>Ga0041059_1000745_pt1 | contig 25421 bp, 24 predicted proteins | sample AraColnosormetaG_FD_56232 | JGI IMG/M metagenome (GOLD analysis project Ga0041059, IMG submission 56232) | Arabidopsis roots microbial communities from North Carolina, USA - Col MF nosort | ecosystem: Host-associated > Plants > Roots > Unclassified | place: USA: North Carolina | collected... | reverse complement strand
AGCTTAGGCCTAGGAGGGGGTTTGGAAATAGTTTTCAACCAGCAATAGACGCGCCTCGGTTAAGACCTCATTAGCTGCGTCATTGCCCCAAGCGCAAAGATGACTTTCTACAGAGTGAGAGCCTCTTAATTTATAGCCAAGCAAAACCTATGAAGCCAATATATGCTTCCGATGTGGGACTTTTTGGTGTACCAAACAATATAATGTACACGTCGTCACTTGAGTTCCTGATATTTCTGTTTTGTCCATATTGAAAACAGGTTTCTAACCTAAGGCATAACAGATTGAGACTAATTGAATGGTAGGGGCTGCGCGAACGCAAACCCCTTCTGCCACAAATAATGACGTAGGATCCTCCTCAAGGGAAGACCTTAGGCATAGCACCCCAACGGTATGTGCAATGCGGTCACTAGCCTAGGCCACTCGTCTTGTTGATCGCGAGTAGACCCCGTCCAGGTAAGTAATTTGCTCGAAACGTCTGCTTCTCTATATATACTCTGCGTCCCCTTGTCATTATTTTGGATCTAAGCGATGTGGGACTATTTTTGTCAACACATCGTCGTTTTTTAAGCTCCTGGTTTCCAACAACGTACTACATGAGTTTTTTTTGTTGTACACATGGGCCGGATGTTCTAGGCCCAGTCAATGTCTGCGTTAGTTGTTTAGTTGTTGTTACTTCAATATTGATGACCACAGAATAAATTCAGAATCGGAAGAGTGACAACACAATATATTTTCGTATTGACTACTATTGTTCTTTCTGTCTTTGTTGATCTCCTGACCTCTACGAAGACAAAACATCTAGTAGAACTTTAAGCAATGTATTTGCATTGAAGTCTTAATACTAAATTATCCCCCAAAACGTTATGCCAAAAAAAGAAGAAGAAGAGGCAACCTTATATTTCTAGCCCATATCCATAAATATGAGAATTAAGAGAGTTGTATAGATTTGTTGATTGATTGATATAAGAATTTGTTCAGAGAATATGAAAGAGTAGTGTGTACATTTTGCCTATTGCCTCAAACACTTCTTTGAGCCGGATATTAATAGTGAGAACTATATTATTTTTTAGTATGTGCATTTTGTTTTTGTAACCAAGATGTTTCGAGTTTTGGGTTGGAGACCATAACATGTTAATTAGTCTTTTCTCCGCTAACAAAACTCGAACTTGATACCTTGAGGCGCACTTTGTTTGGAAGCTCCACTCGAACTTGAGAACTTAATAGACCATTTTCTTTCAAGCATTGTGTCATCCAATTGATTTTTAAAGATCCAGCAATCGTTTTAAAGTGTTGGAAATACCAAAATTTACAATCCAAGGAACTATAATCTTACTAGTATTGATCTAAAACTATAAATAATTATATAGTCAATTAGATAGACACTTAGTTGCTATCACAACATTCGCTGTTATGTTACCACAACAATCTATTCAAGGCCAAAGTGTTTACGTCGGGAGAGACAGTAGACCTTGTTTACTATTCTTAATGTTCCATTCCCAAAGATAAAGTAGACACTTGAGGACCCTTTCCAAAGCCCTAAACAAATCAAAAGTGTTTTCCAAGTACATCAAATCATTATCATCTTAACCTCTTTTGTCGTCTTGTGTCCAATCTTTAATAATTATGCTAAGCATTGTTATTATCTATTTATGTATATCGTAACTAAGTAACACCCTTAGATATCTAAACAGAGATAAACATGTCATTAGTGAAAGTGATGTTTGGTCTGTGTCTCCTACTAATTAGGAAGCAAATGAAATGATTTCTTCCACTTAGCAATTTAATTAACTTGATTAAATTCTCCCCCAAAAGAGCTAATAACTGCCTCAACTTAAAACTATGCACTTAAGGGTCTTAATTGTTACAAAATTAGTAATAAACGGTCCCATTTCGGATGCAATAATCCATTTATTATTAAGATCCATTGAATTGGACCACTAAAACGTATACATACACACACACATAATCATAAATATATCAAAAGAAACTATCTATCTAAGCAAAGCTATACTTTTACAGGTTGGTGTGTTCACTGTGTTTGGCAAAAAGGGTCATGTTCATTTTTAAAAGTTGGTACTTAGATTTCTGTATTTTCAATGTCAATAAAGAGACATTCTTGATTTTTTTTCTTCTAAAAGATATGATAATAATACATGCAATGTAGATATTATTATCCCCACTAGCTAAAATCTTATAACAGCATATTTATAGATCATGGAAAATAATTCAATATTTTTGTCTATTTATGGGGGAGATGACATGTAGTTAAATAGTGCAAAACTAATTTTAGTGTAAAAGTTGAAAGAAGAGAAGAAAAAAGTGGAGGTTCAGAAATTGATGTGTGCTTTTTATGAACTGAAAACTTTATGTGCCTAATCCTCACTTTAGCCAGCATGTTTCTGGGCTGCCTTTTTTAGTGGGCCATTTGATTTCGGCCCGAGTATTTATTTTAATGTAATCCTTAATCTAAACCATTGATTTTATAATTAGCCACGTCGATCGAAAATACGCGCCTATTTTTTCTTTCCTATGGTTAGGATCCGAAGCTTGGGTTTGAATATATTTTTATACTAGTTTTCAAAAACTACTGAAATATGCATGCCCAAAGTTATAAATGACTGCAAAAATTTTGTTATATCAAAGTTTCACCCAATAATAAGTTATGTATAGTAATAAATAGGATGAAATCATTAAAAAGATTTTATGATATAAAATGAGATAAATTTGTGGAATCTACAAATCATGCATGTACTTATATTTTATAGATGGATAGGGGATACTAATGTTTGTGATATGCAGAGAGTTAATTCTCAGCTATAGAATTATAAATGTTTTAGATTGGATTTTGTAATCATGTTTTTTTCAAGTATTAACATTAATTAAGGATAATATAAATGTAACAACATAAATTTAACTTCTTCATATGCACTAATAATTGTATTGAATCATTATTTAATGTCAATATGTTACGAAGTAAAAGTTATTGGGAAAAAATCGACTAGTAGATTCATACATTGGAAAACAGGTATTATGCGAATGTGACTACGAAACAAACTTATAGTTTGGAAACAGTGGATTGATTTGATGAAAAAATATATATAAATCCCGTATGCGAAGTATATAAATTTATTAGAATTTATATACTTCACATAAGTTAGTTTGAAATTCTCCTAAATGATAAAAGTATGTATTCAAAAATATTTATATAGTTTTAATGTCCATGTTTCATAATCCGATTAGTCAGTACCTAATGATCAAAATTTATTGAAAATATTTTATTGAAATCACACACTACTCTACACAAATATTCTTAGGATCCATTACATAAATGGAAAATAGTTGTAACTTTTATAGAATAAAAGAAAAAGATAAATTATTTTATTCCACTCATTAATATAAAATAGTTTATGGAATATTTTTTCCTTACAATATCCTCAGCTGTGTTGTTAATAGAATAAGTATCCATATTTGTCCAGATTTTCAGCATAAATGGTATAAAATACTTCTCAATATTTTATTTCCCTAACATTTACTCCTCTTATTGTATAATCATTTGCACCCTTACATATATTTTTATCCAACCTAATCAAAATTTTCTCTTCTCTGATCCATAAAACTATACAAAAAAAAATAGTAATTAAGAGATTAAAACTATACTAAAATTTTCCTTCTTTTAAATTTTGTTTTGTTTTTAAGTTTATAAGGACAAATTACACATATTGCCACGAACGGTAACAAAGAAAAGGAAACGAACCTGGGACGTTTGGAGTCAGGTTCGGAGCGTATTTCGCCATCTTTCTTCTTCTCCCCTAAATTTTATCTTTTAGAGAGAGAAAAAAAGTGAGAGCCGAGAAAGTGAGGGAAAATTTTCATTTCAAAACACCTTTTCTTCTTCTTCTTCTTCGTCTTCTTCTCCCTTTATAAACACCGCAATTTTCTCTGCATCTCATAATTTCACCAGAATCTCAGATGGCGACGACATCGGAGATCAACAATGATCTTTCGTTTTCCGTTGTATCGATTGTTGAAGATGTTCTTCAACAACATAGTAGCCGATCAAGCGACGTCGGTTTGGTTTCCAGAAAAGTTGAAGAATCTTGTGAGTCTCTTGTTGCTTTTGTATTTTCTTAGATCCGTTCTTCAATTCTGGGTTTCAAAGAAATTAGGGACGAACTTTGTGATTTTTGTTGACGAAATCTAAAGATAGCTTGAGAAAAATTCGAATTCTGGTTCACGATGATATTGAAATTATCGATGTAGGAATTGTTCTGGTCACGGATTTATGATTGATAATTGTTATGTAGCTTTGAGAAGATATGAAGCTGCTGGGTGGCTTAGAGATATGATCGGAGTTTCCAATGGTAAAGATTTTCCAGGAGAGCCTTCTGAAGAAGAGTTTAGGCTTGGATTGCGAAGTGGGATCGTTCTTTGTAATGTTCTTAACAAAGTTAATCCTGGATCAGTCTCAAAGGTAAAATATCTGTTGATGTCAACCTTATGTGATCCATGTGGAGAATTAACATCTCTTTTACAGGTCGTTGAAGCGCCGGACGATGTTGCAGATGGAGCTGCACTTTCAGCTTTTCAATACTTTGAAAACATAAGGAATTTTTTAGTAGCTATAGAGGAAATGGGGTTGCCATCATTTGAAGCTTCAGATATGGAGAAGGTAGAAAAAACTTAAGGTTTTTAAGGAAGGATAGAGAGGTGTTGGTTTTTATTTGATTGATTTGTTGAATATGTTTTTATCAGGGAGGCAAGTCTATAAGGATAGTGAACTGCATTCTTGCCCTTAAGTCTTATAGTGAGTGGAAACTGAAAGGTGAAAATGGTCCATGGAGGTATGGATCTAACATGAAACATAACTTTGGATCGAGAAAACTATTTCTGAGAAAAAGTTCAGAGCCATTTGTTAGTTCTATATCGAGAACTCAGTCGACGGATATGTTATCAACTGATCAACCTCTGAGTTCTGATGTAAGTGAAAAATTCCTGCATAGTGGAAATGTTTGTTTCTATGGCATGGATTGGGGTTGTTGATCAAAGTGTTTACTTTTCAGGGAGATTCTAGATCCATAAATGGGCTTGTTCGGTCATTCATTGCAGACAGAAAGCATGAAGATATTCCAAATGTAATAATTCTGCTCTTAATAGTTTTTTGGCAGTTCACTTGTTTAATGAAAGCGCTGCAAATTGATCTGTATAAGCTCACCATTCGTAGGCTCAGGAATTGTTAGCAAGACTAGTAGACACCATTTCGCAGATTCTTATTGAGAAATCTGATTTCTTTTTATACTTAAAATTCCCAGGTTGTAGAGTCTGTGTTGAACAAAGTTATGGAAGAAGTCCAGCAGCGTTTATCAATCCACAATGAAATGGTGAGGGGCAAATGATGTCAACTATGATGTCAATTTCTTTTGGAGTGAATACAATCAGTCTGAGGTTTTGACCGATCGATCTTTCAATTTTTTTCAGATGAAATCAAGTTCAAAGCCTATTCCAGAAGATGATTCATCCTGTGAGACAGTGGTCCGGTCTCAGCTGTGTGATGCAAGACAACATGAGGAAGCAGAAGAAAATAGTCCGCCCCAGGTTGTGGAAAAAAAGTTTCAAAGGACAAATTTTGAACATCACGAAGAACAAAAGATTCTTCTGAATCAACAAAAACACATCCAGGTAAGTTCCATTTTGTATGGCGTTGGAGGATCTAGCAACCATATTATGAAAGGGGTTTCTGATTCTTTTTTCCATTCTCTTTATAGCAATCACAAATTAGATGGGACTTTAAACATTGTTTTATTGCTTACAGGAGTTGAAGCAAACCTTATACACTACAAAAGCAGGAATGAAATTGCTGCAGATGAAGTATCAAGAAGATTTCTTTCATCTAGGTGCCAACTCAGATCACGTTCTTGTTGAGGCCTCAATGCTCAATCAGTGAATATTTAATCTGTCATTCTTTTGTGTTTGGTCACACAGGCAAGCATTTAAATGGTTTAGCTTATGCGGCTACGGGATACAAAAGGGTTCTTGAAGAAAACCGTAAACTGTACAATCTAGTGCAGGATCTAAAAGGTAACTTGACATAAGAAATTGATTTGTGTCAGTCATACTTCGAGGATCTTGAATCACTAAGACAGCTCCTTTAATCTGCGTAATGACCTCATACTTGGTAATGTTTAGGAAACATACGGGTGTACTGTCGAGTTAGGCCGTTCTTGCCTGGGCAAGAAAGTGGTGGTTTGAGTGCCGTGGAAGACATAGACGAAGGGACCATCACGATCAGAGTTCCATCAAAGTATGGGAAAGCAGGACAAAAACCATTTATGTTCAACAAAGTCTTTGGTCCTTCTGCAACACAAGGTTAGAAGGCTTTGATTTTTTTTGCCCCTGTAATGTTTAGTTTGTTGCGCTGTGAATAACATAAGGGAATGAATCCATTGTTCTTCAGAGGAAGTGTTTTCAGACATGCAGCCTTTGGTACGGTCGGTTCTCGATGGCTACAATGTCTGCATCTTCGCTTATGGCCAAACCGGGTCAGGGAAAACTTTTACCATGGTAAGAACTACTACTATACTTGTCTTCCAATCTATTTTTAGATGATTAGATTGTTTTTGATTCAATATACTATGGTTTTAATTTATCTTTATACTCTAGACAGGGCCTAAGGAACTGACTGAAGAGAGCCTAGGTGTGAACTACAGGGCACTGGCAGATCTGTTTCTTCTATCAAATCAAAGAAAAGACACGACCAGCTACGAAATCTCAGTTCAGATGTTGGAAATTTACAACGAGCAAGTCAGAGATCTACTTGCCCAAGATGGCCAGACTAAAAGATATCCTTTGGGTTAATAAAAGTTTGACTGTGTCTTGGTCATTTAAAATCTCTGAGATACTTAGGTTTTGTTTGTTCCTTAACTCTTGATTACGTTAGAGATCAGAAACAACTCTCACAATGGAATCAATGTACCGGAAGCAAGTCTAGTGCCTGTCTCATCGACGGATGACGTTATACAGCTAATGGATTTGGGACACATGAATCGTGCAGTGAGCTCTACAGCCATGAATGACAGAAGTAGTCGATCTCACAGGTTTGTTTTTCCTTATATTCTTCTATTCTGACATGAGTACTCTCTTGCATAACTCGGTCTAACCTCAATTCTTCATATCTTTGGCAGTTGTGTAACTGTTCATGTTCAAGGCAGAGACCTCACATCTGGCTCTATCCTCCATGGTTCTATGCATCTGGTTGATCTTGCAGGAAGCGAGAGAGTGGACAAGTCTGAGGTGACTGGAGACAGACTGAAGGAGGCTCAACACATCAACAAGTCCCTCTCGGCTCTTGGAGATGTCATCTCCTCGCTTTCCCAGAAGACTTCTCATGTGCCTTACAGAAACAGTAAACTCACTCAGCTGCTGCAGGACTCCCTCGGTGAAATTCTCAAAACCCTCTTAACTTATTGCATTTGGGTATAGCCACGCACTTGAATCTTATACAACAGTTTTCCACATTATCAGGAGGATCAGCCAAGACACTTATGTTTGTCCACATAAGTCCAGAACCTGACACTCTCGGAGAAACTATTAGTACTCTGAAGTTTGCTGAACGAGTGGGGAGTGTTGAGCTAGGCGCTGCTCGTGTGAACAAAGATAACTCAGAGGTTAAGGAGCTTAAAGAGCAGGTTCGTAAACATTACACCTTGACTAGACTTTGGTTGTTCTGCATACTCATTTGCTGTTTTCGTTCATTCTTGCCATAAGTATATCATATCAGTAATCTGATACTGTCTTGTGGTTTTCAGATTGCTAATCTTAAGATGGCTCTAGTGAGGAAAGGAAATGGTAATGATGTACAACCAACAGCTATACCAATCAACCGTGAGAGAATATCGAGAAGAAGATCACTCGAAACTCCTACTATTCGACCCAAATTACCTACCATGGGAAACACATCAAACAACAGTAGGCCCCAGATCATGGATCTAAGTGGACCAGAGGTATGCTTTGGCTTCTTTAAGGAGCAACCAAAGTTGCTGATTTAAACTAACTAGAATCTATAAGTTTATGTCATTATGTGTAGATATGTAATACATATAGGCTTTGAAACGGTTGCAGGCTTTTAACGACAGTACTGCATCTTCAAGAAGACACAGCTTAGATATCCATGAGCTAATGAAATCTTCTTCTCCGGCTTGGCCGAGGCAGCCACTCAATGGAAAAGACGAGGACAGAGAATCTAAGTCGGGCGAGTGGATCGATAAGCATGAAGAATTAATTCAAAATCAGAATCCAAATTCTCCCGAGCAATTCTACCAGTCAATGGTCCCTCAACAACAATCACTGTATGTAATACATTTTATAATTTACATGTATCTCTCTACATATGCTTAGTCTTGATCTTTACTATCTTTCAAATGACAGATATGGTGGGAAACAAGATTTCGAAGTGCAGAGTATTACAGATAACGAATCTGATGAAGCCGCAACAAGCGATTGCTCAGATTCCGATTTGCTGTGGCGATTGAGCGTTCAAGTGAATGTTCCCAAAGTTTCTAATATCCAAAACTCAGCAAACCCCAAACCAAAGAAAATTCAGCCCAGAACTGCTAAACTCTCAGAAACTAGGTAACAAATATATACTTTTTTACAAGTCTTTGCAGCTAATGTACTGATATAATCGGGAACTTTTGTCTATTTCTTGTGGCAGAAGTTTAATTCCATCGCTGATCCCAGCACCAAGCAAGAGACCTCCTAACACAGTAAATTCACAGCCGCAGCGACCAACGAGAGATGGAAAACGCAGACTGAGTTTAGGCACATGAACACACCAGTTTTGTAAAGAGTTTAAAAAGGAAGGAGACAAATATTTGTTGTTTTGTATATTGTGAGAGAAAGCTTTCTCTGTTGTGGCCGCTCTTATTGTGCCATTAAGGTAAAAATCTCAAATTTGCTGTTTTGAGTGTACAAAAAATGATTCCTTATTATACAATCTTCTTTTGGATTCTTAACTTATATAATTATTTGAGCAATCCATATGCTTTTGATCAAGTAAAGTGGCACATGTAAGTCTACAAAATTTTCCATCAAAATTGTTGCTTTCCCAAACAAGCAAAGAAAAGTCATATCTTCTTAGCATCCTTGTTAAAGAGTGCACAAATCATTCTATGTCACAGTTGTGTAACTTATTATGCGAGTAAGCTATTGGATGCAATGCTAAGTCGCTCTGCTGCAATTTTCATCATATGCTTTCCTTCTACAGTCAAGCTCGTGCTTCGTGAGGACTGCACATTTACGAGGTAAAACTCATCAGCACGTGGTTTTGCGGTTTGCGATAACGTTAAGAGGGTAGAAAATGATACCTGCAATGTGTAAACGTTCTGCAGAATCAAATCAATCTCTGACTTGGATGATGATATTATCTTCCTAACTTTGACATCGTTGTGCATCAGCAGGATCACAGAGACAATGCATTGTATCAAATTCAATGAGTCTCGACCACTCTCCCTGTCTTGAACCGATTCCAATGCTTTTACATTTTCACTAACCATAGATCGCATTCTTTTCAGAACCTGTTCTGTGAGTTTGGAGCTCCGGTCGAACAGGAAGTAGCAAGGTAATAAATAGTACAGACATGTTTGCATATAAAGGTAAGATCTCTCTTTATCTTCTGGTATACACTGCAAGAAGAAGAGCGGAGAGAGATGTGTCAATCGATCACATTGACTATATCGATCAAATATCCCGGTAAAGTATTTAAAAGGGAAGTGCTCACATTGACTATATCGATCAAATATCCCGGTAAGAATTCACTTAGAGTGGTTACACTGATTTCAGAAAGTCTTGTAGGTTTAGAGTCTAACGCGCAGATCATCCTGAGTATAGCACACCCATTGTCCAACGCAGGCTTCAAAATCTGCAACCAAGAGGAAACATCTCATTAAGTATTTACCATCCTATTATATAAGAATGTTAATATGTCTTCACAAACTTACTATTTGTTCGACAAAAACTTTCTCTAGAATCTGGAGGACAAGAGAGCTATCACCCATTTCTGACAAATATGAGCACACAAGGTTTGTAAGTGTTTTAAATGTGCCACAATTTGCCTTCCTCTCATCACACTCAATCGCCGAGTTCAGTTTCTCTGCATGAATATATAGGCATAAGGTAAGCTATCACAAAGCCTAAAAGCATGATCATCTCTCAAATAAGCTCATAACCAAAAGTTCAATAGAAAACTTGCAGATTCCAGACAAGACCTGGGACAACTTTGAAACGTGAAATCAAGGTAATGAAGAAGCTAAAATGATCTGTAATCTGAATATATCCACCTCTATAGGCAGTTTGAAGAATTTCCACTATCCGATACAACACAGCTGGTTCAAGTTGTTCATCTGCATTATACGGTATTTGGTCATCATTCTGTCATCAACTTTTATAAAGTTGAGTCATCAAGAAATGTGAGATACTCACATAAACAGCATGAAACTATTGCTTTCAGCATAGGGGAGCTGAAATTGTCTATGATGAAGTAGTAAAGGAAACAGAGAGCCACTTCTTGTACTTCCCTAGGGAGACTTACAAAAGGTCCACCTGGCACCTCACCTGTAGGATTTTAAAAGATGAAAAAACGACAAGACCTATATTAGTTTAGTGACACTAAGAATCTCATAACATGTTTTTTTTTGCAACAAGAATTCCACCTTCTCCATGAAAAGGGATGAAGAAGCTTCTTATCTCTTCTTCAAATGTTGGAGAAGCATTCAGACATCCAACTCGCGCAAGGTCGAGCAAAAGTTGCAAAACAACCTGTAAATAAATTACAAAAACGGTAAAAATGAGAGGTTACTGGATTGACAAAGAATTGTATGAGTTATGTGTTAGCACCTTGGTAGATACATGATGCTTATCACCCAACTGGTTAAGCAGTGATGGAAGTTTGTTGACCCAAGCGCGCTGGTAGTTATTTACGGTTGGATCATTGGGATAAAGGATATCTCCATTCTGCGAAGATTACAAGAAACAGATTTAGATTTCAATGCGCACGGAAAGTTAGACTCGGTTTAAACATATCATGTAAAAACATTACTTACAGGGATAATCAAATCTTTAACAACTGAAATGCAGGCTAATTTAAGTGAAGACTCTGGTTTGCAATTGTTGAAGGTAATAGTAAATGCCTGAAAATTATAAACGTAATATCAACAATCATATATACATGAAGTTAGTGCTAGCTATCAAAGGAACTAAGAACATATATCCTCCTGACAAACCTGCATAAGATTATCTCTCCGATCACGGTCCACCCTCAGAAGAAGTTTTGGAACAAAGGGCAAGAGTGCAAGTAAAGTCTTATCAAGACTATTGCTTCTGGTGATCTGGAAAATAGATACAATATCAGATGAAAACTAATAAGCTTGAGTTATTCATTAATGTGAAGTAATGAGAGCTAACCTTTCCTAGTAAGGCATTCTCAATAAATTCTAGAAATCTATTGGAAAGATCACAAGGAAGGTGGCTCCATTCACTTACTTCCAAAAAGATTTCTGTCAATACACCATTGTTCTGTCAACAAACAATCGACTAGAGTTAGGAAGAATACAAATACAAACAAAGAGCAGAAAGAGTAAAGAGTTGTGATTCATTACCTCTACAGAAAAATTGTTTTCGTGATTAAGTGGAAAAGAACCAAGTAACTTTTTCGATAACATTGATGCAATGTCACGATCCAGTATCATCAGAGTATTTTCTTCAGGTGAAGGTAGCCATTTAGTGTGTCTTTGAGTGTGCCTACGAATGGAAAACTTGATTGCATAACCTATGCTACGAAGTATATGGCGGATGCAATCAAATGATTCTTTATTGATTCTTTGCGAAGCATGAATTAATGGAAGGAAATCTTGGAAACAATTGATTAAGACTGCAACAATCTCCTTCAGTATCCCAGAGACATGGGCAAAACCTATAAGAACCAGTAGAAAAATAGTCAGACTACTGTAAACTTCATCATGAAAAATCATAAATTATTGATGAGAAAAGAAGACAGATGGAATATACGAACACATTCTTTCGCAGCATCTTGCTCACAGGCGAGTAGCGTTTCATACTGTAAAAGTCCCTACAAAAGATCAAAAAGGGCACAAAATGTAAAAACAAACAGTGACAATAGGGAAACAGAACAGAACAATATACATTGCTATGCTACTTCGTGGCATGTGTGAAGCAAGAACTTTGAAGTCATCTGGAGTGAAAATGATTAGATACCTTTTTCTTTGATTCATTGTCGCTCTGATCACATGGCAACAGCGACAAGCAATCTGCCAACCCCAAAAGAACTACCTTAAGCTTCTTTTTATCTTGTATATAAAAATGGTTATTATGAATAACATCCTTGTAGTTTTCGAGAATCTGCATCAAGTAACAGATAGAAATTTCAGGGAACGTCTTTGCAAGAATACTACAGGAAAAAGTTGGAGATCTAAGTAGAGACCTTTTCAGCATATAAGGAGAAGGTAGGCGAGTAAAACTCCAAAACAAGGCGGAAAAATTTGAAAGCCATCAAACGAACTTCAATAGATGACTTAGTCATAGCGGTAAATATGTATGGCATCAAACTTGAAACCATAAGACCCTTGTTAATATCCTACATAGATTCACACAGAGAAATCAGCTGTTAGATTCATAAGCACCAGCTCATACATCATATATAAGAAGGATAACTTAACACAACAAAGTAAGAGAAACCAATGTAAGCAGAAACAGTAAGAAGAAGAAAGGAACACATACCTCTTTACAAGCAAGAAAGATCCCAGTCAATAGTGTATAAAAATCGTCTCTTACTAACTTATCATCATCAGTAATGAGTTCTCTAAGTTTATGTGTAGTAGCATATTTATTTGACAGCAGCTCTGCAGGATGATGTTTTAAAAGATCTTTGATACCATGTAATGCATCTACATAGACAAAACCAAAACTGATCACAAAGTCGCAGGTTTCATATTTTCATCAACCAAAAACATGAGAACACACCCAAAAAAAGTACCTTTGCGAACTTTAGCATTGGGATGCCCAGTTCGGTTCTTAAGCTCAAGCAAGGTCAAACCTTTCTTACTTGTAGCGAAGCCATCTCTTTCTGCTGCCACACTTTGCTCATGAAGTATAATTGCTGCAATAGAAAAAAAAGCAATTTCTCATAGGAAGAAGTTAAAAAGTTTGAAGTTGCAGGAGAAAGCTTATACCTTTGGATTTAATCTCTGTGTTAGTTGCATTATTTGGTGGAGGTAATTTTCTCCCGAGCTTTCTCTTGATTTTCTGAAAACAGACAAAGTTACTTAAAGCCCTAAAAACAGAATAGTGTTACTTAAAACCATAAAGAAACAGAACCTTGAAATCGATTCCTTTCTTTTGCTGCTTCCTTGCAGGAGCCTTGGAGCGAGACATTTATTTTGTATCTTTGTAAATCAAATCAAAGCCTAGGAGCTGGTTACGAAGGAAGAAGAACCAACCCGGAGAACTGAGAATTTTGATGGTGATGAAGATGATGATGAATCGAGAGAGAAATTGAGGTTTAAGAAGATTTTTGATTGATTCTTAAAATAAATCAACATCCAAAACCGGGTTACCGAAACGATTTAACTAAACCAGAGATATGAGGAACTGAGAGGAGTAAACCATGTTATCGATGAATCTTCCTCTTACAATCTTATACCACAAGGAACGATAAATTAGGGTTTTCTGAAACGGAGAACTGTGTTAGTTGGTTAAGTCGTTTGATTAGACCGGTTTAGATGCTTTAAAGCAAATTGGCTAAAACGGGGCCGGTTTAATGGGTGATTGATTTTTATTTTCTCACAAGTCAACGTACTGTACCACTAGAAGAAGTGTAGTTAAATCAAACCCACGACTCTCTCCACAAACACCACTAACTCTCTCTTTACCATTTTCATCGAATCATATGACGATATCACTATCTTCATCAAACTCTAAAATCATCCCTGAGACGAGCAAAGACTCGCCAAGACTCGTCTGTGTCAACGTCGTAGAAGTTTAGGGTTTCAATGGAACAAGGAACGATCAAGATCAAACTACCTAAACCATCAGAGATAACGAGGAGGCACAAGAAAGAGGCCGATATGGGCAAGAAGATAAAGAAAGAAGAGAACATGAAGAGAGATTTCATCAGACGGAGAATGGTTTTTCGAGTTAAGAAGATGACTTCTGTGATTTCCGGTGTCTTCAACCGCAAGAAAACACTTTCAGGTGAAAACAGAGAACAGAGAGATGGTTCTGAGGGCGATGAGACCGTGTTTGTTAAACTCAAGCAAAACCCAATTCAGAAGAAGGGGAGTTTCTGGGAAAGCGCAAGAATTCGACTGAAGACACTCATCTTAGGGCAAAGATTGAAGAGGAGAAGAAACCGAAGAAGAAGCTTAAGTGAAGGAATGGAAGAAGAGGAGCTGTGCAAGAAGAGAATACTAATGGGTGAAAGATGCAAACCAATGAACGGGGTTTTGCAGTATGATGGTGACGGAATTCTCCTACCCGAGCCATGACGGTTGATCGGTTTTCGTCAGTATTAGTCCTAGTGTAGTTTCAGTTTCTTGTTGATTCACTCATTAGAGATTTGCAGGTAGTTTATACAAACTTTATTTCTTACCAATTTTCAATATCTTGAAATCTTGAAATCTTGAAACTAAGGCTACATTTGAAGATCTAATGACACTGCCTATAAATAATCGAGATTAGTTACATTGATGGATTATGAGGAAGCCATTCTGGTTTGTTCATCTTTGTAACTGTTCTGGAGTTTGGTTGCTTGTGGTGGATGGTGAATTGATAGCTTCAGAGGGTGGAATCATCCCCCACTTGCCTTCACCCTCTGTCGGTTCCATCATCTTCACTGACCCGTCATTCAAACCTACCGCAAACTGGTTTGGGTCTTGCGGGTGAGCCGCCACAACAAGAGGAGACAAGCCTTGATTCCTGTGAAAGCAAAGAGAATCAATGAGAAGAGTTTATAACTATTTTGGCTTATGAAAATATACCAATTTCTCATGTTTCAGAAGTCAATTTAAGTCTATTATACAGATTCATGTACCAAACCTTACAAAGTACAGTGATTTAGAAATAAGAATCTGATGAAATGTTGGATAAACTTACCCTTGAGGCAAGTAGGCGGATGGAGAGATACGACATCTTAATCTGAGACTGTCCGCGTCAAATACTCCAATGTTACCATCGCGGAAAGTGGTGTAGATCAGCTGGCTGTTGCATGCGTACACCGCTGAAGATATAGGAGCAGACAGCGAGTCTTGTGGAATCCACTGAGACATGAAAACAAGAGAACATAAGTCATTACAAATTTCAAAATAATGATTAAGAATTCATGTATATATGACCTTGCATTTCATATATACATGCCAGGTCAGAGATGATCCATTTTATATAAGTGGATTTACAGAGATGATCTCATCATAGTCATAGATACCTGTCGGATACATTCCATCTTGGAAGCATCAAATACCGCCAGTTGTGTCTCGTGGACTACCAGAATACGCAACTGATCCACATGAAACTGAACCCGCGTGTCTCCATTGGCGGCTTTTCCTGCTGGCATTTGTATTGCAACGGATTTCCTCTTCTCCCATGTGTCAATGCTCCAAAAGCAGATCTAAGAGAAGACAACAGGAAGAATAAGTATCCTCCTAGATTAGATAAGTCTAATGGTAGAAAATCCAGCAAGGAAACAACACAAAATAATCAAGCATTTTTCCCTTCAGTTGAGATATATTTACTACAGGACAACAACAACAACAACAAGACGCAGCATAACACACCTGTGCATCAGCACCAGATGAAACCAAGATGTTGAGGGCTGTAGAAAATGCTAGGCCTGTGATGCGTTTCTGGTGACCCTTTAGCTTTGATTTGACCTGATGGAACACAATATGCAAGTTTCAGATCGTTGATAGAGTTTTAAGGCAACATTAGCAGTGAGGGGAAAATTAAACTGTAAAACATATGTGAAGCTATGAGAACCATTTCTTCAAAAAACGTAAGGTTCACAAGTTTTTCCTTGTCATAGATCAAAAAGACTACATAAGTGGCAATGGTTAGTACTAGAAACTACTTACCTCATCCACTCGGACATTATAGATGTGAATCGTAGAGTCTTCCATTCCAATGGCGATGACGTTATTGTCCTGAGGATGGAACGCCAAAAACGTTGATGCTGGTGGAGGCGGCATGAATGTTGTCATCACCTATAAGGCCAATAGTTTTTTTGTGGAAATTAGAACAACCAAAAGAGTTTACTAGATTAGTGTGAGAACATTTTCAGTTAGAAATCTTGTGGCTTTTTTTAAGTTCATATAGATAATATATACCTTAAAAGTCATCATGTTGAACAACGAGACTTTTCCTCCAGCAGCAGACATGACATATGAGTCGTTCTTAGAGAGAGCGATGCATGGGGCAGCGTTTTCAAGGTTTACACCAGACACATCATTGGTCATAAGAAGACCACTGTTTGGTTGCCAATGCTGAGGAACAACAGTAGCAGTTGCCTGCATAATAAACAGTACTTAAATAAAACCGCACACAGCATGCATTAAGCTATCTCTAACTCTTTAAAACCGCAGACAGCATGCATTAAGCTCTCTCAAACTCTTTTTTACGATTACCTTTCCACTAGGGTTCTGCTCATTGGGAACCCACTTCCAGAGTCTCTGGATACCATTGGAACCTAGTGCCAAGATTCCAGCACCGGAATTCGTATACAGAAGCTGAACAACCTGCTTTCCCACGCAGCATGAGAAAATTAAGCCTCAATTTCAAAACATTTATAGAAATCCAACAACTTTCTGAGAAAGATAACTGCACAAACCTTTGTGGAAGAACCAGCGGTATCGGGTAAAGTAGCTTGGAAACACTGGGAAGGGTCCAAGATTTCAGCTAATTGCCAAGATTTTGGTTTGTCTGTTGAGTCATCGATTCTCGACTTTGAGGGATCAACTCCATTCTTGAGGATATTCAGAAAAAAAAGATTAGTAAATATTTTTTTTAAACATGACAAAAAAATCGGAAACAGTCAACTACTATAGTCAGAGAATAGTAAACTACAATTTCGACAAATGGAAGTTCACTTCATTTACAACCGAAAATCCAGAACAGAATAATAAATTATAGAAATGGCTAGAAACATAGCATTTAATGAGTGATTTTACCAGCATTTGTGAGTGTCTAACAGGAGAGCCTCGTTCAACTTTACAATTGACAGACGCAACAGGAGCACCAGGAACCTAACAGAATATACCAAAGTGTGTAAACCGAGACAGCTTGTAATGACAGTGGATGTAAAAAAGGGAAAAAATGTAATACAAAGTTGAGAAACATTACAGCTTTGAAATCAACTGGAGTCCTCATCGTTTCAGAAGCTGGAGTTTCCATCGCTCGAAGAGATCGGAAACCAGCTGGATTAGCTAGGATCTTAAATCCGTTATCTGCCGTAGTAACGGCTAGAAGATTGCCGTCCTTGTTAAATCTCAAATGGGGAAGAGCCTGAAGTTGGGACAAGTTATATGCAAACCTAAAAAGACGAACATCCAAGCAACAAGCCATGGGAAAAAGAATCTTTGGGACTTACCGGAAGTCCACCCTCAGCATCAGTGCTAGTCAGAACATTGATGTTGTTCATATCCCAAAATTTGATTTGTCCATCTTCACCAACAGCCAGAAAATGGTTTTTTGAGGTATCGAACTGAACCACACCTGCCAACTTTTTCTGAAACTCTTTATACGTCCTTTTAATTGATCCTTCACTTTCATTCCACTCAACTAGGAAAGAATCTCCATCTTTACTCGTTCCACAAGAGAACAATCTGAAGGGGGAAAAAACATCAGAAAGCACTGAAAAGGTAAACTTAAAACAGAAAGATAAGATTAGAAACTCAAGGACACAACTCAGTATCCTCCGGAGTAAACAAAAGAATCTGAAGATTTTGGAAACTGAGGAGTGAAGAACAAGCGGTATAGAAGAGGGAAATGTTTATGAGTTTAAGATCTTACCTAGTACCATCAGCACTGTAAAGCATCCTCGTACACCATTTACCGGGAGCATCATAGTCAACTCTGGAACCCAGATTATCATAAAGCCAGGCTTTTATTTTCCCATCTATGGCGGTTGAAAATATGAACTGAAATCCAAATAAGAACGAGATGTATTTTGGTAAAGAACAGAAATTCATAGGCAAGATAATACTATATGAAATGTGTCGTCTACTTTATTGTTCTTCAAACGGATTGGTAAAACAGTATAATAATTGATGTAAAATATAGTTTGATTCAATCCTTGCCGCACCTGAATGTTCTCTTTGTAATGAGGGCAAATGGAATAAACTGGAGCGTCGTGGCCTTCAAAAGTAAAATGCTTCCGACCAGAAACATCCCATACCTGTTCCACATTGATCAAGTTAGCCAGCTGCATTGATATCTAACAGTGAAACTTTGTGACTCTTTATCTCACCTTGATTAATTTATCATCTCCGCAAGTAATTACACATAGTTGTCTGTTTGGATTGGCGAAAGCCAAGTCGTTCACAGCACCGACATGGGCATCAATCTGTGAAAAAGTGATCTAGTCTCAGTGGGATATTATTACATCGCAATATTTCTCGTACAGATCACAAGTATGCTTACCTCAGTATGTTGGCGAAGATCATTAGGTCCAGAGAAAGCGTACAACTGAATTAGATGTTTTGTAAACGCAACCCCTGCACAATAAGAGACTGAGACCAGAGACCATAGACAACATACAATTAAAATCCAACAATGCATGACGGGAAGCTTACCAATGAAATTTCCATCCGGACTCCATGCAACGCGAGTGACAGATATCGGTGTTTCTTTAGCTATCAAAGCCTGAATGATGCCAAAAGAAAGGCAAGTATAAGAATCTTGCACAGCAACTAGTTTGCTGATACGTTTTATCTCCAACACTTCTCATAGCCATTTGGTTGAATTCCGCCTTTATACATCAAACACATAAACTAAAAACTTCTTAGCTGTAAAGACAAACCTGAAACTGATGTGAGCAATTAGACATATCCCATATCTTGAATGGCCTTGAAACCAGCCTCTCTCGAGCGGCAAGTTCCCACAATGTGATTTCTCCCGTCGCAGATCCAACTGATGGCATTCAAACGGTCATTCAGAAAGCCAAATAAGAGATAACAGAAATATAACTTCAAACACAGTTTAGAATTTGTATTCTTTTTTTCAAACCCCCATACCAAGAAGTAACGTGTTTTGCATAGGGTAGAACTCCATGCTTGTCACAGTGGACCCTTGATGCAGCGCCAGAGCTGCCTTTGTTGGCAAATCTTCCAGCGACCATGGAGCTTGCTGCCTAGGAGCAGGATATGTCACCTGGAAAATGATAAATGCTTAGAATTTTGAGAAGATGCAAGAATTATATAAACAGCTTTCCAGAAAAAGAAAAGAATTCGCGTTACCTCCTCCACAGATGGAGCAGGGCGGAGACGCTTCATTAGTTCATGATCAGGATTCTGATAATCTACTATACCTGGAGTTGCTGGTGGTGTTCTTGGTCGCTTCAAGATTGACACTTTTTGGAAGAAAAATAATAAGTTTTTGATGGAAACTGAAATGATAGTTATTGATAAGTCGAGGATTAGAAATCTAGAGGATCGTCAAAAACTAACTTTGATTCTGAGGTTGAGGCATCAAGGCAGGTGTAACAACGGCAGCTTGGACAGCAGAAGCACCAGAGGCAGCAGCCATCCAACTAGCTAAAGCACCAGCATTAGCAGCAGCAGGACCAGGTGGAAAGGGCTACATGTAATACAGATTCCACAAACATTAAGATTAATTTAGATTCAAAAAACATGATTAAAGCAGTCAAACATCGAGGTTTCTTACAACATGAGGTCCAAGTGACGGATAAGCTGCTGGCTTCGTCAAAGTAGTAACAGGCTGATTGACTGCTGAAGGTGCGAGAGGACCATTCGGAAGTGTGCAAGTGTGGTCTGTGAATAGAGTTTTAATATCTGGGTTTGGCCTAGGATTCTTGCACAACTGGTGCTGCCAATTGAGGCTGCAAGAGAACATATGCACAATGAATCATCCAACAACGAAGTCATCCAAACCTCATCTGCAACATACAGAATGGTCATGAGGAAAGAAAAAAGAAACACACCTTTGATTAATCAGAGTCCGCAGTCTCGAAGATCTCAAAGTAGGGAACATCAATTTATCACGAAAAAGTGGATTCGCTTCAATTAGTTTTTTAAGTTCGCCTAGCATTATGCCCCGAGCAGTTTTAGTGTCTCCATATTTTGAAAGCTGCTCATTTTCCCTGCAGATTCATGAAAATCATTGATGTCAAATTTCAATCCACAAAACGCAAACAATCGAGAGAGAAACTCGAGTATCACACCCTCTTTCACATCCAAACAAAAACAGTCTACAAAGCATCACGAACTCGACTTGGACTGAACCTAAACCAAGTCTCATATTCCTACTTTCCATAACAACAGAAACATCAACAAGGAGAGATCAAAATTCAATATATCATACCTAAAGTTTTGCAAAGTTAAGAGTTGAGTGATTTCTTTGTAAAGCTCCTCATTGAAAGTGGAGAAAACTCTCAAATCTTGCACTAGTATCTCAACTGCTTTTGCCTTCTCTTGCCTGTAACAACAGAGAACATCAAACTCTAAAACCACAAATCTTCAAGAGTAAAAAAACAAATAAGACAGCTTATAATCATACCGATCAAGAGCCTCGAGATACTTCTGCTTCCTAATTTCAAAGAAAATCTTCATAGAGTATCTGTTATCATCAACCTTAGTAAAACCTGACAAATACGTCTCAACATCATCCCATTCTCCAGCTAGAACTTTCTCATCAAAATACTTGGTATTGAAGAAGAATCCTGACTCTTTCTCAAGCCTATATTTAACAAATTACAAATCAGTCAATCCCAAAATTCAGCCTCTCACAACACAACACAAAACAAACCATATAAATAGACTAACCTGTGCACAGATTCCTTAAATTTCTCTTCCTCCAGAAATTGAAGTATCAGAAACACCAACTCTCGACTCAACGACGACATTCTCAACGAATCTCAAATCTGACGAGAAACGAAGAAGAGAGACGACGAAAGAAACACGAATCCGAGCTCTGAAGACACGAGCCCAGGTAAAGACTCTGATTTCGAGGATTTCTAGGGTTTTGAAGAGCTCTAGCTTTTAGAGAAAAATGGAGAGAGAGAGAGAGAATATATAAAGAAGGAGGAGAAGATTGGGGGATTGAGAAACTTTAGACCTCGCTTTCTTGGACGCGTTCTTCTTTGCACAGAGACATCGTTCTACCGACTTATCAGATATAAGCGGAGTCTTCGTCGGTGATAAGTAGGCTTCCTTATAAGAGAGGTAGGTTAAGTTATTATCAAATTGAGTGATAAGTTGATTTGGAGATAGAGTGGCGGATTCGAAAACAAAATTCAAATAGTGTGAATATTCTGTGCACACGTCCAGTCTGGTCCCCACATTTTTCTCTCTCCTTTATTATGTCGCTCTCAGCTTTCGATGCACTCTTCGTTTGGCTTTTCTCATATTATCCTTTTTTTTCTTTTTCTCGCGATATTTTTGAGATCTCTTTTTCGCAAGATTTAATTAAGTGTTCGTGACAATTACAATGTGGACAATTCAACATCTCGCAGGTTACGTCATATATAATTATATATACTCATATTATAATCTTTGCTTTTTTTTTTAGGCATACACCAGGAGAATTACTCGTGTTCTCCATGGCGAAATGAGATTATTTATAAAAGAAAAACATAATATGGATTTAGAAAATAGATATTTGAAAAGAAAAATAATAAAAAAAGGAAAATAATATTTTTAATATTTCTTTTTATTTGATTTTTTAGGAAAAACATAAATATTAAAAAAAGACATATTAAATCTTGTTTTTTAAATGTACTATTTTTTATAATTTAAAATTTTTAATAACTTTAAACCAATAATATTCAATAATTTTTATTGAAGTTTACAATTTATCAATTATAACTAATAAGTATTGTATTGAAAACCTATAAAATTAATCTTTTTGAAACATTTTTTTTCTAGAAAATCAAATAAAAGAAACATATGGAGTATGAAAATAACTTATTAAGTATATATAAAATAAAATTTTATAGAGGCCGAATACATTAACTTTATTAGAATTAAGATTTACAAGTATTTAAGAGATAGAAAAAAATGATTAGGATATAACAATATGGTTTACATGTATATTCTTTATACGTCCTTTTAGTATGGAAGTACTCGTGTAGCTCTAATTTTGGAACTTTTTTTTTGAAATATTGATTTCGCTAAAGATTTAGTGAATGTATTTGCTAACTGATCACCAATGGAGACATGAGTAATCTGAAGCATTCCAGCTTGAATTAAGTGCTATATATATGGTTCATTCGAGAATAGAAAACCGGATTGGTACCGAGGTAAGTGGCACCAACATTTTCACAATATATCATATATATTCTTTATACCATTTAGAATTGTAAGCTTTGGTACCATATAGAGGCTAAATGTATTGACTTTATTTTAGAATGAGATTTACAGGTATTTATAGAGAGATAGAAAAGTGATTAGGGTATACTAATGAGAACAATACAATTTACAAATATATCTTATAAATTTAAGGATAAATGTCAATTTTCATTTTTTAAAAACACGATAGATACAAATCGAGGTTAATTCTTCAAAACCTAACTTAAGTAAAATAAGAAATTTGATACTATGTTTCCTAACTTAAGTAAAATTTACTTATTAACATAAATGTAGAAAATATTTTTAAATTTGTTTTTTTCTTGATAATTTAAGGATAAACTAGGTAAGAATGCGTGCCATATATGGATAAATTATATGATATTACATTTTATAAATTCTGTACTATTTAATTTTATAAATAGTTTTATTAATAATATTTCCAAATGACTCTATTTTTAATATGAAGATGTTTAATATTCAAATTTAAAGTGCATTAAAAATCAAAGCATTAAATTATAAAAATGTTATATAAGGTAAAAATCTAAATTTGGAAATTCTAGATATATTAGAATAAAATGAGGTGTGTTTGGTTATTAGTGGTTCAATGACGATGAAGATAAAACAATGTGTTTGACAAATGTGATAGTATAACTTATTTATTTTTAAATGTGAGAAAAATTGCTTGATTCACTGGTTTTGACTGGTTTCTTGAGGACAAACCTTGTATAGGTTTCTCTTGAAGCAAAACATGGAAGGTTTTTAGGCAGAGAGATTCCGAAAAAGACTGGGATGCTTTGGTATGGTTCAAATGTTCAACACCAAAGCATGTATTCCACATGTGAATCACAAACCTTGACATGTTATCTACAAGATCCAAACTTGCTTCCTGGGGACTGCAGGTTCCTCTTGATTGATGCCTATGTTCTGGCTCGGTGGAGACAAGAGACCATATTTTCTTGCAGTGCCTTTTTACCCAGACTTTTTGGGATTCGATTATGTCTAGACTGAGGTTGGCGTCCACGATTTTTGACAGTTGGCTTGTTTTGCTGGAATGGACAAATGTTAGAAACAAATCATCACCACAAACCCTGAGACTGCTTCTAATCCACACTTTGGTCTATCATATTTGGAGACGGAGAAATAACGTCTTCCATAATTAACCTTACTACAATCCCGCTGCATGCTATCTTCAAGGAGATTGATCGACAAATCATCAACTCCAATACTGCTAGAAGGAAACTGAAAAAGTTCAGGAATCTAGTGGCTTTATGGCTTTACTAATGGATCCAAATTTATCTTTTACCCAATATACTTATTTGGTATGTACTTGTAGAACTAACAGTGTTCTCTCAGAGGTACTAGACCAATCTACTCTCAAATTGAGTCAACACTTGTAGACTTTTCCACTCTCTTAGATGTGCTCCCATGCTATTCTAAACCAAAATCACTCTAACTACTTTAAGTGATTGTTTTGTATATTTATCTTGGTTTTGAACCAACCACAATGTCTCTTCTCCTTTTTCCATTGGAAATTCTGTCTAAATTCTACGATGACAAACTATTACATTCTAGCTTCTTGATTCCAAACCTATAAGCCTAAACCAACCAGCATCATTTTCTCTTGTTCAGCCTAAAAAGAAAGTTTAGACACATTACCTTACTTGATGGAGGAGGTTGATTTTCAGTCCTTGATCCCTCAAATTTCTTCAGAAAGTTTCCTCCGACATGCTTAGTCTTCTTCGTTGTCTCCGAGAACTTTGAAAAAAGGTGGATCCGGTGGAAGTAGTAGTGGATCCGACGGAGGAAAGGGAGAGCGTGGCGTCGACAGCTATGAAGAAGATTAAGAAGGATGGAGATGAAGAAGTTAACCACGTCGTCGTTGAGAAATAAAAGCAAAACTAAAACTATTTATAGATTATAAGATGAAATTAAGGGTGAAATAGAGGTTGCAAGGCAACCCTAAATACCCTTATTGATGTCATTTTTTCGGGAGGATCTTTTCTCTCCCTCTTCTCTCTCTAATACCTTTCAGAGAGAAAATAGGTTCTCGACCTGATTTTGGGGGCTAGAGTTTTTATGGAGACTTATGTCACAATGTCGTTGGGCTCTGCGTCTGGCATCACTTGCGTATAAGCGGTGGAAGCTGTTTTTTCCGACATCGGTGGCTCTGTTTACCACTGTTGGCTGACACTTCCAGTACTGATTGGCTTCTTCTGCAACGGTGGCTGGTTATGTCTCCATCGATTCAGCCTCTGGCGATTCAGATGGCTAGTACTGGCTTTTGTCCGGATTTGTTTTTAGTCTTTCATTCTCTCGTTTCTCTTTAGCTTCAGTTATTTTGTGTTTGGACCGATGCTTTGGATTTGATTGAAGTTTTGTTCGTAGGTTTGAATGAAAGCAAGCCCCAAATAGCAAAATTTCCTTAACGATTGAAAACTTTTTGATTAAAGAAGAAGATGAAGAAGATTTACAGATTTGTATCAAGTGGAGTCATATTTGCAACAAAAGTCAATTGGAATTTCGCCTTGGTTTGTTTGGGCGAAGAAGATGAATAAGCTTTCCGGCGATTTCTGCTTAGAATGAAGCTTCCGACATCACAACAACTTTTCGATAATCGGAGACTCCCTCCTCCTCTTCAACTTCCCACATGTCTTCCAACTTGTTTCTCATTTGACACGTGTTTTATATGTTGTATACAAGTTTTTCCTTCAGTTTAGGGTTCTCTTATTTGAGCTTTTGGACTTATGATTTTTTTTACTTTAGTGTTTGTAAAATATTGGCATGTTACATTTGGCTTTGTATTATAATTAAAACACACTTGTAAAAAAAAAAAAAAAA
>Ga0041059_1000744_pt1 | contig 25431 bp, 11 predicted proteins | sample AraColnosormetaG_FD_56232 | JGI IMG/M metagenome (GOLD analysis project Ga0041059, IMG submission 56232) | Arabidopsis roots microbial communities from North Carolina, USA - Col MF nosort | ecosystem: Host-associated > Plants > Roots > Unclassified | place: USA: North Carolina | collected... | reverse complement strand
AAAAAAAAAAAAAAAAAAAAAAAGAGAACATCTTTTATGTATTTTGTCTATGTCCAAGCTAAAACTAGACTTAGACAAACATCTCCAAACTCTAAAATTCCAAAACTTTCCAACATTCTTGTATAAGCAAAGGTTGATGTCAGTTAGCCAGAGAGCTCCAATTCAGATTTGATCGTTGGATCAAAACTATGATTCATCGACTTCACACAGGTGGCATGGCAAAGGTTCCAACTACTGACCTGTGAATAGTCTCTGAGTCCAGAGTTGTTAGCATATGTGGAATCGACATACCACCCGAGATGACGATTTCTGTTGAAAAAAGCAAAAATAGAGCAATGAGATGGATTTGTTAAGGCACCAGGGGCGTTTTAAGAGTTGCTAGATCAAGTCACAAGTTACCTATGCCTTCCCGGACTGAGAGATTAGGTCTTATGATGTCCTTTGAGCTAATGAGGAAAATGTCTCCAAGGTAAAGATGGTTGGTGGGAACATAGACACAACATAGTTCTTCTCCACCAGCACGGCCTCGAAGAATCACAGTCGATGTAATGAAACCAAAAGCGTATTCTCCCATATGAGGATGTCTGATAATTGCTACCTCCTTGAATGCACCTGAGCTTTGATCTGATGAAAAAAGGTAATAAGGTTAGTCTTATGACTCTTATTAGTACTTGTTGGTAAGTAAGGTTGGTAAAATTATACCTGGTGAGATTGCTCCACTAATTTGTTTAGAAGCTGAGTAGATGTAGCTTACGAGAGGCATCTTCTTGATAAACCATTCTCCGATACTGAGAACTGAAGCTCCAAGCCATGAAGACATGAACACACCAACCATAAATATGAATGTGATGGATGTTACAAAGCCAAGACCTGCAAATATTCTTCAATTAGACTGAAGAAACAAGTGTGTTTAATCTCAATGCAGCTAGAGTGATGAACGAAACTAACCGAACATATTGATTCCGAGATGAGTATAGATCGGGGAGAAGAATCCATCAACGAAATGTATAAACCACCACGTGAAGTAGAATGTGACAGCGATTGGTAGCAGAATGACACTGTAACAAGAGATCAAGCACAAGATTAAAGCGTTTTCGAAAATCTTTGAGAATAATTAACCTAGAAACAGAGAAATTTCTGAATCTAGTTAGCAACAAACCCAGAAACAGAGAAATTTTAACGAGAAACTTAGAGATTACCATCCGGTCATGAACTTTTTGGAGGCCCAGCTTCTAATGACTTTGTAAATCGCCTGTTTGTACATGAAACATTGAATAACTTAACATACAAGTAACTTCAAACTATAGGTCAAACTTGCAGAACATTTCACAATGTTGATCAAATTGTGTGATCCAAATGTGGGAAATTAGCGAATAAGAGAAATCCTCTGTAATAGTTGTTACTATCGCGAGAGAGATTAGGAAATGAAAAAGAGAGAGAGAGAGAGATATACCTCTTTGCCGGCGACGTGGATCGGAGAAGCGAGAGGAGACGGCGGAACAGACAAAACGACGTCGCGAGGAGAAGCTCCGGATTTATGCATCGGGATCAATCGTTCTAGATCTCTCTCCCTCGTTTCCATTTACCCAAATCTCAACACCGATCTCTCCAGACTCTCTCAGAAAGTAACACTACAGAAGAAAATTGCTATCTCTCTCTCTCTCTGAATCGATTTGTCGATCTCCGATGTGTCTTCTCCGGCGTGACGTGAGTGAGCAACGAACCTACCTGAAGTTAAGAGTGTCATGCATTTCTGCTGCTAATGCATACCGAAGTATTTCACTGCTGCAACATTATGGGCTTTATAAACCCCATTTACTTATAAATGGGCCTCGTACGAATCATCCGATGTGGCGTTTCGTTGACCGTTGAAATTTTTACACACTTCGTTACCCGGTGTAGGGGCAAATTTGGAATTTCATGAACATTTTCAAATTCTTTATACCAAATTGGCACGTTGAGAGACTTCTCGTAAACCAGGTCTAGTGGCAATTTCGAAATTTTGCAGCTACATTTTCAAAATCTTAAAGCCAATTTATATAAAACGACTCTTCTTCCATTTTTGGGTTAACAAGTTCGTGGTGAGTAGTGGACGGAGAGATGTGGCGGTGCCTTCGAGTTGCGTCGTCGTCGAGGAGATCGGAATCTAATGGCGCTTTCATCACTTCTCAACTCTCCAGATTCTTCTCAGCTCCTCCTTCGGTACGAGACATTGTTTGAATCATCGATCTCGTTTAGTCTTTGGGGTTTCTCATCATTTCATTGGTTGACTAATTTCTAGCTTTGTTTCGATTAGAACACAATTTTTGGTATGATTTTGCGTAGTTGGTTTGGTTTTGATTTGTTGTGTTCTTTGTTGGAAAAAGGCAGGGGATAAATCATCGTATACGATCGTAGATCATACATATGATGCGGTTGTTGTAGGAGCTGGTGGTGCTGGGCTAAGAGCAGCAATAGGATTATCAGAGCATGGTTTTAACACGGCTTGTATCACTAAGCTTTTTCCAACTCGTTCCCATACTGTTGCAGCTCAGGTGCCAACATTTGCTTACTCTTGTTTTTAGCCTTATAATTAAGCTTGCTTTTGTTTTTGATTGAGTTATGAAATTTGTTGTGAAGGGAGGTATAAATGCTGCGTTGGGTAATATGAGTGTAGATGACTGGAGATGGCATATGTATGATACTGTCAAAGGAAGTGATTGGTTAGGTACGCTGATGATCTACTTATGTATACACAGATAAAACTTGCTTCTTTGTTACTCTACAAGTTACTTATTTCGGCAAGTTTCTATATTTATATGGAACTTGTGTTTTTTGGTTCTGTAGGTGATCAAGATGCAATTCAGTATATGTGCAGGGAAGCACCAAAAGCTGTGATAGAGCTTGAGAATTACGGATTGCCATTTTCTAGAACAGAAGATGGAAAAATATATCAACGAGCTTTCGGTGGCCAGAGTCTCGAGTTTGGAATAGGTTTTAATTGTTGACTTATTGAATCTCATGTATCTGTTTAATGTGGAAGATTACTTGCTTAACCTTCTCATAGTTATTTCTTTATCTCTGTGTTTTTTTCAGGTGGTCAAGCATATCGTTGCGCATGTGCTGCTGACCGCACTGGGCATGCTCTGTTACATACTCTGTATGGCCAAGCAATGAAACACAACACTCAATTCTTTGTTGAATACTTTGCCTTGGATTTGATAATGAACAGTGATGGTAAGGTCTAAGAAGGTTTATTAAGAGTATACTATATATTATCCATCATGTTGCAAAATCAATATTGTTGAATGCTTTTGGTGTATATGAATATATGATGAGCAGGAACCTGTCAAGGAGTCATTGCACTGAACATGGAAGATGGAACTTTACATCGTTTCCATGCGGGTTCCACGATATTGGCTACCGGGGTAAAGAGAACTTGTTGTGGCTCATAATGTATCTTGTTTTGAATTGGTGAACCACACAGTAATGAATCATGATCCATAAAATGACTTCAGGGCTATGGAAGAGCTTATTTCTCTGCAACTTCAGCACATACATGCACAGGAGATGGAAATGCTATGGTTGCACGAGCCGGGCTACCGCTTCAAGATTTGGAGTTTGTTCAGTTTCATCCTACTGGTATATATGGAGCTGGATGTCTCATCACTGAAGGTATTTGCTTCTTCCTGCATTAATCAAATCATTGAGGATTTAGACAGACATATATTGGTTCTTGACTTTATCAAATTTGAACATATAGGAGCTAGAGGTGAAGGAGGAATTCTCAGAAACAGTGAAGGTGAGAAATTCATGGATCGATATGCTCCCACGGCTAGAGATCTGGCTTCAAGAGATGTTGTTTCAAGATCAATGACTATGGAAATCCGACAAGGACGTGGTGCAGGTAAGATCATGACTCCTTTGAGACTCATGTATAAGAAATTAGTTTGAGTATATGCAACATTGTTCTTTAACAGGACCAATGAAGGATTATCTATACCTTTACTTAAACCATCTACCACCAGAAGTGCTTAAAGAGAGGCTACCCGGTATATCTGAGACCGCAGCTATATTCGCTGGTGTCGATGTTACAAGAGAGCCAATTCCTGTATTGCCTACTGTGCATTATAATATGGGTGGTATTCCCACAAACTACCATGGAGAGGTAAACTAAACGATTTTAATTAGTGTAAGAAGAAATGGATATGTTCAGTTTTTAAAAGTGTTTTGGTGCATCTATGTGAGTCTCAGGTGATTACTCTTAGAGGTGATGATCCAGATGCTGTAGTTCCTGGACTAATGGCTGCAGGAGAAGCAGCTTGCGCATCGGTTCATGGCGCTAATAGACTTGGTGCAAATTCACTTCTTGACATTGTTGTTTTTGGAAGAGCTTGTGCAAACAGAGTTGCAGAGATTCAAAAACCTGGTAAGCAATATCTCTATCTGACTAACTATGCTTCTTCTATGCTTCTTGATGCAAGAATATCTGAAAGATCTCTGCTTTTTGGTGTATATAGGTGAGAAACTGAAACCTCTAGAGAAGGATGCGGGTGAGAAGAGTATCGAATGGTTGGACCGAATAAGAAACTCAAACGGGTCACTTCCAACTTCTAAAATCCGCTTAAACATGCAAAGAGTAATGCAAAACAATGCTGCTGTTTTCCGTACACAAGAAACACTAGAGGAAGGTAACCAACACTGAAACTCTACCGTATGATAAGAACTCAAGAAGTTTTAAAGTGAATTTATTGGTAAAAGGTTATGATTATAGGTTGTGATTTGATTGATAAGACGTGGGACAGTTTTGGTGATGTCAAAGTGACTGATCGGAGTATGATATGGTGAGACTTTACTTTAAAACGTTGAAAAGCTAGTCTTTAGGCTAATTACTAAAGTTTATGTAATTGGAAACTTTGCATTTTAGGAACTCGGATTTGATAGAAACTATGGAGCTAGAGAATCTTTTGGTTAATGCATGCATAACAATGCATTCTGCTGAGGCTAGGAAGGAGAGTCGAGGAGCACATGCTCGTGAGGATTTCACGGTTAGTTCTATTTTCCTTAAGACAACAAAAATTGTCTTAGTCGAAATGTGGATAACGAAAAGAGACTTTGGTATGGTTGTTATGCAGAAACGGGACGATGCAAATTGGATGAAGCACACATTGGGGTAAATATAGGCCATCATAGATTAATCATAGATATTTCATAGTTAAAACTGAAAAGTAAAATTGTTAGTAAATGCTTTAGCAATCGAGAAATGTAACTAATGGTCCTGTTTTTTTTTTTCCATATATGTGTTGAAAGGTATTGGGAAGAAGGGAATGTGAAATTGGAGTATAGACCAGTCCACATGAAGACCTTGGATGATGAGGTTGACACTTTTCCTCCTAAACCTCGTGTTTATTGACATTTCTTCAACTTTTTAGTTCAAGAAGGCCACAATGTTACCCAGCCCAATAAACATCTGTATCCCACAAAGCCCAAGAAGCAACCTGCAAAACAATTACGCAGGAAAATTATGTGACAAATCACCTTTTCTAATTTCTTTCCTATTTTTCCGTAAAGCAAACCGCCTAGCTTTAAATGAATAATTGACCCGAAACGCACGCAATGTCCCACGCGGTCGAATCCGAACCGTTGAGATCTTATCTAACCGTTTAATCGAGACCGTCCATCTCTTGTAACCCTCTATATATAAGAGATAAATCCTGCTAGGGTTATCTCATCACCGCCTCCATATTCTTTCGCGTCTTTTGCTTCCTCCCTCTTTTTCGCCAATGTTTTCTTTAGATCTAGCTAATATGGCGACGATTTTGTTCTTTCTCGCTTCTAATCACCGTAGAGATCCTCCCGATCTGCAAATCCGATCCGAATTCTCAACGAATTTGTAGATCTGATCTGTGATTCCATCGTTGACGACGGATCTTCGCTTACATCGTTTGATCTGTCGCAGATCTGCCGTTTTCTATAGGTAAAATCTTTCCTCCTTGTACCGTGAGCTTTTCTTATGGTCGTTTTCCATAACCTTGTTATGTAATCGCGAATATTGTTCTTGATTATCAGATCTAGATCTGGATCGTCCTTCGCGGCTTCTTCACATGCAAGATTCTGTGAATTGTTCAAGTTGAGGCATCATTTCTGGATTACTAGGAGACGAATCTGTTGCAGACGGATGTGTGTGTGTTGGATTGAATTGAGATTAGGGTGTAGAAGATGTTTTGTGGATAGCTAATAGCTTCCTGATTGCATCTCTGTCATCCGACCTTTGCCATGTCAGGTGCGCTTGCATGGCAGGTCAAAAAACTGATCCTCAATAAAAAAAAGATTTTGTGGGTTTTGGAGAGGAGGTCGCACGGGTTATTATTTTTTCCCGGGATCTCTTCTCCTCTGTGTGTGTCGTCTTGCCTCTGCTCTATCTCTCTCCCTGCTCTTTCACATTTCATATCTTTCTTAAATGCTCATATACACTCAAAAACCGATCATAAGCAGAGTTTGTAACCAATATGGAGCAGTGGGCGATTACAAATCTTCTTGCCCAACAACCTCGAGAGTTAAATCAGGTACTCATATCCATATTAAATCGAATTCTTAATTAGCATAATAAGGTAAACATAATCTGCAAGAGGAATTCTGGATTTAAATAAACCATAATCCGGTTGCCCTAATTGTTAACTTGTATCAACGCTTATGCGAATCATGAAATTTTAATTTTATTGGTTTTGTTATTTATCTTATTGATCAATTATTGTTTTACAAGTTGTCATTTAATCTATTGAAAATGATGGTATTAAGAATTGCTGTTAAACAATTTTGCGGGTTCTTTGTATGTATCATTGGTATTGTTTTATTAGTTCTATCCGTTTAGAAGCTTTTTAGAATATGGTAAAGAACATTTTTATTTGCTCGTAGTTTGTATATGTCTGTAACCACCAGTTCCTGTAGTAACTATGAAGCTGGTAGACGACGGAATTGAAGCTATGCAAAGCTGACGTTGGTTTTTTCTGAAGTTGATTTGTTCTTGAAAGGTATCTTGATCAAAAGATAGTATCTGGTTATGTGCTAAGTCAAAAATTCCTGATATTTATAGTTCATTACATTTTATTTTCTTAGTTTATTGTGGCCTGTTGTGGAAGAGAACAATCATTATAACATTTTATATAATGAGAAAAGCTTATTGCAATTTTCCTATCTAGTCTCTTGTTCTCGTGAAATTGTGTCTTGAAAACAGTTTAGCATCACCGTTCATGTTTAGTCAAGTTCATCTTTTGGTCTTCAATTAGAAGTTGTTTAAATATTGAATTCTCTAAAAACAGAAATATTTTTAATATGTGATTAAAATAGAGTTAAAGAGTCAAGTGTTGGTCCTATTGGCTGTGGGCCGTAGTGGTAGGGTATTCGTGATATAGATCTGTAAGCTCAAATTGGTAGAGCGCTCGTTTTCTTCTAGTGGACGAGAGGTTGGTGGTTCGAATCCACCCAGTTCTGGTTATTCGTCATTTTTAAAATAAACTAAGTTATTCAACTTTTGAAATGATGATTATATTTAATTTATTTTCTCTTACCCTTCGACTGATAGTTCTCCTATTATTACGTGAATTTATTAATTTTCAAAGAACAGAAACATTTTCTTCTTCCATTTGTTTCAATATCCTCCCTCCTGCTTGAAACAACCTTTTTTATTGCTCTTTGTGATCAACAGGATTGTCCCACACTGAACTCTGGAAGATGTACTATTTGCTTAACGTGACTAGTGTTGTGTTGCTTTTGAATTGCGGATTGTGCAAGCGACGGGGAATTTAGGAAAGAGAAGATGGGAGTTTATGATACATGGGGTTTGATTGTTTCGACGGTATCTTGCTTTTTTGTCCGGTTTGATCTTGAATATGTTACATTACACTGCAGTATACTGTTGAAGATATGATTGATGCTTCTTTTGTTGAAGCTCATGTTATATAGAATATAGAATAATAGTTGAACGATTAATTATGCGGTGAATTTATTTGCCTCGAAGAGTCAAGACTCAAGACTATTATTAACTTTATAGAGGTTATACCTTTCTAGGAATCTTGTACAAAAATGTAATAAAAATCGTACTGTTACTTCTATATATAATACATTCAACCCGGAAACATTAATTAAACGTAATTTCATATACTATCTTTCATAATTTTATTGGTATTGTTGGTAACGTTACATATTCAATCGCTCTCAGTTTTACGTCATAGTTCATTAAGTCCCCTCCAATTCTGTTGTTACCATATTTAAACCCATTGCCTAACTTCCATGAGTAAAAAAAGAAAACTCTTTTACTTCTCTCTTCATTCTTTATTTTATATGCAAGTACGATGCCTATTTAGTGAATTGTATAATGAAAAACAATACCTTTTCAGACCTAATGTTAACCAGGAACCAAACCAACAAGTACAAATTGGATAAACACTAAAACAAAGATCGAAGAGTTGCACATGACGTATAACATTCTCTTTCTTTTGCTTTTTAATAATTCCCAAGAAAATAACCACAATTACTCTCATAAAAGTAAAGTATTATAAACGAAATCAAATCAAACAGCGACAGAGTTTTTAAGGACACTTTCTGCGTCCTCCGTGGGTGGTTAGGCTACCATAGCACGGACATTTGTCGTAGTTTCCGGATGTGCCCGGTGCCACGCAGTTGCACCTAGCGCAGCAAGTCCCGCACGCTCTGTGACAAAGATTTGGCCTACTCGAAAGACTGCACCGCTCTTGGCACCTGCTGTTGCAATCTACAAATACATACAATTTCCAACCAAAACTTCAATTAAACACACGTATATAGAAATTCAACGTACGTGTTTATATGATAGAGATATTACCGATTTTAGGGGCGTCATTCGACGTCTGCATGAATATTTTGAAAAAAATTCCATTAGAACGTAGACAAAAGTTGTGAAAAAATAAAATCAAATAAGAAAATATATTTGGTTGTTAAAATTGTACCACCATATCGGCATGGACGAAGTCGAGGACAAGAAGAGATATGAGAAGAGAAGCAAGCAAGACTCTGAATACAGCCATACTAGTGATCAGAGAAAACAAAAGAGGAGACAAAATGACAAATGAATGTTTTTGGTTGTTGCTAATTATAAAGGCGTAGAAGATGGGGCTTCTATTTATACATTAGGTTTAATGTAATATTATTAGTCACTAACAAATGACAATTAAAGAATATTAAAACTATAAGAACTTTGGTCAAAATGGTTTTATTGTTTCTTATCACATTTTATTTGTTTTGGTCAACACATTAAGATGTATGTAACCAATATTTCTTTATCCTTTTGTGAAATCAAAACAATTTAAAGGATTTAACATTCATTTCCTAAATTAAATATATAATATGCCTTTACAAGATCATTTTCAAATAAATTTCAGTCTACTTTCTTTTGTTGGTCAATGCAGATGTATATACACCAACTTAAGATTTGTTTCGGTTTTTAGAATTTATCTTTTTACTAATTCAATCTGTCCATTTTAGTTTTTTTTTTGGTCTTATCCTTCTTCCTCAGTTACCCATTGGCAACTCCAACCAGAGCACCAAAGTTGGTGTTGAAATCACACAAAATTTGGTGTTATAGTGTCCCATTTTTTTTTCTCATCTCCAACCACAACACTAAATTTACAATAAATACTATTCTTATCTATAATTATATTATTAAATATAAAATTCTTTTATTTTTTAATATATTTCATAAATACTATTATATTATGTTTTCAGTGTTATTTGAACCTTTAGTTTTTAATCTCAATTAGTTTCATATTTATTTAGATATCTTGTACAAATTAATATTTTATATTAAAAGTGAATTCATACAAAAATATTAATGGTATATTTGTCTTTAGTTGGTAAATAACAATTAAATTATCTTACTTAAAACAAAATACAAATTAGATAAAATAAAAATTTGGTGTTTTATGAACAGTCCTATTGGAGCAAGACTAACACCAAAATGGTGTTTTGGTGTCAAGTTGGAGAAGCCCTTAGGTGTGCCCAAGATAAAGTTTTATACATATATGTTGTATCCAAAAATAAAACTGAGCAAGCTCTTTCTTCATACTATAATTACTATTTGATAGATATGTGTTGATGATCATTATGCAGCAACAAACACAACAAACAACTCAAGAATAATAGAAGATGAGATCATTACTGTAACAATTATAACTGTAATACACATCTAATAACCAATCAAATCTTCTATTTAGTGTACAAAGTTGGATACTAAGATCCCAACTATTGCCAAAACCAAAACTGGAGCTATTCTCTGGTCTTACAAGTGTAAATTAAGAACCTTAAATGTCCAAATCATCATCAGGATCTTCATCAGAATCAGGATGCTCATCGTCTGAATCTCTGAAATATATAATCTCACCACCCTTACCCGACGAAACCACATCGGTCTGCAACTCCATTGACGACAATGGTGTTGTCTCAATCTTGCCATCCACAAGAGATCTCCTCCCATCATAGATCTCGTTCGATTTTCCATCATCTGAAGAACAGAGAAGTATCAACAACATGTTTTATCCACAATCTCAAAAGGCTTCACAGTATCTACACTCACCTTGGTGCTCAAAAGGAAGCACAACTTTTTCTTTCTCGACCCGTTCTTTCTCAGACAACTGGAGATTGAATTGAACCTGAACCAAAAGAAACAATGATCTTATGCCATACAACTTACGAACAAGAGATCACATTATAGCAAGAGACACAGACCAAGTAATTAAAAAGCAGATCTAGGTAACTTGCCTTAGGCAAAAGGCTTTTAGTGGCTGCAATAACAGTATCCACAGAGGAAATGGGTGAAAAGTTTATCCCCGATTGATCAACATGATATTCTTCAGACTGTAGGTAAAGAGTTACAAGAGTGTTAACTAAACGAGAATGATAGGGCATAGAGAGCAGAGCAAGAGAAAACTTACCATTACTCTCACACGTCCTTTTCTAAGCTTAAACCGGACATGAAACCGTCCTTTACCGAAATCCTGATGAACCGAAAAGAGGTTTTCTAAAGCATTCCTTTGCCCATCTGAAGATGGACACAAAGGTTCTAAGTTCGCTTTCATTGTGGATATATATTCAAGCGCATTTGTGACCTTCTCTTGGTGAAGGTCAGTGTTCAATGACCAAAAGACACTGGAAATTTGCGCTGCACCGAAAAAAATCAACCTTTGTAGTTAAACCTAACAAGGAATAAAACTAATAAACTAGTGCTCAGGTTTATGTAGCAAAGTACCATGGCTTCGAAGATCTGTTAAAAGACCAGAAACTAATGGCATCGCTGAATGTCTTAGCAACTCATTTACCTGATTCAAAGTTTAGATATATAATCACTTCTCTTTTCTATAGATGATGTCTAAACAATTAGAGCTTAACTCACCGAATCAATGGCAACGCAGAAACGTGTCTTCCCAGTTCCAACCAACTCTGCACCAAAGCAATCACTTTTAATCTCATATAATCCTTTAGATAAAGATCTAACTGAAAAAGGATTCAATGTAAAAGAAGTACACCTCTTCCTGCTTCAATGATTGAAGAAAAAAGCTTTTTCAAGTCACTCACACACTTATGTAACTTAATCAAACTTGAACCTTCACTAAAACTAGTTGAAGATTGATCAATCCATCCCAATGGATCAGTGTAACAATCCAAAATACGAATCCTTCAAATCAAAACCAATTGTTATCAAACAAGTATCACAGTGATTCGAGCAATCAAACTACTCCACAAGCTAGGATAATATTTAGAAAACCTAATAACTCACCATTTAGAAGATGAAGAGACAACGATTCCTTTTTGCTTCAACAATTGCAAATAGAACGAAGGGCTCCGCGAGAATGTGATCAACACAAGACCCCTGAATCGCAAAGTGGGAAAAACGAAGACTTTAGCAGTAATGAAGCAATTGGAGATCGAATATAGAAGAATTAGGGTTTAAGAGTATACTGCGACGAGGATTTTCCAGCTAAAATTGAAGAAGATAGATTTGTGAGAAGATAGCCGGAGACATCGAGTCCGAAAGGGGAAGCTACAGTTTCTTCTATAGTGAGAGCTGGTGCGAGTTCGCCTTCTTCGCCACCATCTCTGAGCTTTCTGAAAATCGATTCCGCCATTGTTGAGAGATTCTAGAGCTCTCCGGTCAAAAGAGCGGCGAGGAAACAAAACATCGAAAAGTTAAAAAGGGCTTTTGGGCTTTATGATGTAGCCCACTGGGCTTTGTTCAAAGAAACACTCGTTGGAGGAATAAACATCGTGCCGTTTTTTTAACATGGATAAAACGTCAACCACTTTGTATGCTTCTCAAAGAAACGAAATTAAGAGAAGGAGAAGGTTTTACGCCGGAGTTGGAGACTGATCTAGATCCGCCGGCGAAAAAGCAGAGCCGTCACATTCATCGTCGGAAATCAAGAAAGGTATTAACTGTTCCTTATAATCGATCTCTCACTCACTATCTTCTTCTTCTTCCCTTTCCGCTATTTTGATGAATCACTTAGAAATAGTATCGAACATTTTTGTTTTCTTTCTCATTTTGGCGATGTTCATAGTCCAGAAGTCACCATGTTCTTGTAAATGAGGTTATCTGGAGTTTTTATTTCCGTTTATATTGTTCTTGAAATAGTGCACGGAAAGTGTTCGACGTATTTACTGTGTTAGCTCATCGCTCGTTTCTACGTCTCTGAGATACAAAGTAATGAAAAAAATGGCAATTTTTCGTAGCATGGTTGGTCAATTTTCATATTTACTTGTGTGATTTGAGTGGCTAGAGAGACAAAATCTACTGCCTTCAGATTTTGATTGAGCATCGTTTTATGATAATGGTGAACTCTATTGGTTTCCAAGTTCTTAATTTGAAGAAGCTGAGAAATTTTCCTCTTTGGCAGGGTAATTCTCTGTAGGATAGAGAGACATGGAAGCCAAGTTTTTCCGGTTCTTGAAGATTGTTGGAGTTGGATACAAAGCTAGAGCTGAGGAAGCAGGGCGTTTCTTATACCTCAAATTGGGTTACAGTCACGAAGTCGAACTTGCGGTTCCTCCAGCGGTTCGAGTCTTTTGTTTCAAGAACAATGTGGTTTGCTGCACTGGAATCGACAAGCAAAGAGTGCATCAGTTTGCTGCAACGGTAAGGAGTTGCAAACCCCCTGAACCTTATAAGGGCAAAGGCATAATGTACACTGATGAAGTCGTCAAGAAGAAACAAGGAAAGAAGTCCAAATGATCTCTCTTTGTATGCTTCTTCTTCCTTCTTACTCTGCAGAGACAACTTTCATCTATCTGTGGTAGATTATGGTTGGATTTTTATCAATAAGTTTTATTTGGTTGTATGAGACATCATTTTGTTGTTAAGTCTCTTTCAATGAAACAAAATGAGAAGAGTTCGTCTTGGAAATATTTATGTTTTGTCTAATCATCGTTACAATAGAACTGAAGGAAAAACTTAGAGCCAATACAAAGTCACTGCATATAGTTGAGTATAACAAGCCATTGATTGTGCAATGCAGTAGTCGATTAGTCAAGCATGTAAATCCTGGAGGCAATGTCTTGAACCAACCAATCGAATCCTTCCAACAAACCTTCACCCGTGTATGCGCTGCAACCCACTATCTTCCAGTGCCGGCTTTTATCCATGGACTCTAAGTTTAGCACCTTCATAAGCAAGAAGATGAAACTCAGTTTAACACACAATATACAACTCAAAACATATCTTACTTAACCCACTAATCTTCACTGAAGTTGAGAAACCCGACCGAGAGACAAAATGATTCAACCCGATAACCCCTATGTCCAAATCGACTTATGAGTTTCAAAACCCTTACCTTGCCAATTTCATCAGGTGTTAGTGCACCTTGAATATCCTGCTTATTTGCTAGTATCAGCAAAGATGAACCAGCTAGCCTCTGCCATTAAAACCAAGATTTGAATATGAATCATCTTCACCAAAAACAGCAACCCAAGCTTCAGCTTACAAAAGCTTTTGATTGAATAGATATTGATACTTTTATGAATATACCTCTTCTTTCAAGAGATTGTCAAGTTCCATCTTGCAATCATCTAACCTCCTAAGATCAGAACTATCAACCACCCAAACCAAACCATCAGTCTGCTCAAAGTAATTCCTCCAATACGATCTTATAGTCTTTTGCCCACCAACATCCCATATATTTAGCGTATACCTACACACACATTATTCACCACAAACTCATCATTGCCTATAACATGTTCGATGAAATTCCTAAACCAACTCTGAAGAACACGAAACTACAAGAGCAGAGAAATAGAGCTTTACTTTTGGTAGATAATGGTTTTGATGTTGAATCCAAGAGTTGGACTAATCACACTTGTGTCTTCTCCGTTTATTTTCAGAACAATCGTCGTCTTCCCAGAATTATCAAGTCCACTGCCAAAAAAACATTCCAAAATCAGCACAACATGATAATGTACGATTAGATCGGAGAAGATTAACGATTTAAGAATATGACATACACCATAAGAATACGCATCTCCTTCTCTTTCTTCTTGATCTTCCGGATTATGCTTAACAGTCCCATTTTTTCATACAAGAGAGCTTCTAAGAGATACTTCTAAGATTGAACATCTGATTTAGGAAACGGTTTTACGCGGTGGTTTTCGTCACCGACGACGACGGCGATGGATGCGATTTCGAACGGAGAAGACAATCTACGGCGACAATGGGCCAAACATTTTAACAGAAAATTGTAACGAACCACATGATGGGCTTTTTATATATAATAAACAGTTAAAAGCCCATGTGCGATAAGTATGGGCCTTGTTCTTATGGTTTAGTGGCTACGTCTTCACCTGGGCAAATAAACCGAACTGAATGTACCGAACCGAAACCAAAATAATAAAATACCAAATTTGTACCGAACCGAAATAGAAAATAATAAAATACTCAAAAATAAGCAAAAATTATCCGAAAATATCCAATAATATCCCAAAATAACAAAATATCCAAAAATATTCAAAACAAAATAACTAAATGGTAACTAAATTTTAAAACTGAAAGAACCGGAACCGAACCGAAACCGAACCAAATTTTCAAAATAATCAAATGGATATTAAACTTTAGAACGAAAATATATTTGTTCTTTGATAATTTTCAAAATAACCTAAAGGAGTAGCTACGCCAATTGCGCAGAAAATATGTTTGTTCTTTGATAATTGGGGTATATGTTAGACTAATCTCAAAAGTATTTGAATTTCTTTTATTTAAGGCATCTACAATATAGTTAAAAGAATCACAGTCATTTTTGGTAGAATCTGATCTTTGGTCTAAAACTCAAAAAAATATATATACAGTACATTAAACACACTACATATTCGTAATTAGAGATGATTGTTTTGGTAGAAATTTGTAAATTTCTTTTAAGCCAGAAACCAGAATAGGTATAAAGTAGAGACCCTTCCCAAGCTATCCGTAACCAGGAGACAAAAGTTTCTCAATCTACCAAAATGATTTCTCAAGCTATCCGTATATAATTAATCACTTGGTTACATAGTGTTTAATTATATACAAATTTCATAGATGGTAAAATTCTTTCTCTGCCTTTGAATCTCGTAGAGTACTTTTATACATTAAAAACTGTTAAAATATAACACTCATCGTTGCAGATTATATATAGATTCGATCCCTCTACGGTTGAATCACTTTGTGGATTAGAGGTTGGTTTTCTCTTGTGTACTTAAGGTTAAATCATCTATAAACATATAGGTTTAGAAAACGAGAAGTAGAACATACACCTGAAGAGGATAAGTGGACCATACGTCATCTAGAAAGTGAAACGGTCAAACTCGAGAATGAAACGTTATTAAGAAACAAAGAAAAAGAAACACGTACCAATCCGATCTTGATCCTTTTGAGGGAATGTTTTGTTCTTTTTCTTTTTTGTTGTTTTGCTGTCATTCTCTTTGTTTTATTCTTCTTCTTCTTCTTGTTTGAGTGTTGGAGACGGACCGTATCATAAAGTACGGATCCAAGATGCGAGTTAATCATCAGTAATTTGACAAACAAAAAACATAATTAATGGTTAGATCATATTTAATCTCTTATTCTTTTTGCATGCATGCATCTTTGATATATACGTACAAAATAAAGTACATATTATTTTATTTTTTGAGTTCATTGTTTGTTTGTGTTTATGTTTGAATTTAATATGTATATTTTAACTAAATTCACAATTTTAATATGCTTATAAAAATTTATTTATTGATTGTTAATGCAACTAAATGAAAGTTTGACATTTTCAATTTTTATTTTGCAAACATGTTTTGTAAGAATGAAAGTGAAGAAATATTAAGTATAATGTTTAAATTCTTTTTTTAACAAGTAAATTCAAATACAAAATTAACGTTTGTAAATTCCGATCCCAGACCCAGATGATTAGTGTGTAAGACATCAAATGCATTTTAATCACATTTGTGCATAAAAATTGTATATTTGAATATTAGATGATTCAAAAAATATTTATCTCGTTCTTTAACAAAAAAACAATATAATTATGTGATTTATAAACGGCGTTATTGCCAAAGCCGAATACTTAATGTCTTGGGGTAATCGTTATTTAGGTTTCTTGTTTCATGAAACAAAGTGCATGTGTTCTTTAATTAAAAGCGGTAGTCCTCCTAGTTAAACAAAAGAGATCACCAATAGCAACTCCGATTTGATTCTCTATGTTCGCTTAAAGCCTGACTCTTCCTCTCTTTAGGTCGATCTGTTGAATCTTTTAACATTCTTTGAATCTTGTTTGATCATATTATTTCCTGACTAAAGTATAATTTCATTTCATATTTGGAGTGTGCCACAAGAAAATAAGAAATGGACAAAGTAAAGGTATTCTTCATATTTACGGCAAAATATACGGTGACCACCTATAATTGTAATTATAACTCGAATTTTGGTCTCTAACTTTAGAACGAGTCCTTTAATCATTGGTCCTTCAACCAAAAATGCATATATATTTCATTAGAAAAACTATTTGAAGAGATCACCTTACGTTTAAGCCAACTTGCTTTCGTGTTAAGCTTATCAAAGACTTGATATTTAGTTATTTACTAATATTCTTGTCTTGGCGAAAACATCATCTACTTTAAGAGAGGAACGAACTAAGTATATAACCCAAAATTGGGAAAAGGAAGAAGAAAAAAAGAAAAAGAAGTAGCAATTGAGTGTTTGGTGTAATATATCCAGTTGAGTTTATTCGCTTTTGTACTTTTTTTGCTTTAAAAATATTTTGAGTTGGAGTTTGCTTCTTTGACTGATCAATTGAATCTCTCGCTCCCCAAGCCAAAGAAAGAACACAAGATGTTGCTTTTGATCATTGCCAAGAATCTCACTTCGTAATTCTCTTTAACTTTACCCTTTTTATTTTCGTTCTTAGCTTAAACAGTACTATTTCACCTTAGTTTCTATCATCTTTAAAAAATAATAATAATAATTCTACTATCTTAAGTTCTTAACATATATATTTTCATATATACATTTTTATGTCTAAGAAGCTTCAATATTAGATCTACTGTTTTCAATTCCCTGGTCCAATAGTAGTGATGACTGACATTGTTCTAAAACGACAAATAACTAAAGACTTCTCTAAATTTGGTTTTTGAAAGTATATATGTATATATGCATGGTAGTTCCACATTATCTTCTCTACCCGAAATTCAGATTTGACAACAAATATACATAGTTCAATATTTTTGTTATGGTGATCGATATCAAAATAGAAAATGAATGTTTAGACGAGGGATGAGTGAAAGGAGCTTGGTAATCTAAGAGAGACAAGATCCTTAGAAAACCGTGACATTGTCACTCACGTGGGCCTCTTTTGACCAACCCCGTCCGACACTAAAACTGCAGATACACAACACTTATCATTATTACTTTATTGTATCGGCACTAAGAGCATCTCCATTGGTGATAAATGGAGATGTCTTCCCAGTTTTTTAATATTTAATTAAAGACACAAATGAAGAAAGAGAAACAAAAATGTCTTTAACCAGACACTGAAGACATCTTTGAAGACCCTCTTGAACTATGTGTAATATTCTGATTGGTTTTGATTTTCTTAGTTTAATATTTAGATGGTCTCAGATGAAGTTGTCCAATGAAGATGGTCTAAAAGATATTATTTCATAAGATCTTTTAAGTTCATCAAAATATATAAATGCCAAATCTACTGTATTTTTCTTACTAATGTTAAACTACCTTTACTAGTGTGCTTGTATTCACTTTTATTTGAAACAAACATCAAAAGGAGACTACTCATTTCATGTATTGTTTACATGGAAAACTTGTTTTGAAGATATCCAATAAAAATGAAACGAGTCGGAGATAAACTACGTTTTCTAAGGCGAGGAATAGGATTAGTAAAAATATCATGAATTTAAATTTGGATGTAAACAACTGAAATAAATATACTCTTGGTTGATGTCAGTGTGGAATTCTTGCGACTTGCGAGCACACATAACTCGCCGACGAAGTCTTATTGCTTACTGTATCAAATCGGCGTCGAAAATAGAATTGTCGAATAATTTGTCTTCCATACCAAGAAACTCCGACAAAAATAATATTCAATGATTTAAAGCCCTAGAGAATATTCATTTTCATTGTAGAATTGTTGCTTTCTTTAGATAAAGTAACAAATAATGTAATCTGCACTACATTAATAGATTCGATCACATTTAGCTACCACAGACCAAATTCCCTTTTGTCGTTACTTAAGTTTCCAACTGTCTATATATATGTACCATGTCTCAGTTTGTAACTTGTAACTTAAATCACAAAGCCACCAAAACAACACGCATATCTCTATCCATTTTTTTTCTCTCTATCTGTAGTCTTCAATTTCATGATGGGATACCAAACAAACTCTAATTTCTCCATGTTTTTTTCCTCGGAAAATGACGACCAAAACCACCACAACTACGATCCTTATAATAATTTCTCTTCATCAACTTCTGTTGATTGCACTCTCTCACTTGGAACACCCTCTACTCGTCTCGACGACCACCATAGATTTTCTTCTGCTAATTCTAACAACATCTCCGGCGACTTTTATATTCACGGAGGAAACGCTAAGACTTCTTCGTACAAGAAGGGTGGTGTTGCTCATAGCCTACCTCGCCGTTGTGCTAGCTGCGACACCACTTCAACTCCTCTATGGAGAAACGGACCAAAAGGACCTAAGGTAATTAATTAATAGATCATGTACGATCAGATAATGTGATAAGTGTCAATGCCGAGATGACCATAGGTCCATAGATAAATATGCCTAATGAAAATAGTACATGGATTGTTGAAAAAGTATTTAGATTGTAATGAAAGTAAAAAAGTATGATTTTGGCAATTCAAAACTTCAAAAAACTCAAACTGTTATATACCATGCGGAACTATTCTATGAAAAATTACTATTATTTTTCTAATCAAATTTTGTAACATCATATACTTTCTTGGTTGTTTTATATTTTTTTTTTCCATAAATACATTACCCTAAACTATTTTTATTTTTATTTTTTTGTTAATAAACTTTACCCTAAACCATAAAACAAAATAAGTGATTTCTTTTTAAATCTTTTTAATTCAAGTTGTATAAAGTCTATAAAGTTGTTCCCTAATATTTATTATACAATCTCCATATAATCACATGTCTATAATAACTACATTTTCAAAGATATTTTGGATGTAACATATACAATGTTAACTTGGTGCAGTCGTTATGTAACGCGTGTGGAATCCGATTCAAGAAAGAGGAGAGGCGTGCGACGGCCAGAAACTTAACGATCTCCGGTGGAGGTTCATCAGCGGCAGAAGTCCCAGTAGAGAATTCGTACAACGGAGGTGGAAACTATTACAGTCATCATCATCATCACTATGCCTCGTCGTCGCCGTCGTGGGCTCATCAGAACACACAAAGAGTTCCATATTTCTCACCGGTTCCGGAGATGGAATATCCCTACGTGGATAACGTCACGGCTTCTTCTTTTATGTCTTGGAATTGAGTGTCACGTGAGCAAGTCCGACTTCGATCGCCTTCTTTACCATTTTGACGAGATGAAGAAGAAACGTTAATTATATAAATCATGATGATGATGATGAAAAGTTAATTATCATAGATTCTATCACACAAAGTAAAACCAGTCTTGGTCAAATTCATTATTGTTATAGTTTTTTTTTTCGACTCTAGCTACTTGTGTTTTCTTTTCACGACTTTTTTGAAAGCTATATTGGTGTTAATGATAAATACGTAGTTTATAACCCTTTTCATGATGTTTCCACTTACTTTGACCGTATATGATACATATATTTCAACTTTACTTCATATCGTCTTTTTAAGTCTTTAACATTTTTCGATGCAACGTTAAGTGATCTAGTTTTGCTTCTTTTTAGCAAATACAAATACCGTCCTCGCATTTTATTTCATATCATATGAATGCAAAATTAGCCAAAAGGGTATTGTTACTTAAATTTGGCGGATTTTCTAGCTCTTTTCTTGGTTCCTACACAAAAAAAAAAGTATTTAAAAGACAAGTTTGAGAATTGAGATCACTTATAAGGGAGACAAATCTGAGTGAAACAATTAGTGAGGGGTCATGAGGCAAAGTAATGTAAGTGGAAATTACTTGCTAAAAATCTGTTCCGGGAAGAGTGAATTTCAAACTCCTAATGAAATGTTTTTCTATCTACAATCTTGGATACTATAATTGTTGAAAGAGCTTGTAGTAATGGTAATTATGTCTTTGGTGAGTATAAAATAAAGTCAACTGCTTCAGAACATTAACATGTTCTTGACAAATAACATAAAAATATGCTTCCCACCTCAGCAAATATTTACCCAAAATCTCTTGCAAGTCGTTCTGTTTTTGGGTTTTAAAAAGATTAAAGAAAATAACACGGCGAAGCTTAGAAAATGATTGTGAATTTCGTATTACTAAAAGCTGAGTTCGAAAATGATTGTGAATTTTACCACGAATCTATTTTATTTGTTAAAGAAATTTTACCACGAATCTAGGCCACTCGAAGTGACAAAGAGCAGACCATTGACAAATCGCCTTTCATATTGAGAACCGAATAATTGATACAGTTTATTTTTAGTTTGTGATTCAACATAGAGCCCTCGTAAAATATTCAACATCAAGAAACGCTGTGTTTTCATGACTCATCAGTTCACAACACTGTAATATCCAAACCACCGGGGTAAATGATTGCATTGCATGCACAAATGCACACAAAGACAACTACACAATACACATGTACATGTACATACATGAAGAAACTAAATGAACCTTACAACATGTGTACATTCGCCTACATATATTATACGGCGCCTTTATTGATATAAATTGCGTACTTAATTAGGACAAGATGGACCATTGATCAATGTTGAGAATTTCTCAACCAACACTGCAAAAACAAAATCAACAATGTATTATTTATTTCAGCTTTTATAAAGTTTAGAATTTAAATTAAACAGACAAAATTCAAAAATGTTAAATATTATAAGTGCATAAGAGATACAAATTATATCAAAATTGAGTAAAAGCATATTGTTCTAAACAAAGTTATGGTAAACAAAGTAAACTATCATTTGTTTAATCTATTCTTATACTACCTAGAGTTAGTATTTTTTTTTAAATAGATAAATCAGGAAATTAGTCATAACAACAGATAAAAGTTTCAAATATAATTATATTCGTTAACATTATGTTCACCTTAAGTTCTTCACTATAAAGATAGTATCTCAAACTTTAATGCTTGTTAGTTTCTATATAAAGTTGAACTAAAACACAAGACACTAGACAACTAAAACAATCAGACACGATCATATCATTCAAAACGTACGTAGTGCAGTCGACAGTAGGAGAAGCATCAACGGGCAAGCTCGCACCACAATTGCTAGCAAGGGCTTGAGCCAATTCAGGCTTCACGGTAACACTATTAGCCACTGACTTGATGCATTGACAAGCTGCCTTCTTATCGGCAGATGTGGTGGTTGCCGCCGCTAAACTCTTAACTCCGTCGCAACAAGTCTCCGGAGGGTTTCCACTTCCGCTGGTCAAGTAGCTCACACATGGCTGCAAATCCTGTAACACAACACTGCAAGATATAGCGGATTCAGAATAACGAGGTATGAAGAATATTCCGAGAACGGAAATGATCGCTAGACATTTCAATACATTCATCGTTGAAGAAATTGAGAAAAAAATAAATAAAAATCTTAGGGGTTTCTTTGTTGTTGCTAAATATGTAGAGTGGAGACGAAGCGTTTATATATATGGCGGACTAGGAAATTTATATTAAAATAAGAGAATTAGTAGATGTTAGTTTGGGTTGATGGAGTGAAATGAAAATATAAGTTTCAACATTTTGGTATGATATACTTAAAAATAAATATTATTTGATCTAGGTAGTTAGGTTATAGAGATTTCTTGTCAGTTTGGGTTTGTCCATATTCAATCAACTTATAATCGTTTTAGGTACAATTGGTGACTACATCTACAACACTCAAAGATGACGTGTTTAATTACTTAAGTGTTGGAGGTTAGTCTAGAAATGGTTCATTAATATTAATCACAGAGGAGTAGATTAGATAAATTATATAGTACGTAAATTAGATGTGCGTAATTGTCTAATTGCGTATAGCTCAATAATTATAATAAAATATTTTCAGAAAACCAATTGAGAATATAAAAATCATAGGAGGTATGGGACGTGGGCTTTCTTTGCAGTAGTAAGAAAGGGACCAATAACATCCGGAACAAAACGAAGATGAATAATGTAGATGATATATGTCTTTCAGATATTTATTCAATATTACAATGATGTAAATAATTATTTTACAAAAGAGTAATAAAGCATTTATAATTTATTTTATTTTTTATATGTTATACACACTTTTCATAGAAAACAAAATAAACAAAAATGAAGAGAATAAGCACATTATTTACGATTTAGCCACAACCTTTTTGTGAATTTTAACAAAAACATTTTTTGACTATCTAGTAATTAACCCCAAAAAGAACAATAATTTTTGTTTACAGCATACCGATACAAGTAGGAAGTGCAGATTTCCAATTCTGACTAGATTCAGAGATTACATGCAAAGCAAGTTATTAAGAACTCCATCATCTCTAATTTTTCCTTATTTAATTTAAAATGAGGCAAGATTTCCCTTGATAATTAATACTTTAATAGTTTATTAGTTTTGGTTGGTAACTTTAGAAAAAGGTGAAATCTTCAAACAAAATTTGTATATACAGGTGTAATAGAATGATAGTATTATTACAATTACAAAACTTATTCTTATACTTCGAAAACTTAAATATTTACATAAAAGACTGAAGAAAAACAGTTTTTGTTTTGGTCTCTTTTGTTATTAAAATGTTCTAGTTACTAGTGAGTTTATTATGCTATTTGGCAAGTTGTCACTTATCATTCAAAACGTCAAACAAGATATGTATATAAAATGTGTAAAACAATAAATGCTTGGTTGAATATAAACAAGAACCCAACACCAGATACATTATAATTAATCCCAACTCAAGAAGCTTTAAAATCTTCACCTTCCATTTGCTATTGATCATCTTCTTACATCTCTCTCCCTCTAAATATATCCAAACAAGAACGAAAGGAAAAAGAGTACATACAATGGTGAACTTTGTGGATTTACAAAAACCATTGTTGTACCGCCTCATGAAATTGGCCGGTGTCATTCCTTACACCGTAGAGCTTGAACCAGGGACAAAGATGAACTTCTGGATCCCAAAAGAAACCCTAAAAAAAACCAAAAAATCTGACAAAAACTTTGCCGTGGAACCCCAAAAACCTACGAAACCAGTCCTATTGTTCATCCATGGCTTTGCAGCCGAAGGGATCGTGACGTGGCAGTTCCAGGTCGGATCATTAGCCAAGAAGTACTCAGTCTATATACCAGACCTCCTCTTCTTTGGTGGGTCCTACTCCGACAACGCGGATCGATCACCAGCGTTTCAAGCCCACTGTTTAGTCAAGTCTCTTCGTATCCTCGGTATCGAAAAGTTTACTCTTGTAGGGTTTAGTTACGGTGGCATGGTTGCTTTCAAGATCGCCGAGGAGTACCCTGAGATGGTTCAAGCCATGGTGGTTTCAGGTGATTACTATATTTTGGATGACTCAATATTTTGCGAGTGGTTAAAACATGCTACAATGTTTTGCGAGTTTTGGTGTGTCGGTTTTCCTAAAACCATGGTCTTGGAAATTACTCCCATACCGCGAGTTCAAGATCACATTTAACACTCCTCTTTTCGTATATCAATAATAGTAATTACAAGATACCGTAAATTATTCTAAAAGTCTATTTTTTTTTTATATTTATACATTGTAATTTCATTATTAAAACTTACATACACTAAGAACAATTTTTTCTTTATCAGGTTCGATACTCGCGATGACTGATACGATCAGTGAGTCTAATTTGAACCAGTTAGGATTTAAGTCGTCGGCGGATCTTTTGTTACCAACTTCGGTTAAAGGGCTCAAGACTCTCTTCACCCTTGCTGTTCATAAACCCATGTGGTTCCCGAAACGGCTCTTCAAGGATTTCATTGAGGTATATACCTACTCAAACTCTGCCACTGGCTCTCTATAGTATAATTTTTCTTAAAAACATATTTAGCAACTTTATTAAGTATCCATATGGTCAAATATGGACACGAAATTGATCCCGGAGCTCGATAAAGAGCTTGTCATAACTAGATTACAAATTCCAGTAATAATAATTTAAAAATAAATAGTAAATATGGAATCAGACTATAGTATAGCTGTAAGTACTAGTAGCTATCTTGTCGTTTTAGCTTTGTTTTACAAACTCTAACGACAAAAGATAGACAAGTTAGTCATATATATATGTTTGTAAAAGAAAAAAGAAAAATTGGTATGTGGTTTTATATTTAACTTTATACCTACCGAGACCTTTTATTTATTAATTTTGCAAAAACTTATATTTATGAACTCCTAATCATTAGTTAAGAATCAGTTTGGTCAGGCCTGGGCATAATACCCGAACCCGAAGAACCGATCCGAACCCGACCCGAAAAACCTGATGCGAACCTAGACCCGAACTTTTAAAATAGTCTAACGGGTCTAAACTTCAAAACCCGAAAAACCCGAATCCGAACTCGAATAAGTACCTAAACATATCTCAAATATAAGTATATATTAATTATATTTATACTTATATATAGAAAATATTAGGATTTTTTTGGATATTTTAGTTATTTTGTGTATTTTTAAATATATTCAAGCAAAATTACAGGTGTTGTTTTAGAAATTTTTGAAATTTTCAAGTAATTTAATAGATTTACATACAAAATTTTAATATTTCAATATATAAATAAACCCGAACCCGAACCCGAACCCGA
>Ga0041059_1000743_pt1 | contig 25435 bp, 24 predicted proteins | sample AraColnosormetaG_FD_56232 | JGI IMG/M metagenome (GOLD analysis project Ga0041059, IMG submission 56232) | Arabidopsis roots microbial communities from North Carolina, USA - Col MF nosort | ecosystem: Host-associated > Plants > Roots > Unclassified | place: USA: North Carolina | collected... | reverse complement strand
TATGGAAGGTATGTTTATCATAAAACTCTTTAAAGTTTCTGAATTTTTAAAGGTGTACGTAAAGTATTTTGGTGTACATACTGTATACCAATCAGATTTTATATTTATGATATCTATTAAGTGTACATACACGTATGTAGTCTAGTCTACGTATATGGTGTACTAATGTTGGTATACGTGGTGTACTAATGTTGGTGTACGTATGTGGTGTACTTATGTTAGTCTAGACGCTTGAGATGTACTAAATCTGGTGTACGTATGTTGTTTCCCTTATTCTAGTGTACGTATGAGGTATACTAACGCATGTGTACTTGTGTGGTGTACTATTGCTGGTTTACGTATGTGCTGTACATATTCTAGTTTAAACATTTTTCCATTTTTTAAATGGGTTTTCTTTGAATTTGAATCTCTATCTTTGCTTTAGAGTGTAGTTTTAAATTTCATTGCATTTTTAAATGGATTTTTCTTTGGGTTTAGTCATTTATCTTATCTTTAGGTATAGTTTTGAACTTCATTACATTTAGACATCTATCTTGGCTTTAGGGTATAGTTTTAAACTTCATTACATTTTTTAAATGGGTTCCCTTAGTTTCTCTTATTCTAATATACGTATATGGTGTACTAATGTTAGTGTACATATGTGGTGTACTATGTAGTGTACTAATGTTGGTGTACGTATGTGCTATACTTATGATAGTCTAGACATCTGAGGTGTAAATTATTTTAATTGGGCTACGAAATATAGTATTTGGGCTTCAAAAATATTATTTGATCTATTATTCTTTAAATTTTGGACCCACACAAAATTTTCTTTTTCACATCATAAGGGTACAATAGTATTTGACTCATCTTTTGGACTGTAGCCACATTTTTTCTATCTCACATGGTCTCTATCTCACAAGCCCAATAAAAACTACCTATTCTTCCTATTTCTAAAAAATGTGTCTACTTCTCAAATTATTTTCTAAAAAGTGTCTACTTCTCTAATAAACCCTTGTATACTACTAGTTGAAACAAAATTTGAGTTATTATAATTACTTACTTATATTTTTCCATTATTAACACATTGAATCCGAAATTTATTTCCATAAAGTAAGGTTTCACAATTACTCACCAAAAAAATCTGAGTTATTATAATTTTCCCCTATTATTATTCTATTACACTTTGAGTCCAAAATTTATAATATTCTTAATTATTGCAACAAATAAAAACTGAGTTATTAATTTACAAATATCCTTTTCACATTTATTAATCAAAACTCACCCGGGATAAAAATATCTCTTTCTTCTTTTGTCAGATTTTAATTTTGGTGATACAATTTAATTTTTGCATTACTATAAAATCTAACCAACATGTAAAAATGTCATAATTAAAAGATAGCTAGAGGTTTTATTCATTACATTCACACTTGTGACTTATTAAATAGCTAAAGGTTTTATTCCTCTTATCAATAAAAACTCTGGGATATTCTACACACCAAAAAACAGATATTCGAGATCTTCTAGTGTTAGTTGAATCGCAGAACTTTTGCCAGTTTTTTTCACCCAATGCAGATGCAACAATGTTCCTTTTACGTTCCTGAAATAAAATTAACAATAGAGTGGAGTGAGTCAAGTACACTATACAAAGAAAAAGATCTTGATAGCTTTGGCCTTTGGAACAAAAAAAACAATTAAATACATGAAGAGTCAAAATTCGTTCCTCAACGGTATTTTTGATGGCAATACGAGTGACCGTAACAGCTCGAGTTTGTCCGATACGATGAGCTCGATCAATAGCTTGATCCTCTGTTGTTGGATTCCACCATAGGTCCAGTAGAATGACATGACTTGCAGCTACCATATTCAATCCAAGGTTTCCAGCTTTAAGAGACATCAACATCGCACCTGTTTCATAATCATTACATTTGTCTTTGAGAAACGTAAAAATGAGATTCTTTGAATGCAAAACATATAATATGTCTGGATCATTGTTGAATTCTTTTACAGCTATGTCTCTTGCTACTAGAGACATTGTACCATCTAATCTTCTGAATTTTATGCGGTTTTGGACAAAAGAATGCTCAACAAAGTCAAGCATACCAGTCCACTGATACTATTGTCTTTATTGGTGGAGTGTCTGGACTGCCTTGCTCTGCAAGCGACTGAAGAATCTCTATCACAGCTCGGATTTTCGATGAAATAAACTCGCCTTGATGCAACTAAAGCATTTTTATCTTCAGGATCATCATAATCGTTGATGCAACTTCTAACTGCAGATTCAGTGAAAACAACATCATGTTTAAGCTGGCTGTGGCAATTAAGTGCAGGGCACGTATTGTTATCCCCGTTAATGTTTACAGACACACACTCATAACAAAACACATGGCCACACAAAGTAACAACAGGGTCTTTTGGTGGATCCTGCAGAGAACATCATAAGAGTAAAAAAAAGATTATTAATTAGAACATAATGAGAGAGCTTGAAGAGACAAACAATGCTCAATCATTACAATGTACTTACACTACAAACAGAGCAGGTGGTTGAGGATAATTTCAAGAGATCGAGGAACATGATTAGATTCTCTCTAGGGGCTACTCGAACTCCATCTGACATTTTTCTTGTAGTATCTGAGTGACTATATCCGTTAACAAGTTGTGGATGGTTACAAGCTTGGCGTAGTCGCAAAAGCATCACCAAAAGATAAGCCATGTGTTCATGCAAAGTCCCATCAGCAGCATATTCCTATAGAATAAGAGTAGAAAATGTCATATAACAAGGTAGAAAGTCACCATTTATTCACATATATATGATAATTATATTATTGAAGAATCACCTCAAACTTCCAACGTGAATTCAATTCAAGCTTCCTGTAGAAAGACCATTCTACTACTGAAAGGTCCTTTTTGCTCAAATTAACTTTCTTTAAGGTAGATTTATTATAGGTTGTCCATCAAGTAATGTTCCTAAATAGCAAAACATAAAAGAAAATTAGCACAAACTACAAAAGGACATATATATATATATATATAGTAAGAGCAAACGAATACCTTTGGTGCGGCGCAACATTATACCCCTTAGAATAGCTTGAAGCTTCTTGTAACCATGAAGAGGCTTTTTATCAATTGGAGCTTTGATTCTTTGGTGAAATGAATTGCACATGGCATATGGATGATATCTAAGAAATCTGAAATAGCTATAAAGATCGTCTACTTTGTTCTTTATCGGCGTTCCAGTCAAACACCATCTCCTTTTGGCTCTAAGGCTAAAACAAGCTTTTGCAATTAGGGTTCTATGGTTTTTAATTGTATGAGCTTCATCTAATACTACTCTCAACCACCTAACTCTTCCTAGTGCACCAACGTGAGGCTGAATCAAACTCGATCCGTCAAGGCTTTCTCTGCCTCTCATACTATCATAACGATTCAGCATAGGGTTTTGTGGAACTTCATTTGTAACAATGGCGTAAGTTGTCATGACCACATCATATATTGCTATTTCTGTTGGATCTTTGGTTCTGTGAGATCCATGGTGGACTAAAACAGAGAGTTTGTGTTCATCAGAAACCTTCTCTTTAACTTCTCTTGCCCATTGTTTTACAACACTTGCTGGACAAACAATCAATGTACCACCAGAGTTTTGACCTTTTCGCTTTCTCTGCTTTGATTGTGACTTCAACTTTTGTAACAGGATAAGAGAGATCGTCGAGATCGTTTTACCAAGTCCCTGCAGTGCCATATAACACCACACATAATTTGTTAGATATCGAACATTTCACCTAATTAAAAAATGTGATAAACACCAATGTTACCTGATCATCTGCTAATATCCCTCCCAAACAGTGCCTGCTTCTTTTTTCTTTCTTACGCATCCAGTTCAATGCAATTTTCTGACAAACAATAAAGATTTTAGTATATGACCAAATTCAAAATTAAGGACAATAAAAAGCTTTTAAGTGAAAACATGATAATATATTATTACCTGATGCCTCATAAGAGGAACTGTAAGAACACCAGGAGGTAGATCCTTTTCGGTCTTGGGTTGCTTCAGATCCTGTAATTAAACTAAGCCAAATTAATAAATATCAGGTTGAATGTTAATGGAACAACAGATACATACTTAAGTAGTGTTGAAGTCCATTACTTGTAATGCAGCCTGATAGATGACCCTCTCGTTAACAGTGGTCTTCTCTTCTTGTACTTCTTCATCACTACCTGAACTCATGTCCATTGTATCATCCATCCTTAAACCTCTTTTCGATCTCAGAACCAAGAATTTGAGTTCTAAGAAAAAGAATTAGCTCTGCCACGCAAAAGACATTAGTGTTAGTTCCTCTTAGTTAATGAAACGGTTATTTTAGCAAAGAAGACTATATAGCTGTAGCTATATATAGAAAACCAGATTAAGCAACATTATTTATGAGGTTTAGGGTTTATCGAAATTATGCATTCTTAAAAATTGAACAATCAAACATTACTAACTTTGAGGTTTAGGGTTTATAAAACCTTATTCACGAGGAGGTAAAAGTAAGAACAGGGCAGAACAAGAACAGAGAAAGAATCCGAATTTATTGGAACGTAATTAGTATAAAGATGATACGAGTCTGAGGATAAGAATCGCACTGTTGTTAGGGTTGGCTTGGACAGAGAAATAAATAGACGATCGCAAGGAACATATTTTAAAGAGAAACAAATTAACATATTCTTCTCCATATACCTTCAATACTACGAAACTTTATTAGTAAAGTCGGTTGGCCCAATAAGATTGCTATATATATATTACACACATACTAATCCAACGGTCCTTATCTGATTTCAGGAGTTAAATTGTTTTTAACGGCTGTGATTTCAAGTAGGAAGCTGAAAACAGAGTAAGCAATTCTCTTTGCCTTCTCGATTACGTTTTTCTCTTCCACTGCAAAACCCTAATTTCATATCATTAATCAAACATCGACCCAGCTATAACCCGGAGTCTTGAGAAGCCCTCTTTTCTTCTGTATCATTCTAATTCTAGCTGCATCTTCCCATCTCTCAGCAGCTGAGTAGGTGTTGGATAGAAGAACTAAGCTTTCTGTTGTTTCACCAAGACTCTGCATCTTTTTCGACACTTCATTCCCAAGTTCCGCATTCTTGTACGTCCAACAAGCAGAGAGAAGTGTACCCAACACGCGAATATCGGGCTCAAATGGCATCTTGTTTACAAAATCATAAGCTTCATCCAAGTATCCGGCACGGGCTAGAAGATCAGTCATGCAATTGTAATGGTCTATTCTTGGGATGACGTTGAAATCTCCTCGAGACATGGAGTTGAACAGTTGTTTCCCTTCATCCACTAGTCCTGAATGGCTACAAGCAGACAAAATAGCAAGAAGAGTCACCTCGTCTGGGTTCACACCTGTTTCCTGCATACTGTTGAACAGAGAAAGAGCTTCTTTGCCAAGACCATGAATTCCGAATCCGAACAGCATTGTGTTCCACGAAACTATATCCCGCTTATGCATTGTGTCGAAAACTCTCTTGGCTACATCAAGTTTTCCACACTTTGTGTACATATCCATCAGTGCATTACAAATGCTTGTGTTAACTGCATAGCCATGAACAACACAATACCCGTGGCAACTAGAACCGTGTCCCAAAGCAGCCAAGTGAGAGCAAGCGGTTAAGACACCAAGCAATGTTGTAATATCAGGACGAATTCCAGATGTTCTCATCTCATGAAATAGACGAAAACTCTCTTCTGGGCGACAGTTCACTACACACCCAGTGATGAGAGAATTATATGAAATAACATCTTTCAAGCCAATCTCACTAAACTGCCTAAAAGCATCACATAAGCTTCCATACTTAGCATAAAATGAAATTATGGTGTTTTGAACAGTTAAGTCTAAGATGAAGCCTGCTTTAACCGCGTAACAATGTACACATCGCCCTCCACTTAGATCTCCAAACCTTGCACAACCCATCAGAATAAGCCCAATGGCAACTGGCGTCACCATTGCCACATTATCATTAACCAACATCTGAAAAAACACTTCTCCAGCTTCCTTTATCATTTCGTTTTCTACGTAGCCTCCAATCATAGCACTCCAGGTTACCTCATTCTTCTTAAAGTCTAAATCGAAAACTCTTCTCGCATAGATAATGCACTTGCTCTTGGCATATACATCCAAGATCCCAGTCTTAACAACTAAATCATTGCTAAAACCCATTCTTGTGCAATACCCATGAACAGCTTTCCCTTCCCTCAATGCACCAGCCCTTCCTAGTGCAGGAAACATCCCAACGATGGTGGATAGATTAGGACTCAGACCATCGATTCTACGCATATCCAAAAACAATCCAATGACATCAGTTAAACAGCAATGTAAAGAAAACCCAGAAATCATAGCATTCCAAGCAACCATATCTCTCTTAGGCATTTCGTCGAACACCTTTATAGCCATCTCAAGTTCCCCACACTTAGCATAGAAATCAACCAGAGCAGTACATACATACATATCAGTTGCAAAGTCGCTACAATTCACATGACTATGTATCAGCTTACCATCGTCAATTGCTCGAAGACCAGCACATGCTTTCAAAACAAACGGGTACGTATATTTCGTGGGTCTAACACCAGAATTCAGCATCTTGTAGTACAAATCCAAAGCTTTTTCCGCGAAATCATTCGAAGCATAGGCTCTGATCATCAAATCCCAAGCAATAGGATTGATCCTTGGATGAGGAATTTCATCGAACACATGGCGTGCAAGTTCCACTTCATTGCATGATGCGTAAAGACGTGTTAAATTGACGAGCACTGTAGAGGAACTTAACGTAAGAGAGCGTTTAAGAAGATGCTGATGAATGACCTGACCTAAGACCAGATTCCTTGAGCGAATACAGGTTTCAAGAAGACTTAGAAACATTGGGATAATGGATTTTAAGTTTCAGACATATGTTACAACCAAACATCAAAGACTTAAAACAAAAGTGAATTCCGACAACTAAAAAAAGAAAAACATGTTTCAAGAAAAAATCAAAACAGTTAAATGTTACTCATCAGTGTCCATATTGCATTTGCTCAGGGGAATAATAAGTAAGAAGCTTCTTGAACAGAGGAACAAGTGCAACCACAGCAAGTTGAAGCTGCTCAGAGCTGTTTACGCGGATGCTTACTTGCCCTGCTCCTCTGTTATTCAGATTAGCACGAGCAATGAGATTAGAGGAACGTCCAATGGGTACTTGAGACTGTATATTCCCTCCGATAGCAAGATCGCCATGCCAATCCATCACAGAGAGTCCAAGAGTTGATAAAAACCGACCAAGCGGATAATCTTTATCTCGAAACTGAGCTTCTAAAGTACCACCATAAGCAACATCTCCACGACTAGTCATTGCTCCACCTGACATAACCATCCTGAACCGTTTATTAGCAATCAACTTATCTTCGACTTTTAGTCCCGCGGAAACTGAATCACCTAAGAGCGTAACAGAGAGACCAGCTGCTGCTTTGTTTTTCCTAAACTTGTTAAATCTTGTTTCACTTCGAATAGTGTACGCTAATTCCTTCCCAGCATTTTGCATGTCAAAACCTAGGGAAGTTGATCTACCTTCTCCATGTTTAACCGAGCTGGCCAATTCTAGCTGCACATGTGCATCCTTCTTGTCCTTTGTCACTTGGCCAGAGAAAGATACTGGTATTTTGTCTTTAACAACAAATAGTCGTTCCGCATTCACACCTTCATAACCAATATCATGATCCCACCCATGAGTTTCCAGCACTGGCCTAACAAGCCATTGATTGGAGGTATCAAGGTACCGGTACCGATGAGTAGGATTGTCAGAGTCAAAAGATGCAGGTAGAGATAAATCTGGCATTGGAACTGGAACAGATGCAGGTTCACTTCTCTCCTCTTCCACATTTTCACTATACCCGTTAGGCATATCTTTAATCTCAGCAGCAAATTTCTTCAACAACTTACGTCTCTTTCTTTCCTCTTTCATCTGTCTCTTCATAAATAGTTTCTCCCGATACTCCATCTCATCGAGATATTCCTTCTTCTGAGATTTGCTAAGCTTAGTCATCTCTGCTTTAGTCAACCGCTTAAAGGGAGGAAGCTCATCATACTCTGATTCTTCCTCAGAATCTGATGATTCGTCTAAATCATCTTCATCGTCTTCATCATCGTACTGTTGCTCAGGAAGCTTAGCTTGTGGTCTTGATTGCAGAAGCGATGAGAGGAGCAATGGTAGTGGCGGAGCCTTGGACCGAGTTGCAAATTGTCCCCCTGGAATATTATCTTGTAATTTCAGAAGAGCATTTGCTTCGGCAAGAATCTTGGATGCAAATGAGAGTAATAACAAATGAGGCTTCCACACTTGGCCATTAGGTAATACTCTCTGGCCTGCCCGATTTGTCCTGCAAGCAGAGTGGTTCTCAACTAAAGAAACAGGGTTCATGAGCCTCATATCTCCCGCTGCTTGGCGAATGGCCTGCTGGATGACATGAGAACGTTGTGTCACAAACATGTCATAGCTAGAAGCAGTACCATTTGGGCCATCTGGTGGAGCCGAAGCGGCATGAGTCAAACCCACAATGGCATTAAACCATATTGATGGTCCAAAAACATCAGTGATGGTGCGTAAGAGAGGCATGTCACCAGAATCTCTGCTTTGCATATCCAACCTATCAAGATATAACACAATGTCAGGCGGACTTTTCTTGATGAATGCCCTAACAGACTTCAGGATCTTCTCATTCTTGTGTTGATCTGACCAGGATGGTAAGAGACCGGGAGTGTCAATTACCCGTACCTTAATTCCCTGAACAAAACCCTCAATATCCTGAACCTTCTTTGTCCCCACCTGGAATGCATCAGTACTAATTTTCAGTTCATCAAAAATAGAATTGATGGTTGCACTTTTACCAACCCCACTTTTACCAAGCACCATAATCGTACAAGAAAAATCAAGGGGATCTTGTGCAGCTGCCTCAAGCTGTTCTGCCATGGCACTGGCACGATCAAAACTAAAGGCACCAACACGGCTTCCGTTTCTGCCCCTCAACTGTTCAGCCAATCCAAGCCTGTACAAAACCTGAGCAACAACAACATTATGTGGAGTTTGCCCTAATCTATGTGAAAGCCTCAAAAATTTGACCCTGATAAACTGGAGCTTCTCACGGGTCTCATCATGCTCATCTGTCTCTGCAGTGGTAGAGTCTTCAGCTTGCTGAGGCTGATTGTGAGACACATTTCCATTGACACGAGGCTGTTGTGTAACGCGTGGTGCAGGTTCCAAAAGTGGAGCAGCACGACCAAGACCTGCTGGGCGAGCAGGTGGTAATGCTGCAGTATCACTTCTAGACTCTGTTGGTGAAACAGAACTTAATACCTCAGATTCTCTTTCCATATGTTGGCTTTCCTTAATCTCTGGACCTATATTTACACTGCTATCTTGCTGCTTTACAATTTCCTTATTAGATTGAATATCATGTCCTCCATTACTGTTTTGACTTTCAGTCTCTCCCTTCTCCTCCGAACTAGATTTTTCCAATGGAGATAAGGTCCCAGCTGCTACTTCAATACTATCATTCAAGGATTTGTCACCTGAAACAATTTTAACACTATTGAACTCAGCACCAGTCTTACCATTTCTTTGTTCTGTTACCATGCCAGCTGATACATCAATTTCTTCCTCCCATTTTTCGTCGTCAATACCATTACTCCCTGTTTCCACGGAACAGGCACTTACTGAGATAACTTCCGCCACCAGTTCTTTATTCTCATCAGGAGAGACTACTCCATTTTCTGAAGAAGAATGTGTATTTCCGTTTTCCAAATTCACATCCTCAGTAGCTAAATTGGAAGTAGCTTTCTCACTGTTCTCAACCACATCCAAGCTTGATGCCATTTTACCATAAGAAATATCTGCATCTGCTACTTCCCCGTGATCATAATCATTCATTTTGAGAGTCACCAAATCAGAATCAGCCTCTTTCGTAGTTATACATTGCTCGTTAACCTCACCATGGCTCTCTCCAATCTCCGAATAATTAACCTTTAAATTTTCTACTCCTCTCTCATTTCTACTTGTTTCTTCCAAATCACACACTTCATCATTGGAAGCTAAAGGAAAATCCTCTTGCAACACATCGGTTTTGAGAGATTCAGGTTTTAGACCCTCCTGCGAACCAATTGCTTCCTCAAAGACCTCTTCTTCATTATCCTTCACTTCATCAGATCCCACCAACTCACTAATTCTACCATCCTCTGCAAGCTTCTTCTCATCCCCATATAACCTGGTTACAATCTCAGCCCCATCTCCCATTTCTAGGATCACCCAAAATCACGAAACACTGCACCAACCAAATTTTGTATCCTCGTTACTTTTAAATCCACAAGACACTAAATTAAATGGGAGTGAAACTAATATTTTCCAAATCGTAGGTATATTTTGCTCATAGGAATTCAGAAAATACAAAGAAGAATCTATTGATATTGAGGAGAAAAAGTGATGGCGAGAATCTAACCTGGTTAGAGAAGGCAAAAGTCTGGAAAGAAAAAAAAACAACTTCATGCGCTTTTTTTGTATTTGTATAAATCGCCTTTTACTCGCCTGCGACAGTGCGACTACGACGGGAAGGAGAAGGAGATAAGCGACTTTCATGGACGGTTTAAATCGGTTTGGGTTTTAACATCGGACGGTGGAAAATGGCTCTTATATTGCAATCGTGAAAAAGGCATGTCACGTGATCAATAGTAAAGTGTGGGCCAAGGCCTTTTTAGTTGGGCTGCATAATCTTGTTGGCCATTTTATCTTTACGACAAGAGAGAATTGCTTTATTTGTTCTTTTGGAGCTATTCAACTGTCTTTTCATTGGTTGTCACTATATAGATGGTATTTGAAGATCTTATTAATTGTTAGAAATTTGATTTTATATATGGCTCACCAAATTTTGAAACATTTTCAGATGATAAATGGTTTTATACTTTTTCAGTTGATTGATAAAAGAGTTTGATTCACATTGACAGTATCCAGCTTTCTGGGAGGATAGAGGAGAAGAGAAAAATAAGAAACACAAAAGGTATAACTTTATAATAAAGATTCAAAAATAAAAGGAAAGAAATGCCCAAATTCACAAACATGAAGGACATTTCTGTCATTCTTTGTCATATATAAGAAGAGATCACCCAACCAACCTTTCACACTTAAACAACACCACACTTTTGGTTTTCCTTCTTCTACCAACTACCGAGGAACTCTCTTACGGCTCAGTATTTCTTGTTCCTTGAGACGGTGTTGGAACCGAGCAAGCCTGGCTTGAAGACTGACTAGCCCTGCTGCTTTCCGGGACAACACAAAGCTCAGTTGCGTCACATAGTTTTCTATCATGCTTCCCGGTTGGTCCACCTCCGCTAGAAGTTTCATTTCCTGATAATGATATAACAGAAAAGAAAATTGAATGATGTGATAACATTCTACAATCGTTTTTTGTGCGCTGCAATGATGTGATTTACATACCTCGCGAACAATCTCCATTGTATCCTCAATTTCTTTTCTGTGCGCTGCAATCAGAGCTTCTTCTTCCTGAAAAAAGTCATGTGATGGTTACGATAAGACATAAACAGAACTACCGTTACTTGCAAATCAAATTCACAGCTTCATCTCATGTTTTAAAGGGATAGGTGAGTACTTTACCTCAAGCAGTGCATCGAGGTTTTCATCAAGCGAAGGGTCGGTTTCATATTGCCTTGAAGCGGTTTCATATTGCCTTGAAGCAGTTTCACTTGCGTTCTGTCTAAAATTTGTCAAGGTAGGGATATCCGACGAACTGACATCTCTTTTAGACCAATTTTGTGGTCTGTCTGGTTTTTCTTCCCGCAACCCTTTCCCACGAGGTGGTGACACTTTCTTTACTTTCTCTTCACGGTCTGAAGTTTCTTGGGGATATGAAGAAATGTTGTTTCTCTGACTAGTGGAGCCAGCAAAAGAACTGTTCGGCTCTGATCTTCCCTTGTCCATTGAGAATGATGGGATTCCACTTTCCTCTCGATAATTTGTAGGCTGTCTGAAGTCAATACCCGACGTACTGCTGTTGCTGTCCTTCTCGACCACCCTCCTCCTGGTTTCTGGTACATTCACTTCCTGTGGAGGCTCAAAGACATCTTCTACATCATTTGGGCCCAACAAAGGATCCTTATTAACCGGAGGCATTGAATTCGCAGTTTGATCTTTCTTGCTATTTCCACTTTTAGATAGACTTTTGACTCTGTTTATTCCATACATAACCAACAGAGGTTAATAGACGATGAAATTGAGAATTTGTTTCACAAGAGGCTATAGTTTGTACAAAACATACCGATCAGCATATCTTAGAGTATTGAGGGTATGTTCACACGATCCTGCATTTGGAGAGATGCAGGAAATCATCACCGTTCTTGAGTTTCCAACAAATGAGTCACGGAGCACTTCCGTTAGTTTGCTTCCACGAAATGGTATATGTAGCTGGTCATTGTCCAGTGCACGTATACATTCCTTAAGAGCCAAGAGACTCTTGTTGATTTCTGCGCCTTCAATCCTAAGAAAAATCCACAATGAAAACAATGAAGCATTTAGATCTGAAGTGTGGTGGTCCTAAAGTAAAAAGGTAGCAGCAAAGTGCCACTTTATCAATGCCCACAAGTCCAACAGAGGCATAAATTTTAATCTACACATTAGTGGTAGGTCAATTCTCAAACTACTCAATCACAGGGGCAAAGAGAATCTTTACCTTGTCTGGCGATCATTGTCTGTGGTGTCTGCACCTCTTTCACTGCCAGCAAGGTCAATGAAAGAAATCTTTCCCACAACTTTCCCAGGCAATTCATTACTATCATTATTCCTCCGTCTAGTGTCTTTTACCTCAACATGCTTTTTTACAACAAGCTGTAGGATGGCATGCGATCTAGAAGATTCCTCATTTGCTCCAGTTGAACCTGTGCTCCTTTCGGCATTTCCTTTCTCGATAAAATCCTTTACAATTTGTACATCTGAAACTTCATATTCTTGCAGGCCAACAATGCAAACTTGCTGTCTACCATCTTCTCGCATGCAAAGTTTCCTACTCGGCAATAACTGAATGATTTAGACAATGGTAAACATGCATTTGCGATAGTAGTAGACAACAATGGAAAGTATTGACACTGATAGGATGAATAAGTGCCAATGTTTACGATATACTGACATCGAAATAACAATTATAAGCTAGTATATGCCTGAACAAAGTATATGCCAAAAGAAAAGGAAAACATAAAACCCCTCAACAAAGACGACATTTATAAGAAATGAGAAAAAGAAAGAACACTAACTTTCTCTCACTGAGAAGATCGAACAGCTTTCCACCATATATCTCAAAATAGCTGAGCCACAATTTAAACCTCTGATTGCTGTATACTGGTTGACGCAACAACCTCATAAGATCTTCAACTGCTCGTATAGGTAATGGTTTCATTGTAAATGTCTTACCACTACCTGAATAAGCAAAACATCATTAGGGCCATGAAAGCATGAAGAAACTATTAATCTATTATCCTCTAAAAACTGGAATCTGTTAGCAAGAGTATAACTATCAGTGTATTTCCCAATGAACATTAATGTCATTGCATACCTGTTTGGCCATATGCAAAGCATGTAGCTTTAGTTCTCTGGAAAATAATGGGAATTATTGGCTCAATTGTGGCCCGATACACCTATTCAAGGAAACAAACAAACATGTTCAAAGCAGCATAAAGCTTCTGTATATATAAAAAGCTTAATGTATCCATACATCAATCCAATCTGGATTGGGGGAAACCACATGCTATGATCTAGTTAATAGGTCAATCAGGTATGTCGACCTTGACATAAATCATAAATCTACCAAAGCTCAAGGTTGCATCACGGACACCTAATAGGATTTTCTATGGTTTCCAATAAGCTCAATTCTTAACTTACCTCGTCATTTGAAACATCCTCATCTAGAACAGCATCAAAGCAGAACTCATGCTTTTCCACATAAGCAGTCAAATCAACCTGCACCAACAAGATTACGGTTCATTCAATATTCGAAAAGACAATATTAAATGAAAAGAATATATGACCTTTAATAGCAGGATGCCATCGTTCAGTTGTTCAACTGAATCATGTTTGCCATTGTTATCTATGATGAAGAATGCACACAAACCTTCACTCTGGGCTCATGGACAGTCAAAGAATTATCAGATACCGTCACGACATCCTCCTCCTTTTTAGCTGTTTCTTTCTTGTTTAGGGGTCTTTTCCTTACCTATAGACAAAAAAAAAAGTGGTTTCCCAATCATCCCTAGTCATAATGAACGTTGCTTATAAAACAATCAAGTAGTAAGGAAACATGTCAGTTCTCAAGTGAATGACCTACCACTACTTTAATCTTGGCTACACTGTTATTTTCTTTATCACTTTTAGGCAATAAACCCAAAGGTTCAGCTTCTGTCTGTTGCCGCTGTTGACGATTAGCTGCCAAATTATAGTCTTCTTCAAATTCTTTATTTACACTAGGCATGAAAGGTGACGGCTCAAAGGGTTCGGTAATCACATGCTGCAAAATGAAAGGAAAGTCACGTATCATAAAAGTTGGTAACTTTCACATGGATAATCGCTTTCTTTATGAACTAGCAAATGCAACAAGCAGTTATTTAGCTCAGATGCTTTTCTAATGACAACAAGACCAAAACTGTCACATCTCGCTAAATCCATTCGAGTGTCAAGATCAGAAGTTGCCTACAGAAGTCTCGCAGATAGATTACATGTGCACAAAGCCAATGGATTAGGTGGGACTCAATATGGCAATGTAAGATTGGCAAGAACAGTTTGAAAACTGGGATGTAACACAAGAACAGACAATCTGATGATGAAAATTTATGATCTTTCTGTTATCCATGGGCACTAATGAGTAACTATGAATAAGTCTTTGCACTAGTTCTTCTTCCAAGCATACCTCAGATAGAAGCTCTGTATCATCCATTGCATGAAGATCCAATAATCCTGCTCCAAAATCACCTCTGAACTCAGGTGAAAAAAATCCTTCCGAAGAGGGCATAGCTGCTGATGTGTGAGCAGTTGGTGTATATGATTCAGAAGTCGACTCCCCATTAAAATTGAGATTTCTCATTAGTTGGAACAGTCTTTGTTTCTCTTCAGCAGTCTGAGCTCCATAACCCTAGCAGATACCGCAAACACCACAAAGGATGCTTCAAATATCAGAACCCGTTCATGCGAATTATACAAGAGCCAAGGCAAAAGTTTCTATAGAAATTTACCAATCGAAGAAGAAATCACTAACAACCCTGCAGCAAACATCTAACTTAATCACATTACATAAATGGCCAAACAAATTCCAAGCTCTCCTTGAGATACGTTATGACTAATATCCATAACAGGGAGAAACAATCCTACATTCCTAATTTCCTACTGCAGCGTTTTTAGTAGTCTAACACCAAATGTGCGCAGGAATTAGCGACCGAAAACTCTAACAAAACTTGGCTATCTGCGTCTAATACAAAATTTGCATACTTTACCAAGCTAGGGCAAACTCCATCAAGAAAACTAAAGGGCATGCAAAATATTGGAAGAGTACAGAAACAAAGAATCAGGGAAAGCAATTACCTGCATGAGAAGGTTTGGGAGGTGACGCTGATCATTGCCTGTAGAAGCAACAGGAGACGCCAAATGCTGCAAACCAGCGGATTGAAGCCACCGTGCCATGACTGCATCTCCTGCGTCATTAGTGGGTAAAGCCCCATCGTAAAGCGCCGTCGCAGCCGCAGCATTGTTTTGCTGCATTTGGCCGCCCATGAGGCGCTGTGATCTTCTTTGAGGAGCCAACTTCGGAGATCTGTAAAAACAACTCTTCATCCATACAAAAACCAGAATCACCCATTTGTTACAAATCAAAAAATTCCTAATTTCAACAATAGAATGTTAGATTCAAATCGAAGAGAAACTCACAATGTGGAGAGAATTCGGATTCAACACAGAACATGAAAGCGGAAATGTACAGCTCCCGACTTTGCTTCACCTCCTTCAAAATCTGAAATTCAATCAATAAATTGCATCCAATAATCGGAGAAGAAGATCGATGTTATCCAAAGTAATGATTACCAGAAGGAAACGAAGACACGCAACGGTGTTAGATAAGAGATCTGAGATCTGAGATTTTCACAATATACAATCAGATCCGACGAGTGAAGAACCCTAATTTACGCACATCGAATAGCGTTAGAGATAGAGAGATAGAGAGATAGAGAGAGAGAGCTTCTGTTCAAAATTTTCGTCTTCTTCCGTAAGCGACGTTAGGCGCAGAGAGATGAGAAAGAGAGGGGCGTTGAAGAAGATTTGACAAAGTATAAGACACTTACACAATAAATTAAAAAGTTTGAGGTGTTTAAAAGTTTTTTAAAAAAGTGACAGTTAGATCACCCTTTAACTTCAGAAATATTCACCGATTTGTCCTACTTTTTAAGATTGTACAGTCTAGTCCAAAACATTTGAAACAATCTTCTTTGAACGGTCTTATATATTCTAAAAGATAGTGTTGAAATATTATTTTTTTGCTGAGATCGTGACACAAGGACATATACCAACATGGTGACATAAAAATAGAATTGATGTTCTCATCTTGAATCATACGGTATGAATCTCATACCTTTTTGAGCAGATTGCATAAACATTGATTGGTTTATTATATATGTAGTATAACTAATAATATAACCTTGGTGGGTTGATCAGTTATGTGCATTTTCAGATTTTAGCTACTTTATGGTATTTAAGGATGTTGTTTTGGACCATCTATGGTAATAGAGATGAAATTTGAAATTGTCCGAGGAAGATGACATGAGTTTTTCTCGACATGAAATCCACAACTTTTGGAATTTTAGTACATGACAATGATCTAATCTTATATATTCTTATGTTTGTTTAAATTTTTATACGGTTTCAAATTTTGAATTGTTTAGATGTGCGAATATAAGTGAGTGTATATCAAAAGTACCAATCTTGTGTATGTATGTGTACTGTTTAAACCCCAAAAAAAAGTGTTAATCCAATAAAATATACGAACGAGAATATGCAAAAGTAGCGAAGTGGGGCTAATACAGCTTGTGGGTTCCTTTCTTTTGAATCAAAAAGCTTTTGCTTTAGCCTAAAGCATTCCGATCTAAAGGATTCCTGATTTTAAGTAATCACTATATAAACCAGTATGAAAGGAGCTTTTCCTTTATTTATCCTTCCTAAAAACATTGGTCTCTCTAGTTTTGTGTAAGTTTAGATGATCTACCTCCTTTGTATGGCTACGTCAATATAGTCATATAGATAGAAGTTGATACTACTTGTTACATAAGAAATGTTTAAATAGTGTAGGCTAAAAGCCTAAAACGAAAGGAACAACAAAGTTTGAAGAAATAATGACGATAAATACATAAGATACAAGAGAGTTGGAGCAACGTCAAACCGACCAAGACCAAATCACGTTTCCTTTTACGTGAGACACAAATACGTACCAACGCATTTTGGTTGCCCTCTCATCCATACGGACACCACACATACATAAATAAATAGTTCGAATAATAAAACCAACAAACTAAAAGAATAGTAAAGCATAGGATAGGTTGTGTTGTTTGTCAAAGTAAAAGAATACACATAATACATTATTATTACGGCCACATTGTGATTTGTCTCACAACTAAAACCAAGATGACAGAACTCTAGTTAGTATCGATTCCGCACGTGAGATAGAAATCCTTGATAAGGAGCAGAACATGCCTATGATGATGTCTCAAGACATCATGTCTGTACGAAACTTTTTCTTTTTAAAGGGATAAAACACCATTAGACTAAAGTCAAAAGAATCATTCTACAGCATATTCCATGATTTAAAGTTACTAACAGTTAGAGTAACCCACTCGTTTATTCACGTCCATAAGATCTGAATCCAAAATTATTAGACATCTACTATAAACATGCCTCGAGATTCGGGAGTTTAATTTAGAAAAGCAAAGCTGAAGAGATATCACACCAAATAACACAAAAAGTAACGACCAAAATTCAACTAATTGTAAATGATAAACCGTTTTTTGCGGAATAAATAACTTGAGAATCTTCCAACACAGAAAACAAGAAGAGAGAAAAGTAAACTGGCAGGTAATTTTAATAGGGGACGACGACGAAACACAGGACAATATAAAGAAACATAAACTTAGAGAGTCGCTGCGACCGACCACAGTAACCCAACGAGAGCTTCTCTCTCAGCACTTGACCTCCTTCAAACCATGAGCGAAGTACAAAAATGTTGGGTTAGTTGAACCCTCCTTGTAGTAAGCAAAGACCAAAGTGCTGTCATCATGCATACCCTCCCCAACAAAGCTGTAAAATCAGACAACACAAGCATTGATGAGATTTCAGATGAAATATATGTCATGTATAACAAGCAAGATACGATAGATTGGGGTAACTTACAATTGGAAGTCACTGAGCCTGGGGAGCAAAAACTTGGTAGCTCCCTCAATACCCTTCTTGAAGACAGCTTGATCTTCTTCGCTGAGCTTGGGTGTCAAAAGCTTAATGTATTTCTTAATGTAAGCGATGAATCCCTTCTTGTCATAAGTTGGTTGCTCCTGAAGTCTGAAGGTGTCGACAATGTCAACAACCTTTTGAGTAGAGTCATCAACACCTTCATCCTCACCACCTTCTTCAGCAGATGGATTGGCACCAATGTTAACATCTACAGCTCCCACAGTAACCCACTGGATAACAAAATCAAAACCCAATTCAGAACAGGAAAACAAAAATTTAACAAAATCAAAACAAAACTTGAAGTAGAATCGATGACACTGACCTTTCCTTCTACTTCCCAGAGGATTCCATTCTCAATCTCCTTGTAAGGGAAAGAGTCAGACAGAAGCTCATCACCTGTAAATCAATAGCCCAGACTCTTTAGTCATTACTCATAAGATCCCAAACATTAATCGATACAAGCGAATAAACCCTAAAATCCAATCTACAACGAATCGGTAAGCTCAATTAAAGGACGTTTATATACTAATGAATCACAGATCTAACCAAATCACATAAACTAATCCCCTAAGATTTGAATTATCAATGCAAAGAGCAGCAAATCAACGAAAAACCTATGATGCGATGACAGATCTAACAATTCGATAACATGATTTATTCCGATCGGAAGAAAAAGATCGATAGCTACACAGTTCATACCGAGATTAAGGAATTATTGAGCTTACCGGTGAGAAGATCTTGGTACACCAACATGGTCGCTTATTGATTGTTTTCTCTCTCCGATGGATGCGAATAAACGAAAATCGAAGGTTGCGGGAGAGAGACGCAGCGACGAGGGGATTCTGAAGTGAGGTCCTAAGTTTGGTATTTATAGTCGAAACTATAGCGTAGGGTTTTCAGGTAAATTTACAATTCTCGGTAAATTACAATTTTGGGCTTTAACTGTTTCCAATTTTCTATTTTTTACCCTTTCCTTTTTTTTAAATAAAGGAAATAAATCTGAACCGACGCTTAATGAGCCGGGTTTGGTCCAACGGGTGGGGATTCGAGTGTTGGGCTACGTATAAATAGTGTTCGGGTCGGATAAAATCCTATTTCCCTCTCTTCTCTTCCGTCTTTCTCGTTCTGTTTCTGATTGTTCGTGTAAAACCCTAGAATGACGATGATAGCTTTGAACAGGGAGGTCGAAACTCAGTCACTGAAAAAACTCAGTCTAAAATCTGTTAGACGAGCTCGTGAAATTTTCTCCCCCGTCCATGGCCAATTTCCTCAGCCTGATCCTGAAAGGTTAATCAACAGTTTCGCTTGCAATGTCCACTTTTTTTTCTCGAAATTTCTCAGAATTTTTATGTGTATTGACGATTTCTTCTTCTTGTCTGTTTTTGTTCTTGTCTCGCAGCAAAAGAATTCGGCTCTGCCATAAGGTAAGGGGGTTTTCGAATATTTTTTAAATTTTATCTTTGATCGTGTTGAAAATTTTGTTCGCTTCTTCTTTGTTTTGAGTTTGATAATGGATAGCTTTATAGCAAGCTTCAGAGACGTTGAACCTGAGAAAATTTTATAAGGTGTAAATCGAACAGTCAATGGCTTATCACTTTTATAGTTTACCTTTTATCTGGAGTTAGATTCTTCTCATCAGCTACTATTGTTTGAGTTTGCTTTCTAGCATATTACCCTCATCTTTATAGTAAGATGTTTAGTTTGCATCAAGCGTTTTAGTGAACATCAAGTAGAATATAAAAGTTAATGACTTGGACGTTACTTGTATAGATTCAAGTTGCATTTGGAGGCGTAGAACCTGCAAGTAAGCCTACACGTATTGCTGACCATAACAGTGAAAAGACGGCTCCATTGAAAGCCCTTGCGCTTCCAGGTAGTTCTTTTATCTGTTTTTCCTGTTGTGAGACAAAACTAGTTTCCTATTTTCTAGTTTCCCTGATATCTATTTATATTAGTTGTGAGTTTCATTCATATATGTCTATAATTAGGATTGGAAAACAAGTTTCAGTAATGTATCCTCTTAAGAGTATCTTTTCAAACAAACTTCTGCTGCACTAAAAACGCTGTTAGTGTAATCTTTTAGCCTTTTTCATGACTATTGTTTCTCGTTCTGAAAGACCAAATTATTTTCTCCGCAGGTCCAAAAGGGTCCAAGGAACTTCGAAAAAGCGCAACAGAGAAAGCTTTAGTTGTTGGTCCAACTTTACCGCCAAGAGACTTGTGAGTATACATTTTCATTTGGAATGTGACTAGTCCATATAGTTAGTATAAATAATTTACGACATTCTCAAGAATGTTATTCCTGTTTTGTCTTTGTGATTGATGCTCTACTTATCGTGCTGATTGATACTGATAATTATTGATTCTTGAATTGAAGGAACAATACTGGTAATCCAGGCAAAAGCACGGCCATTCTTCCTGCACCTGGATCATTTTCCGAAAGGTTTGTGTCGCATCCTTATCTACTTTTATGGACTCTCTATAACGACACTACATCTAGATTGCGATACCTAGGTGGTACATAAAGCCGCACTAAGGTGAATTGGTGGTTCAGAGTCATGAAATTTAAATTTGGCCATATTTATTTAACCTGAAATGCATCTAACTTGTATCAATGCTTCAGTTATTCATTATTTGTCCATCATTTCCCCTCTATGTGTTACAGAAATCTGTCAACTGCTGCTTTAATGGAGAGAATGCCTAGTAGATGGCCCCGTCCAGAGTGGCATGCACCATGGAAGAATTACAGGGTAAGATCTGTGTTACTGTAATATTTCTGCATCTTATGGATATAACATTTAAGTGTGTAGGTATTCTTAGGCCATTTGTTGGCGTCCAGAGAGTACTTTATGTTCTTATGAATTGATGCATTTTTTGGTTGACAGGTGCTCCAGGGACACTTGGGTTGGGTCAGATCTGTTGCGTTTGACCCAAGCAATGAATGGTTTTGCACTGGTTCAGCTGATCGTACCATCAAGGTAACGGATCAACTCTATTGAAAATCTAATTCAATGCCTTTTTTCCCATTCTTCTGTAACCTTTTCTGGATTCTATAATATGAATTGTCATTTGCTAGGTCCCGTTTTTTAGTTCTTCATGCAACATTTACCTATATCTCATGAATTAATCTTACTGATTGCTTCTGTGGCTCTTGTTCACTAGATATGGGATGTAGCGACTGGAGTTCTGAAACTCACACTTACTGGACATATAGGGCAAGTACGAGGTTAGACTACTATTTTTTTCCCCCTCAATTTGTTAGTTTATCAATAGCTCTTGTAGAAAAGTACCAGTGTAAAAGTTTCAACTCTCTAAGTTTATATAATTATTGTTTCACAGGCCTCGCTGTAAGCAATAGACATACCTATATGTTTTCTGCTGGTGATGACAAGCAAGTCAAATGCTGGGACCTTGAGCAGAATAAGGTTTAAACTCGATGATGGATTTCATCTCATCTGTATATTAATTACTCTTCTCCTGATCTGAACTTTTCATGTCCAATGTCTTTGGAATTTGTCTTTGATAGGTTATTCGATCTTATCATGGTCATTTGCATGGCGTTTACTGTTTAGCTCTTCATCCTACTCTTGATGTTGTACTAACCGGAGGGCGAGACTCTGTCTGCAGGGTATGACATTTACTGAAAAGATGTATCCTGTGGTTATAAACATATGTATTTTTGATGTTTGAGTTCTCTAACTGTTGTCAAAAATTCTTTTCTACTTATAGGTATGGGATATCCGTACGAAGATGCAAATTTTTGTACTCCCACATGACAGCGATGTTTTTTCCGTTTTGGCCCGCCCAACTGTACGCCTCATTTCATCTTCTTTTTACTTAATGTGCTTGTGGCGAAGAAGCACACACTGCTATTTTATGCTCATATAGTCGTATGCTTTTATTTCAATAACTTTGGAACTTACTGTGTCTGTGATGTTGCAGGATCCACAAGTTATTACAGGGTCTCATGACTCAACCATCAAATTTTGGGACCTCCGATATGGTATAGTTAACATTTAACAATCTCTTGGACTTTTGCTTTTCTTCCTCCCTAGCTTTTCATTGTATGCAGGATTGGGCTAACAAATATACTATAAACAGGCAAATCGATGGCAACCATAACGAATCATAAGAAGACTGTCCGAGCAATGGCTCTCCATCCGAAAGAGTAATTGTCTTGCTTTTTCAACCTTAGAGTTTTGCATGATAATGCACCCTGATTTAATGTCTCTTTCTGTTTCGTTCAGGAATGATTTTGTTTCTGCATCAGCTGACAACATCAAGAAGTTTAGCCTTCCTAAGGGAGAGTTTTGCCACAACATGCTGTAAGTTCTAGAGTCCTTGTAGTTATTTGAGTCTTAATCCACTCTCTTACATCTTCCAGTGCAATGAAAAAGATAATGTTTCTTAACTAAACTGGAAATTTTAGTTTTCTGATGTGTTTTCATGTTATCTTTCTTTTTGGAGCAGTTCTCTACAGAGAGACATAATTAACGCAGTGGCTGTGAATGAGGATGGCGTAATGGTCACTGGAGGTATTATTTTCATTTTCAAATCACTCTTTGATACGGGACGAAATACTGATACTTGTATTCACATTTCCTCCACATATTATATTACCCGATTTCATTATTTGAACTAAAATGTCCCCGTCTTTGTGCAACTGAAGGTGATAAAGGTGGCTTATGGTTCTGGGACTGGAAGAGTGGTCACAATTTCCAACGGGCAGAAACTATTGTACAGCCTGGTATCTTCTGAACCTATTTCTTGATCCTTTACCCTTGCGTTGCTTGAATGGTTAAAATATTTAAGTCTTAAAGGTTTATGATTATTGGTTCGAAGGAACAAAGGAAGCTCTCAATTTTCAAGAAGTGATAGAGTTTTTTACTCTCTAGAATTGCTGCAAGTAGTAAATGTGTCTTATCTCATATGTGTCTTATCTCATTTACATGGTTAGGTTCGCTGGAGAGTGAAGCAGGTATATATGCAGCGTGTTACGATCAGACGGGTTCAAGGCTGGTAACGTGTGAGGGAGACAAAACAATAAAGATGTGGAAGGAAGACGAGGATGCAACTCCTGAAACTCATCCTCTCAACTTCAAACCTCCCAAAGAGATCAGACGCTTCTGAGGTTTCCCTCTCTTACAAGTTACACCTCTCTAATATCAAACTCGAAGCCAGAAAAAAAAAATCACTAATCTCACTCTGGATTAAAAAAAACCTTGGTTATGCTATATAATTTCTTCTTCAAGATAGATATGGAAAAAAACAGCATTGTAGTTTCTTATTAATTATTGTAGTTTTACATGAAAAAAGACACTATTTTCGGAAGGGTTTTGGACAAGGGCATTTCGGGTTGATTCAGAAAGTGATTGTAGCCGAGTTAAAGCATGACATGAACCCAACAATGGCAAAACATCTTTGTACTGTGTTCGTGGTGTTTGTCAAAAGATTATTGAGCAATTACCATTACCAAGAGGCCAACTTGATCGCAATACGACTAATCGCCTTGTAGATGCATTCTTTACTGGTCCCCGTGGAGATTAGTAGAATTCATTCATAAGATACATTCACATTTACATATGAGATAATTCTTTGTTATAGCTATAAAAATGAGCGATCCATCTTAAAGCAGAAGATTTAAAATAGGTTCCATGGACCAATCTATAACACAAGATGGGTGGTAGATTTTCTCTTATCTCCTTATATCAAGAGTCTACTTGTGTATAAGTTTGATTTGTTTATATACAATAATATAATTAAGGAGGAAAAACTAAGCCAAATCTATAGGAGAGCCCCCCTATGATCTGGGGTTTAAGAGTTAAGACCACTCAATGATGCAAATTGTCGGATTGGGACTAAGAAAAATTGAACTCACCATATCTTTTCCTTGACCCAAAATTTTAGGATACATTCAAAGACAAAAGTGTAGTCCAATATTTTGTCTTTCTTTCTTAAGATGTCTCTTTACCTTGCGAGTTCGGTCTCTTGACCAATTTGTGTTTTTTAAATCGACATTTTATATAGTTTTGCATTAAAATAGCGTTTCTTATAGTTTAAACTTTAAAATCATGTTTCACACTCAACTAAATTCTTTAGTTTTTGATATTATAAACTCAGATTTTTTTCGTTAACTTAATGTTGATCAATTTAGTAGTTAAAATTATGTTCTTCTCTCAAAACTTAATTTGAGAAAACCCCGAAACACAGTAAGGAAATCATTTCATCCCATATCTCTAAGTTATCAATTATTACATTGTTATTTGGTATATAAATTCAAGTTTTCTTTGGTAAAACATTATGGAAGACGCAAGTTGTTATACCAAAAAAAAATATTTTTTCTAGCTAGTGATATGATTATGAATTTTATGTGTGCTAATTAGTAAAGAGGGAATATATTATATTGGCTATTGATTACACCCTTTCTGCGACAACATATATTGGGAATATCTAAACACATACTCGTTGAGTTGTCGAAGTTTATATCACCACATCGTGCATGCAGTACTAAATTTCAAAGATTATAGCTTACCGAAAATAGCAATTAAACGTGTGAGATGATGTAGGTATACATTGGTTTTTATTAATAAACGACTAATCGTATGATATTTCTTCAAAAAAAAAGTTGCATGGATATTATTGGACAAATTATATAATGTTAGAATCATACACAGTTGAAACTACATTTTAGGACCCGGGTTTACGATCAAACCTAGGGACAATTCAAATTGTAGAATAAAGTAAACGCATTATTAGCGACTTTAAATATATAGAAAAGTGCAAAATAAATAGGAGGGGCAAGATCAATAAAACTTCTTCTATAAATAGAGCTGCATGGGGGAAGACACTTTATCACATCCAAAACCAAAAGCAACACAAACACACACACCAAAAAAAAAAAAAAAAG
>Ga0041059_1000742_pt1 | contig 25444 bp, 24 predicted proteins | sample AraColnosormetaG_FD_56232 | JGI IMG/M metagenome (GOLD analysis project Ga0041059, IMG submission 56232) | Arabidopsis roots microbial communities from North Carolina, USA - Col MF nosort | ecosystem: Host-associated > Plants > Roots > Unclassified | place: USA: North Carolina | collected... | reverse complement strand
GACTGTTACTGTATTTTTTTTTTTTGGAAATAATTTTTTTTTTGTGTATTGAAGTAAAACCTCTATAAATTAATAACTTCTATAAATTAATAAGTTCTTCCGGTTCTGAGTTGAGACTAGTGTAAAAATTGATACAAATCGATAAATGAATAAGATAATAACTTTTTTGAAAATCCTATGTAAATATCTGGTCCCATCAATATTATAAATTAATAATTTCATAAATTTATGATTATGTATATATATATATTTATATTTATATTTATGAATATATATTATGTAAAATATTTAGTAAAATATTACTCTATTATTTTTTTTTCAATTGATATTAATTATTTGTATAGTTTAATTCTAATATTTTTACTACGTAGAAAAAAGTTTAATTTGTTTTCAAACATCTATAAAAATAGTTTTCTACTAGTAATTGGTTTAAAAAAGATTATTGATTGTATAGAAAAAACTATTTTTTAGATTAAATTTTTGTAAGAAATCACAAAATTGGTAAAATTTCTCTATAAATTAATTTATCGATAAATTAAAGCTTTTTCTAAATTAATATTTTTTCTCGATCCCAACATTAATTTATATAAGTTTTACTGTACACTATATACTTCCTGTTTTTCTAAATATTTGTAGTTTAAGGTTTTACACACAAATTAAGAAAACATACAAATCTCATTTAATTTATTTCTTTCCTATAAAAACATCATTAATTACAACTAATCCAATCAATAAAAAAATATGATGTAAAATATAATTGGTTAAAATCTATTAAATAAATTTAATTTTTGTATAGAAACGTGAAAAACAACACTTATATTAAAAGAAGTAAAAAAACCTTTAAATTACATATAATTAGAAACGTATACAGTAGCTACTAGTGTGACTAATGATTAGTCGAACAATTAGTAAAACAAAAAAAATGGGTAGGTTACATGGAAATAGACAGTTAATGATAACCAGTGATATGTGTTTAGTAAGATCTTTAGAGCACCTCCAATGTAGAGAGTCCCTTCAAGGGCTCTCTCCCCTTTTTAATGATTAAATTTTAAAAAAGAAGAAGTAGAGAGCTTTGTGTTTTTTTTATAGTTTTTTATACTCCAATGGTAGGTTCTCTAACATGAGTTCTCTAAAAAAAATATTAAAATAAAACTATTTTATTTTATATAACTTAATAATTATTACAAAGCATAAACTATTAAACATACATTATTCTGAAATATTTTGAAATAGATGTGGAAAAAAATGGAATAACGATCAGTTGTTCTGTTGATTGTTGCAAAAAATTTCCCTTATATGTTCTACCAAATCACCTTTCAATTGCAAATGCATCTTTTGATCACGAACTTGATATCGAATGCCCATAAAATCTCTGAGACTTGTAGGCATACATGTACAATAAGATAAATCGACTTGTGAAGTTCAGTTTGCTTTATATTTTGTTGTTTTAGCAAATTCCCAAATCTTATAGATATTTTGTTAAAGTAAAGGTCAAAATCAATGTAAGTGGAATTGTATTGATTTTCATGGCTGAACCATTTTCAAAGTTGAACTAAATTCTCAAGTACAATTGTATGTTAGCATATTAACAAGATTACGAAGCACACTCGCAATTAAGATAAAACAAAACAAAACAGAGTGGTCTCTTTTTTTCTTATTTGTTCTTCTTCCACCTACAACACACTTCTTCTTGTTCTCTTCTTCTTTTGCTTACGAGTTACGATTGTTCTTACTCTCACCATCTTCTCACATCTTTCTCTTCCAATCTCTGTTGCATATTGTTAACAAAGATGAGATTCCAACAGTCTCTCTTATTGAGAGATAAAAAATGGAACCTATCTCATCAACACAAATCCGGCGTCTGCCAATTAAATAAATCCGGCGTCTCAGATCCACGATTACACACATCATCGCCGTCGACTAATTGCAAATCATACCACCGGATTTTTGTTTTGTAGAGAGAGAGATGAAACCGTCGGGTTCTTTTTTGGCGGAGGAAACAAAGCACTAGTGCTTTATTTTTTTGGTTTTGTTACAAATAAAACCCAATCACATTCGGCCACGTCGTCGCCTCTCTCACTCTCAATAATCTCTCTTCGTAGAGCCAGCTCTCTCAATTTTAATGACTTCTGTAGCATACTAGCATCGCTGTCTCAACGACAATATTTATTACATGCTCTGAAAATTTAAAGAGTTTGTGAGACTGATCGTCACAGTGTCGCTGTAAGACTACTTTCGGCGAACAATAGAAGAATTAATTGAATCAGCTAACTTAATTAATTTTCAATATTTTGGTAACAACTTTTATATTTCCGTGAAGACAAAAATTCAGTCACCGGAAATATATATCTTAGTGATGTTGCTCTGAAATCAACGACGTTGGTGCCATTCTTTGACCATCGATCGTTTCCTTTGCTTTCGTCGGCTTCTACATTTCTGCCGTTGAAGGTCGTCGTCAACGATACGGTGCTACACATGCCCTACGTATACTGACTATATAGAGCGTAAATGTCTAAATAACAAAAGAAACATTATGACGGTGGTATAATTAACAATTTGGAGTTGAACAATAATAGTATATAATGACTTTAGTATTTGTTTAGGGAGTGACAGTAATTACAAGTTACAACCAAAACGTGCCACCAAATCCAAAATGAGTGGTCCAACACCAATGAACCCACGGCTCAACGTGCTTTCAAGCTAATATAAATAATATGGCTGCAGAACCGATACTAGAGTCATTTTGTTTCTTCATTTTTTGGTTGTACTTTCGTAGAAACTATATTTTCTTAAGAAGGCCCAACTATTCTCCCCATAAATAAATTCAGCCGTTTTAAGAGCCCAACTTGTAGATAAAAGAAGATGCGACCCAACTAAGGACATCCACTTGTGTAGCTTACACCAACTTATAGTAAAATTTAGTCATCAATTTGACTCCCAAAACGAGTCACTTCTCCATAATCATCTCTCCCAACTCAACCAATTACACATCGATCTCTTTCGAGTAGCCAATCATCGTCAACATTACATCCATATACACCAAATCAACAAAAAAGATAGATATTTTGAGAGTTGTGCACTTGTGGCTCTGTCCACTCCTCTCCATCTCCCTTTTGTTTCCACCAACCAATATTTAAAGACAAAATTTGACTTTTACCCAAAAAAATATCCTAACCAGAATGAAAAAACGTGGGTTTGGGCTAAGACTTATGCTATGTTGGACCATTTCTGTCTCTATTAGGTAAGAATAATAATAACAAAAAGGTGTCTTGATTCAATGTATCACAAACTAAAAACAAGAAAGAAAGAAAAAAGATGCGTTAGATTAGAGTTAGGAAGAGAGTAGGATCTGCTTTAAATGCCGAAATGTACGGTAAAAAATGTATAAACCTCAAAAAGCCGTCTAGATTCAAATCATTAACTCCCACACATCTCGGGATTCTATTTTTACACCCAAAATCTTTTTTCACTCTGTATATATTAATACAATTCTCTCCCACTTCTTTCAAAAATATCACATTCTTTCTTCTTCTCATTTTCTCTAAAGATTGTTGTTTGTGTGTGAGGCTAAGGATCAAAGATGGTTTTGTGGGTATTTGGATATGGTTCTTTGATCTGGAACCCAGGTTTTGATTTTGATGAAAAACTCATTGGTTATATCAAGGACTATAAACGTGTCTTCGATCTAGGTATGTATAATAACAACACATTGTTTTTTTGTTGTTGTTGAAAGATTGAATCAAATTGTTTGCTTATGTTTTCTTATTCTTTTTTGTAGCGTGTATTGATCATAGAGGTACTCCTGAACATCCTGCTAGGACTTGTACGCTGGAGCAATCCACCGGAGCTATTTGCGTAAGTCATTGCTTTTAATTATTTTATTAGAATTTGGTGTTCAAAAAAAATTAATTTTATTAAATAAGTATAGTAAATAGAAGATTGTGGAAATTAGTTGCAAAATAATCACTAGTGTGTTGGAATTTTCGTGCCGAATTTTAACGAATTTCTGGTTATAATTATTTTCTATATCTTTTTTGTATTTTTGGATTAAAATGCACCATTTATTTACAAAATAGCACTGTCCATTTTGCCATATTTAGCTTTAGAAATAGCTTTATACTTAATTAGTCTATGGCAAAAATGCAATTTGAAATTGATGTTGAAAATTTCTGTTTAAATTGAGCAGTGGGGTGCTGCTTATTGTGTTCGTGGAGGACCAGAGAAAGAGAAACTAGCAATGGAGGTAAAAAGAAGATTCTGTATTTTTATTGGTTTAGTTTTGTGTTTGTGTGTTTATTTTGTTTGGATCTTAATATATGTTGATATGGCTCATGTTTCTTCTGCAGTACTTGGAACGAAGAGAGTGTGAATACGACTCAAAAACACTTGTTGAGTTTTACACTGTAAGAAACTTGTTGCTGTTTTATTGTTGTTGTCTTTTTCCCAAATTTTAGTATTTTTATTTATTTATTTGATTTCTATTTCTTGAATGCAGGAAAATGACACTTCCACGCCAATCGTTACCGGAGTTATTGTGTAAGTTTTAATCATAAATATCCCTTAATGATTCTAATTAGGAAATTTCAATGTTGAAATCAGTTTGGTTTCTTTGTGTAGCTTCACGTCAACACCAGACAAAGTGTCGAACAAATACTACTTAGGTCCAGCTCCATTGGAAGAAATGGCGAGGCAAATCGCTACGGCTTCGGGACCTTGTGGGAACAACCGAGAGTATCTTTTCAAGCTAGAGAAAGCAATGTTCGACATTGGTATAAGAGAGAGCTTTCTTAACGACTTTATATTAAAGAAACCACTGTTTTTGGTATGATTTTTGATAGATGAAATGTTGTGATAACAGAGCATGAGGAAGAGTATGTGATTGAGTTAGCGAATGAGGTTAGGAAGCAACTCGATTTACCGGAGGAAGTGAAGGCATTGTTGAAGCCTATTGTTTCTCATGTATCCGTCAAGTCTCAAGCTCATGTTTCCACTCGTCAACGGGTCTTTGCATCATGAAGACAGCAAAAGTTATGGAGCTAACTTAAAAAAGCATTGTGGTGACGAGGCTAATGTTAACTCTTTATCTTTCAGCTTAATATTTGATCACATCTTGACCTTGAGATGTTTTGTTTTGCTCTGCATTTATTGAGAATTCATAACATTGTATGATATGAGATGCAATTTATGAGAATAATAACCGATCTTTAGCTCTGCCAATTGTTATAGATTTCTCTTTGGTACTAGACTATAACTCCATATAGACACAATCAAGCATTTGGTAGTGAGTATTGAAAACAATTTCTATTCTCAATACTTTTCGAAGCCCTCATAAAACTCTCTAAATTCAGTATTGTATTATTGGGCTAAGCCCAAGAACTATATAGCTTAGTTGGGCTGTAAGCTTGTAACCTTCTTATTTCTCCTCCAAGTTGAACTGAAAAACCATTTATCAACAAAGTACTCTCTAAATTGAATGATTAGCAGTTCAAAGTGACAAATCAAAGAAGCAGTCAATTTATATCTTATATATATTACGAAAGAGAAATGAGAAGAGTGTGAAGATAATTTTGTTTTTGAGATTTTTCAATAAAACAGTGTGTTTACAACTGTTACACAGTTTTCTAACTTACCATGTTTAATTGTTTATTATTTAGTGAAACAAAATCCTAAATTTCCAAAAACTCAGACCCAATAAAACTCAAACAAAGAAAAATAGTCAATTTTAGATTTTTTTTACCAATTTTAGAAAATTATATGATATTAAGAAATTAATGATTTTTTAGAATAAAAATTTCTTCACAAGTGTTAGATTTAATTTATTAAATAACATATGTCAAAATGAAAATAATAATAATAATAATATATGTCAAACCAAAACTAATTAGAATCTTGCCATTTGTCGGATTTTGTTAGACTTATCTTTGTGCAATAACTTTGCCAAGTTGGATTTTAGTGAGACTTAACTTTATGCAATCCCAAATTTTAATGTTTTTTCTTTAAGATTAGTGAAAGTTTCACATATGTATCTTTCTCGTCCAATTGAATATGTTATTTTCCAAATATAAAGTTTGATAAGCGAGAATTATATCAAGACGATAATAGAAGTTACCTTAATTCAAATTGTGGAAAAATCATATACATATGAGTAATTGGAAAAGTGGAAGATGAGCCGATTTATATAAATTTTGAATTTTGTTAATTGTGAATGTAATAATAACTAGCGAAAACATTAAGAATTTTTATGCAACCGTCAATGATTTCATGGGATCTTTATCAAAAGATCAAATTGAGAAATATTCAATGACATCTGATGCATATCACAATCTTTGAATGCAATATAGTTCAATGCGCTTATCGTCTTGCTTGCATTATTACAGAACTTATTGATGGTATTGGGATTTTGTATCCAGTTTGGGCAAATAAAGCCATCAGATCACTATCTTGCGTGTCTGTGTGACATGTAATGAGTTTAGCTTGGAGACTTCAAGCCCATTTTCTAGAGTCAAATTTAACGTTGCATTTGATTTAGAAAAAAAATCAAAAGAATTCTTGAAGATCTTGAAGTGTACCTCATACAAAGATTAAGGATTCTAGAGGAGGTGTTTGACATTTGAATCTATCAACATTACTACTCTCTCCGTGTCTCTTCAATTCAATTTAGAAAACAAAAATATATTCATTGCTTTAAGTACTTTGTTCAGTAAAACATAGTTCTTATTCTCTTTTATCAGTCTCACTCTCACCAAATTACCTACAAGTTAAGATTTTCTATCCACATAAAATATCAAAATTGAGGACTGAATCATGATTTTATAGATAACACTACTTCAAAATCTTACTATATTGGAATTAGATATGATTCATAAATTCATGAAATCCATGAAACTACAATTTTATTCCTAGTGTATAGTTCGATCTATCAAATTGTATATGGGTTATCGATATATTTGGATGATTGACACGAAAGAACCAAGTATTTTGAATAAACTTTTTTCCAAAATATTAATAATGCATAGTACTTATTAAAAAATCAAAAAGACCTTGAAAAAGAGAAGAGATTGAACTTATTTATCAAACACCAGATCACCAAAAATTTGGTGCGAAAAAGGTATCTAGTAACTAGTAAGACTATTTAAAAGCTCTCATTAATCAAAACCAGACTATTATTACTCTTTTAAAAAAAAGACTAGACCTCGAGTGAAGAAATAAAATTAACAGTCAAACTTATTTCTCAGATACCAGAATACCAAAAATTGGCGCGAAAGACAAAACGAAACCAAAAAATGTAGAACAAAGTCAAACTTATTTCTTAAATATCAGATTACCGAAATTTAAAGCGAAAAACTGAATATTTGATAAACACTTACCGAAACCTCTCACTAATCTAAAATAAAGTATGTATCCCTTACCATGTTCAAAAAGAGCGCGAATGAAAATATAGAAAACGGTCAAATTTATTTCTGAGTTACCAGATTACCGAACATTTACCGCGAAAAACAGAAAAACGGTCAAATTTATTTCGCAGATACCAGATTACCGAACATTTGTTTCGAAAAAACAGAGTATCTAATAAAACTTTCTGCAATCTTACAACCATTACAATTTAATGTATCATTAACACAAAACTCTTAATTTCAAGCTTGATAAACATCTATTACCCGAAAAATAAGCCAATCCAATTAAAAACATATCCATAGATACAACAACAGAAATCAGGAGATACGCGTCAAGATCTAAGAGGATGAAAGATAAAACTTATCGTGCTCTCCTCCTCATCAGATTCATTTTGCGGACTCCTCCTCATCTTATTAAATCCGCTTAATTGTTTTTGGGTCCGCCCTTTTTCTCTTTCACATCTTTCTTTCTCTCGCAAACCCAAATTCTCTCAGCGCCGGTCAAATACTTGTCTCTCTCTCTCTCTCTCTTTCACTCTTGTCTTGTCTCCTTCGAAGCTGTTTGTTCTGTAAGAAAGATGGAAGCAGGTGGCGCGTACAATCCACGCACTGTTGAAGAGGTGTTTAGGGATTTTAAGGGTCGTAGAGCTGGCATGATTAAGGCTTTAACCACTGGTAACAATTTGTTTTTTCTTTCTTCTTATTACTATCTCAGTTTTGTCACCGGAAAAAAACTGAATTTTGAGATTACCCTTTTGTGTGTGCAGATGTTCAGGAGTTTTTCCGACTTTGTGATCCCGGTGAGTGTTGTTGTTCCTTTGAGATTTGATTTGAATTAACGAAAGTTTTGATTTTTATTTGTGTTTTTTGAATTTTTCTATGTTTTGCTCTGTTTTAATCTGAGTGTTGTTGTTTCAGTGAAGCATTTAGGGTTCATAGTCTCTCTCTCTCTCTCTTTTCTGTTTATGATTTTGTTTAGATTTATTTGAATTGCGCTCCAGTGTCGAAAGTATTGATTTTTGTTTGACTTGGTTCGATTGTGTTTTCAACTAAAGAAAAAATTTGTTTGTGATCCTTGTGAGTGTTGTTGTTCCTTCGAGATTGATTCTCGCCGGCGAAAGTTTGGTTTTTTGAATTTGCTTCGTTGTGGTTTGTTTCAATCTGATTGTTGTTGTTTCAGTGAAGCATTTAGGGTTCATAGATTCTATTGTCTCTGTTTTGTGGATAAAATTGTGATTTTGTCAGATTTATTTGAATTGCAGTGTAGAGTTTGAGCGGAGTCAAAGTGTTGATTTTTTGTTTGACTTGGTTTTAATTTAAGGTTTTTTGAACAATTGTCATCATTTTCCTTTTGTGATTATAGAAAAGGAGAACCTTTGCCTTTACGGACATCCAAATGAGCACTGGGAAGTGAATTTGCCAGCTGAAGAGGTTCCTCCTGAGCTCCCAGAGCCTGTCTTGGGTATCAATTTTGCCAGAGACGGGATGGCGGAAAAGGATTGGTTGTCCCTTGTTGCTGTCCACAGTGATGCTTGGCTTCTTGCTGTTGCTTTCTTTTTTGGAGCCAGGTTTGGATTTGACAAAGCTGATAGGTATGTATATCCTTCTCCTCTTTAAGTCTAATCTTCTTACATCTATGTTCCTTGGTGGTATATAGATGCAAGCCTCTCAGTCACTCATTGTTCTACTCCTTCACCGTTTATGTAGCTCTCTGTGATTTATGTTCTTTCACATTTGTTACAGGAAGAGGCTTTTCAATATGGTGAATGACCTCCCAACAATCTTTGAGGTTGTAGCTGGCACTGCTAAGAAACAAGGAAAAGATAAGTCCTCTGTTTCCAACAACAGCAGCAACAGATCCAAATCAAGCTCCAAGGTAGAGACTTTGTTTTCCACTGTACTTCTTCTCTACAGTTTAATCCTTGTACTAATTCTGGTTTCTTTGTCTCACGTTACAGCGAGGATCTGAATCCCGTGCCAAGTTCTCAAAGCCGGAGCCGAAAGATGATGAGGAGGAGGAAGAGGAAGGTGTGGAAGAGGAGGATGAGGATGAGCAAGGTGAAACACAGTGTGGAGCATGTGGTGAGAGCTATGCAGCTGATGAGTTCTGGATTTGCTGTGACCTCTGTGAGATGTGGTTTCATGGAAAGTGTGTTAAGATAACACCAGCAAGAGCTGAGCACATCAAGCAATACAAGTGCCCTTCTTGCAGCAACAAAAGGGCTCGTTCCTAAATTTGTTGACCGCTCGCTTCTGTGTATCTACCTTTGCATATGATGATGAACAGCTTAACTGTTTGGTTTAGATCAGATTTGTCATATGGATTTGGTAATTTAGGAAGACATTTTAGTTTTTTCATTGTTACATTTTGGCGATTGAAGGGATAACTCTTTGTTTAGGGGTAATGATCTTTTGCTCTGTTTTATGTTTGTTTATTAACATTCTTCAAACTCAATCAAAAGTATTTTGGTTAGTCTTAACACAACAAGGTTTTATCAATATATCATTTCTGCTTCTTTGTTGCTAGGCGCTTCAAGAACTCGTAGGTTGTGATCATCGTTGTTGCGGACATCGACATTGAGACCCATCTTGGTCCTAATCCTCTGTAACAAGCACCAACTCCTCCTTCCTTCATCAAGCTCTTCACTGACTGCATCACTGTCATTGCTCGTCTCCTCCCGTTCTCTTCTGCGTCTAAGACTTGCAACCGCGTCTTGATTGTGTCTACTGGCATAGTTACTAAAGCCGAGCAACCGCTTGCTGTAGCTGCACTCAACGCTTGAACCACCACTGAGCCACCAGCATCTTCCTTGTGGTTGTAGGAGTGCTTGTATCGAGACCAAATTGATTTTTGAGCCAAAGAATAAGACGCCCACCAAACCGCGTTGGAAGGTGCGTAAGTCAAGATCGAGATCCCAAATCCTCTGTAGAACCCTCTTGGTCCATCTGTGTAAAGAATCTTTCTAAAAGCATCAAACCCATTTCTGTATCTGCAAGAGTTCATCACTCCAGGAAGATGCTTACTCAAGGAGACATCGCCTTGAACCATAAGCCCTTGACTCACAATATCAATCGGAGTCCAGACAGTCTGGGCAGCCACAGCCGAGGTCAAACCAGCTGCACCATTAGCAACAGCCAAAGACGTAGTATCAGACAATCCTAACCTAACAGTTGCTTGACCTACACTACTCTTTGTAATCTCTAGAGCAGTCATATAGAGAGCACGAGCCGGGATGGTTCCAAGCAAAGATGTTCCAAAACCCTTGTAAAACCCTTTAAGACCTTCAAGTCTAGCAATAGCCAGAGAAATGTTGGCACATGAGACACGAGTCGGAGAGACTTGTTGCCTTGTTTTGAGAACTACAATAGGGTAAAGAGCAGTGGATACACCGGAGAAAAGAGCAGCACCGAGGAAGAAAAACCTCGATTTATCAAGCATTTGCCAATCTATATCATTTGACATATGTACCTGAGAAGAAGAAGATGAAGTTGTTGCTCTTCTCTTCTCTTCCATCAAAGCACCTAAACTCATTTTGAGCTAATCTTACCTTAAAAACCAAATCAAGATTCCAACTTTAGAGAGTTTTGACCTGAGTAAGAGATGAGAATAGAGTGTATGATTGAATTGTGATCAAAGAGAGAAAATCTCTGTGGATTTATTAGCTTCAAAATCTATGAACTCGTGTATTAATATTATTATAGTGAATATAGAGTCAGAGCCAAAACGATGGGTCGTGTGGATAACATAAAAGGAGCGGCCTTTAACGGACTCAAGAGGTGTGTGAGGAGGAGTAATGGGACTGGGCACGTGGCAAGTGTTGGTTGGTTTATGTTAGAGAAACTCACAGTTTTTAAGGTTACATGAGGCTGAGAAGAGAGTGGCTTCTGTCGGAATCGCCACTTGTTTCATCCTTCTGTGGATTATATTTATTATTTTATTTTATTTTTACTGATTTCTGTAGGTTTTGCATTTGATTATTTTGTGATATAATGTATTTATCAATAACTGTTTTAGTTACATTTTAAATAAAATTAGATGCATATGTATAATAGTATGGATAACAGAGCCTATTTATAGAATTTCTTACATTTTATGGAAATAAATAACTTTTTTAAAAGGTCCAAGAAATAGTCTAGATTGCAAATGCAAGTTTTCGATTGTAAATGAAAGTTTATTGATTTTAGATGATAAGTAAAGTGTTAAGTGTATAGTGTTTTGACAAACAGAATAATACTAAATCTTGTGATCTATGTGCTCTCTATACTAGTAGTCTAGTACTTAATATAATTGTCTTTATGTTTATTTTTGTCAATCTTCTCGGTTCTTATGATCAAATGCTTGTTTATCATTGTTAAATCGTTTGATTGCATGTAATTTCGTTTGATTTTTCTTAGGATAAAGTAGAAAAATCATTTCAAACTGATTTCCATAATCTCACAATTTACGAGAGTCAGCCGTTGATTCCTCATATGTCTCGTCAATTTTAACTGAAAAGCCTCGAATTCAAGGGGCCATAAATCTCACTTTTTATGAGAGACCTAACTCGTCACTGCACCAAATGCTGCTTGGTTTCCATGTCACTTTAAATGTTGTGGAGCATAAATTTAATGAGTTTAAAGGATTTAGATATAAATATTAACTGTTTTTGGTATATGTGTTGACTGTTGTGTTTAGTTGTATAGTTCTGGTGTACATGTTCAGCATTCTTGACTACACTAACACTTCTCATACCAGACTAGTTCAAATCTAGCCAAAACCGATCTCACTATTTTACTGGATGAAAGTAGCTTTTAAATATCCGTTCAAATGATTTAAACTATTTTTTTTTTTTTATATACTCTATCGGCTGATCTGGTAAACAAGGGGTTAGTCAAGCCGCCTGTATTTCTAAATACTAGATAAATTAATTAGGTTAAGACCCAATTGTCAAACTTTCCAAACAAATGTAATTTTGTTTCAAAAGAAAATGGAACTTAGGTACGAAGGTTTCACCCTTCATCAAAGCTTGCGCCACTAGACCACAGAGGCTTGGACAGTATAATACTATTTTGACTGGCCAAGTAGAAGTGAAAGAATTCTCAGTAAAAATCGAATATAAGGGAGGAATGGATTGACACCATATCCCCAATTTTTTACCACTGGGTCACTACTTTTGACGTTATTGTTAACACAATACATAAACATCATTTTTTTTTGGACATCACTTAAATTGTCTCTCTAAATAAGACACACGTTTATAAGCAATTTCATATATTTTCCTCACCTTTTTGATTCCTTATAGAAAAGTAGCAAAGAAACGTGCCCCAGCTAATATTCGGACATAACTTAATTCAAAACAAAGCAATAGTTTTTTGTAAGTGTTCTCTTTCGTTTACTTTATAAGAAAGGTTTTTGTTACAATGATCTAGACGAAAGGAATCATTTGCTCCTTAAGATACATCATACACAATAATATAAAAATATATATACACATATTATGTAAATTCAATACAATCAAAACATGGGAGAGATAGACAAAATCCGTGACGGGTTTCTTGGTGCAGTTAAATTGGCAGTTCATCGTCATTTTTTGTTCCCTACAAACATTTCCTCTAAATGCAGAGTGTGTTCCATAGAGAGACTTGAACCCACCAAAGTCTTGACTTGTAATCAATGCGAGTTTTCTCTTCATGAAGACTGCATTGAGATCACCAGCCCTTCTCATCATAAGCATCCTCTTAAGCTGCATGAACGTATCATAGGTTACCGTAGACGGGACCAATGTTGTCTTTGTAGATACAAGTTATTGGATATGTTCTACAATTGTTCACGTTGTATGTTCGAGGTGTGTATGGCTTGTCTGAAGAGGCCATTACTTATCTACAAGACAACATCCCACAAGCACCCGCTTTCCCTTATGCCCATCGATTCTGTCTCCTTCACTTGCGATGCTTGCGGCTCTGTAGATAATTCCTCATATCCTTGCACATGTCTTCAATGTTGCTTCATCATTCATAGAGATTGCATTGATTTACCTAGTGTTATAAGTATTAATCGTCATGATCACCGTATTTCTCATGTCGATATTCTTAGACCGGAGGAGTGGATATGCGGAGTTTGCCATAAAATTATCAATAACCAATATGGAGCGTATTCTTGCTCGGTTTGTCATTATGCAGTCCATTCCAAGTGCGCAATAAGGGATGATGTATGGGATGGGAAAGAACTTGATGGAATACCTGAAGAAGAGGGAGATAACAAAACCGAGGATATAACGCCATTTGAGGTGATTGATGACAAAGTTATAAAACACTTTAGTCATGAACATATATTAAGATTTATTTATCAAGATGTTCTTATTCGCGACGAAAACCAAAGATGCTACGCATGCGTTCTTCCATTCTACTACGATGCATGCTATATATGCACGCATTGTGATTTCATTCTTCATGAAACATGCGCTAATCTTCCGCGGACAAAAAGGCATGAGTTACACAAGAATCACTTTACTCTTTACCCGAATCCTAAACCTGGAGAAGATCTCGAGCTTTCCAAAAGCTTTTTCACATGTGTTGCTTGTCAAAGACCAAGCAACGGGTTTAGGTACGAGAGCGGAAATGTAAAGTTGGATGTTCGTTGTGCTACAATCTCAGACGAGTTTAACCATGATAGTCATTTGCATTCCTTATTTATCCTCTCACTTTTTCCTCGGGAGTGCTCGGCGTGTGACCAAATGGTGTACGGCTCACTGAGTTGTGTTAAACTTGATTTCTTTTTGTGCTTCAAATGTGCTACTTTACCAAAAGAGGTCTTCAACAAGAACGACAAACATCCTCTCTATCTACGATACAGTGGATATCGCTACGGTAATTATTGGTGTGAGATATGCGAAAAACCAACCGATCCAAGGAAGTGGTTTTACTCATGTGACAAATGTTGTTCGACTCTTCATATCGACTGCGTACTCGGTAAATCACCTTACATGAGGCCAGGGCACAGTTTTCTTTTATGTAGTCGTGAGTTCCAAGTGGTTTCCAATAACCATACATCTCGACCGTTTTGTACTATATGTTCGTTGCGATGCAAAGATGCTTTTGTTCTGAAGAGCAAGGATGAGACTGATACATCATGCCTATGTTCTCTTAAATGTCTCGATTCTCTTGTGATGAGTATGCAACGTATTAAACTGTAATCTAAATAATAATGTTGTGGCAAAGATCACATTAATTACTTTCATAGTTGTGTCTTAATAAGTTCAATGCTATTTTTTTTATATAAATCTCACTACGTTCAGTGGTTAGTCTAAATCTGTGATCTATGCTTAATAATTGCCTTTATTTTTATATATATCAAATGTACAATCTCTATGATCCAATGCTTATTTTTCACCATTCAGACATTTTTTGTAAAAAGATTAACCAGATATCGCAAATACTGTTTCAGACCATTCATAGGACACAAATCTTCCACGCTTCGTCGTTTATGTACCTGCAAGGGAACATACGTTACGAATACAAAGCATTTCCTAATCAATCTATATAAACTTCAAAGACCTAACGCACAGATACAATACAACATATCATTTTAGGACTAAAGACATAACAGAAAGGCAAACAACGAATATATCTTGGTGTGGACAGGTTAGGCTCAACACCACCATTTTCCTCGAAGACATACTAGAACGAATTCCCGGAGGAACATGAAAAGGCAGACCGCAGCAATCCCTCAAGAGCATATGTCAGCAATGCCTATGTTATAAGTACCCGAGCGCCTACACTTTTGTGGTGGGTATGCCAGAGTTTGAAGGAGAAGATGTCAGAGTAGAGATTGAGAATGAGAAGGTGCTTATGGTGAGCGGAGAGAAGCAGAGGGAAGCTAAGAGGAGAACGTGTGGACTGAGAGGATGTGGGAGATAGTGAGGAAGTTAAATTTACCGAAGTAATGAGCACCGAACATAGACAATATGTTGAGGGGTGACCGTTGAGAAGCTTCCTTCTCCCGAGCCTAAGAAACCAAAAACCATTCAGGCTCAAGTCGCTTGAGCTTATTATCTCTCTTTGTGTGTTCTGTTTTGATGAAAAAACCATAATGTTGTGTACTGCAATTTGTAATGTGATAAAAAGTTAAAGAGGTTCTGATTTTACCTTACGATGTTCCTTTCATGCCTTTGTTGCAAAATTTTGACGACAACATGAAGATCAAAGGCATAAACAAAATTGAAAATTCAACAACCATTACGTGATAACAGGAACCTAGTCTTGAGCCTGTGCAAGGTCCCACTCCAAGCTCTGAACATTTTGGGACAAAGATAGGGATGTAACTGCATGGTTCTTTCTTTGGGTCTTCGTCTACACACTCTATCGGGAAGTTCAGACGATTTTGGGTTATCGAGTTTGTTTGCCCTGACGAATAAAGCGATGAAGAACCCTTCTTTGTCCTCCACCGGATCCATCCTAAGTAGATGTTCAGCTGCAAGCCAAAGCCAACATGATCAAAAGGTTAGAAACAGAGTCAATCAGGTGAAACCCGATGGTAAGGGTGATACTTACATCCTGCAAATACAGGGAGACCACGACGCTGCCACTGAGGAAAGGGGGTAGCAAGTTTGAAGCCCAAGGATGATGCCAGAGGTAAAACAGAGGAGACGACATCTTCGTTTTCTATTTGGTAGATGGAGCATGTGCTGTATACGACTCTCTCAACCTTTGGAACTAATTAAAACATATAAGTTTTTAGTTCTCATTCATATCTACATATAGAGTAAGATTCTCTTAGTGTATATATGGTTTATGCATTCATAGAGGGGAAATTTAACATGGATCAACGTGTTTGGGAGATTCTTCAAAAGCTAAGTAAAACCCTCATTTTTTGTTTTAGCTAACATGAGACAAGTATATAAACTTACAGGAGAGTGCATGGGCAAGAGCCTTTTTCTGGAAAACAGCGAGCTTGTGCAGTCTCATGGAGTCATAGTTCATGTTATTATCTACATGGAAAGGTGTGTTAAGGTTCAGTCACTTCGTAACATAACACACACACACAGAAGATCAGCTAATACCTTCTGAATGAGAAGGAAGGAGATGGTCCAAACGATCTGTAATCGTGCCAGAGCCAGAGCAAGAAGGATCCAACAATATAGCCCGAATCTGCAATAGTCAGCCACACCCAAGCATCAAGAATAACTCAAATGACTATATCTGCTTTTGCTACAAGACTCTAGACAATGCTATCAGATGGGTACTCTTGTTCATTTTAGAGAGTGACTCTTCACGGTAGACTATCAAAACAAAAGATAATGAAAATACTGGACTTGTACTATCTTAAATAGATCCAAAATCAAGAAATGATTTTAAGAACGTTGGTGTGGGAACCTTTCATGGAACAATAAGAAAAATAGATAGTCATGCTACAGACTAAGTAATGCTTACCTTCGCAAAAGAAGGATCTTTCGGATTTAGGCCCAAAAAATCACCATGACAGACTTCGATATCTACAAATTGGCATTAAGAAAAGCCCTCATAGACGGACATGACTTGACAAGCATTTATCCAATCAAGTTTTTTCTTCAAATTCCATGTAATTAAACTCACTTGTGACAAATTATCAAACAGAAGCTAAAAGAGTTATACGAGAAAGAAGGCAAGAGAAGGATACTGGAGGCACCAGAGAGCTTTATAGTATGTTCCAAACGCTTAACTCGTTCTTCATTTAGCTCACATGCTATGATTTTTCCTTGTCCTTCCATAAGAGCAGCAAGATGAATAGTTTTGTTTCCTGGAGCTGAACAGGCATCAAGAACCTTGATAACATAGGAAAAATAAAGCACATTAACTAGGCAGACAAGATACATTAAGTCTATTCCACAATCACCATGAGAAACACCAAATGGGACATTTTTTGTCAAATGGAAAAATACTGGTAAATGAATGCGAGAACTGTGGCCTACCTCCCATCCTGCTTGTGGCTGCAGTGCTGCTGCTACCATTGAACTTGCTTTCCCCTATCATTTGAAAGAATAAATGTCAGTCAAATTAACCAAATATCAAACAGAATTCACAAAGATCATTCACAATTTACCTGCAAAAATATACGTCCATTCGCAACCAAACGATGAGCATGCAAATCGCTGCCAGGGGGCAACACCAACAAGTCAGGAACTGTCTCGTCCTTCTGCACCTGTTTTTATAGTGAAAAAATACGAGTTAAAATGAAATCTCATAACAAAGAGAAGATTGTGACATCATAGAAAGCACAGTTCACATATATTGTACACATCCAAGATTTTAACATCACTAACTATACGAGGATTCAGAGAAAACTCCCCCGGTGAATGACTTAAACTAGACCTCCCTTCCACAATAACTAATTCTAACACTCATCCTGCGAGAACTAAACAACATATCTAGCACACAAGTATTCTTCAAGGTTTATATAAAAAACTTGGAAAGTACCGTGTAATGCTTCTCCAGCTCCTGCACTGCAGAATCCACATCCATCTTAAGCGTATTAACACGAACATACCGTGGTTTCAAATGACCTGCATCCAAATTTAAAAATCAAGCTACAGAAACATACTCAAAAGCCAAAAGTAAGTGAAACACATTATATAAAGGAGGGTAACAAAATACCAGTAAGCTTAGAACCCAACAACTGATCAACACTATCGACTTTCTTCCTCACTAAAAGCGTAGCTAAACCTGACAATAACGCCTCTTTATGCCGCATAAGAAACTTCTCTGCATCACCAATTGATGGAGTATCCTACAATCACAAATTCCTCTTCTAGTAAACCAAAACATCTTAATTCATCACAGAAAATTGAATTAAGCTATTACAACAGAACCAGTCGCAACTGGCGACCACCTACCTTGCCAAAGAGGATATCGTAGCAAACGATGAAGACCAATGGCTCTTGCCTCTACAAACAAAAGTAAACTAAGCATTAAAGATAAGTGAAACAGAGCAATTTTAGCAAATTCATATGAACAAATACATACCTTCCATTTACTATTCAATACATTAGCTATATCAAGAACATCTTTAATCACAGTAAGATCTGAATACACAACAAATTAGTTCCTTAAGCTCAAAATTAGGAACGAAGAAGAAGAAGAAGAAGTTTAGTTACATTTGAGAGTCTCGCAGACAAGAGCGAAAGTGCCGCGTTTGTTGCGAACGGAAGGACTTAAGACGAGTGATTTGATGGAAGCAACGGCTCGTCGCTCGGCGTCACCACGGAGAACGGTACGGAGTATATTAGCTGCTTCTCTTCTGGCGTAGAGAGCTGATCTCTCTAAGCTGGAAAACTTTTGCTTAGTAGCTGGTGGTGTTTTTGGTTTGCGACTCTCGGCGCCGGAAAATCGTTGTTTTCCCGGCGGCGTTTTTGGTTTGTGACTCTCGACGCCGGAAAACTTTTGCTTTGTAGCTGGTGATGTTTTTGGTTTGTGGCTCTCGACGCCGGAAAATGGTTGTTTAGTAGCCGGTGGTGGTTTTGGTTTGTGACTGTCGCCGCCGGAAAATCGGTGTTTCACCAGCGGCGCTTTTGGTTTGTTACGACGCGCCACCATGATAACCTCTCAGTCTCTCTCCCCTCACAAAAACTAAAACCCTTTTTCTTCGTCTTGGTGACTTTAAACGCACCGTTTTCGGTTTCAGTTAAACCGGATCAAATTCCTATAGCACCAATTTACATATTTTACTCCGGTTCACAACAAATTGTGGTTCAAGCCCATGTTGGCATGTTCAGTATCACGATCTTGTTCAGTTTCAGATTTGTGTCCTTGAGTTTTTATGAGAGTTTTCCAAATGTCTACATCTATCGACTTATTACATTTTTCAATCTTGTTAAGTCAGTATTTCAAAAATGATTACATAACCATCAAATTCATAACACAAACAAGAAGAGTGGTGTATAATATCTAGATTCACAGCATCACGTCGATCATGTAATTTATTCATCGATCTCAATGACTCAATCCTTACATAAGTGTATATGTTTTGAAACAACGTCTTGAGAATTGTTTCAAAGTTAGATATTGCAATTTGCATAGTATATACACTAAAACATATTTCTATATCATCTAACAATACTTTTTGTATAAAAAAGAAGAAGAATATGACTCCGCATTAGTGCGCAAGTCCTTAGAAACCGAGGAATGGTACATAACAAGTCCTCTTGACTAGAAAATTCAAAGTGTTCTAAGTTATAAAGATAAGGCAACCAAACGTTGAAAATTAAACTCAACAGTCTAATCCAAAGAGAATCTATCTTTTGTCATTTAATTTATGTTCAAATATGTCTCTATTGCTTGGAAACACAGATGCAAAAAGAAAGAAAAAAATGGTGTCTTTAAGATGAGAGATGGTAATTTGCGGTAGCGTAACTTAAGCATTAAGTCCTTGCACAAGAAGACTTGTGAAAAGACTTGAAAAAAACAAGAAAAATAATAAAAAGAGTAATCGTGGACCAAGACACAAGTCAACCACTAGTCTTTGTCATAGAGAAAGAACAAATAAGGCTTTGAAGCATCCATCTTCCTATGTAAGTTTCCTTAAAGAAACTGTTACACACAAGTACTCATTTTCTTACAAACACTAAACATCGAAGCTTCCTTTCTAAAGTAAAGTCTTCAGACCAAGAAAAGGGAAGATCACGCATTCTTATAGGCGTAATTCGTAAATAGTGGTGAGTATGAATGATGCAGACACAAACTTGGGGAGTAGTTTCAGCGATGATACTCACTCTGTGTTCGAGTTTCCGGAGCTAGACTTGTCAGATGAATGGATGGATGATGATCTTGTGTCTGCGGTTTCCGGGATGAATCAGTCTTATGGTTATCAGACTAGTGATGTTGCTGGTGCTTTATTCTCAGGTTCTTCTAGCTGTTTCAGTCATCCTGAATCTCCAAGTACCAAAACTTATGTTGCTGCTACAGCCACTGCTTCTGCCGGTAAGTTTCTCTTTTGGTTTCTAACAATAAGAACAGATCATCGTTAATTCAAAAACATAAGCCCCTAACTATGCGAACGTAGACATTAGGACTTGAGCCTAACAGTTTTAGGTGAACCAACATTTGCAGTTTACAAGTCATTAACTCTGTTTTCTTTTTTCCTATTTCCATATGCAAGACAACCAAAACAAGAAAGAAAAGAAAAAAATTAAAGGGAGAGTTGCGTTCAAGACACGGTCCGAGGTGGAAGTGCTTGACGACGGGTTCAAGTGGAGAAAGTATGGGAAGAAGATGGTGAAGAACAGCCCACATCCAAGGTAGGGAACAACATTTCTTATTGCTTAATTACATCTTTCACATCCAACCCTTTCATACTATTGTGACTAAACAAAACACACAGAAAGATCATTGAGTTCCCTTAATTCTATTAAAGAAGCAGACCAAATGTGAGAAATCAAAAGCTAGGAAATTACGTGCCTGTTAAATTCGAGCTGCTCTCTGTTATGACCTGAAAATCAATACACCAAAAGTACCATTGGTTAATAGCAATGATTTCTCTGTAATTTGCAGAAACTACTACAAATGTTCAGTTGATGGCTGTCCCGTGAAGAAAAGGGTTGAACGAGACAGAGATGATCCGAGCTTTGTGATAACAACTTACGAGGGTTCCCACAATCACTCAAGCATGAACTAAGACTCGAACTAAGGCTCAAGGCGACCATGCTATATTCAGCACATCTTATTTTCTATGGTTACGAACGATACTTAAAACTGCTTCTAGTTCTTTATATCCATTGTAAACTGGTTGCAGGTTCACAAATTTTGAGAGGTTTATGACATTCTAAATCTGTAGTACTTCTATAGCATCTTATTTTGCTACAAGTGAGAATTGATGGACGTAACAGTCCAGAGAACCTCATATCATATCATAAACTAGCAATCTTAGAATATCAATGCAAATCTAAGCAGATAATTACCAGAACAATTCCCAAACCACTAATGAACACAATGGGATCTTGCCAGCCATTAAGGTATCAATAATGAAGAAGCCATTCACAAGGAAGATATCACATTAAAATCAATATCCATGACAAATAATCATATAGAGGCCATTACCATGTAACATTACCTTGAATTTAGCCTTGACGGCTTGACCCTCCTGGAGTGAGATGAGATGAAGCAGACATGTTTCTCCTATGAAGGCTCGGTATCTGACGTCAAGTCTCCGCTCATCACAGTGATTCCTAAAGGCAGTACACTCAAGACGGAAAATCATATTCTAGTCACTGGAATAAGATCAACTTTTTAAAAAGAAACAAGCATAGATGAAAGACAAAGGCCTTAAATTCGCAACTGGAATATTTAATAAAAAATTCTATTTCTCATACACCTTGATAAATCCGATGACATATACATCTACTTTTTTCAAGTAGTTAAAGAGGAGCCAGCGAAGCATTTTCCACCATGAACAAGACTGCTTTCACATCAAAATGACTGGTTCTTCAGCATAGAGTGGAAATAAAGAAGTATAATAATATGCCGATGGAAATGCTACTATCACGATCTTTCTGTTACTTCATTTGAAAAGATCACGTCTAAATTTCTTGTAAATGGAACAGAGGCAGCAGAGTTACTCAAATCACCTTCTTGATGGTGCCTATCAGATATTATACTCCACAATGTGTCCAACCTCTTTCTAGTTGCTTGCACGTTTGATACAATGATCACCTTTGACTCTGAAGCTTGACACTTTATGGTTTTGTCAGTACCATTGGCAAGTAACCAGCGGGATCCAGACTGTTGTTGTGATTTCGTACACCATGGATGGTCTGCACCAGGCTCAATTTTCAAACCCGCTAGACCAATTTCAGTGATTCTCCACAACTGCGTATCATATCCAAAGGATTCCTTATTTCTTCCTTCTTGAGCCAAACTACATAAAGATGAATTTGGGGAATCCAAAGACCTTTCAACTTGAATCAGAGCAAGCATAGATGCACCAATAGGTTCATTATTTAGGGATGGATCTCGAAGTAACACTTGAAGAGCAAGTGTCAATTTGTTCCTTAACGTATGACCCTTTCCATTAGAAGCTAAATCTTGATCTTTGTTTTCTAGCATTCCCTGGTCAAGCCTTAACCACTCATCCAAGGTTAAGGAAAAACGTATCAACTCTAGAGCGTCAGACTGATCCATGGGTTTTGGTGCAATTCCTGATGGTGGATCTTGATCTGACATGCTGCATTGAATCTTTAATCCTTCTATCGAGAGAATGTATATCTCATCAATAGCTAAGGAAGTGACATCTTCAAGAGGTACATTACTTGGACACATACTGGATCCAAATTCTTCATTTGAAGAACACAAATGCAGCTGTCCTGGTGGTTTCTGAACCACGACACCTTTACTCTTGTCAGAACAATCCTGTCCAGTTCTGTAAGCCATGAAACAAAAAAGAAAACATGAAAACTATATCTTTTTTAGGACTTCGAAAGTAGAAATTTAATGCTTAATGTATTGTATCAACATGGTGGAAAGTATCTGAACCTCTTAAATTTTGTGACATCGACAACTTCATGTATTGTCTTCCCCATAATATCTTCCAAAGGAATTAATGCATTAACTTCAGAGCAAAGTCCTTCAATTCCAGAAGCTGCAAAAATTTGTAGTATTTCAAGGATATCAGAACCTAATTCTGATACTAGCACCACCGGGACTGAAACTTGCATGATCAGTTGTGATGCCTCCTTAGACTCTCTGAACAGTAAATGATTCATGGACCGAATACACCCTCCCCCTTTTGTCCAAACAGAAGGACCAATATTATCTCCAAGTGGAAGCAAATCTAATCCCTTGTCAACTGGAAGCTCTATTGGACTTCCAAACCCATCAGAGCAAACACATAAAGAGTTATCAAAACTGTTGTCATCAAAATCACACTCTCGCAATAAAGTTTCAGTTTCCAAGTCTTCAAGTACCTTGGCCTTTCTCCTGTCTATTAACAGCTGAGATTTTCCCTCACGCTTGTTTTCCCCAACATCCAAAGAACTTGCAGAGAATGAGAAATCATTCGATTTCTCATCAATATCAGAAACATATTCTGCTTCTCCATTTAAATCTAAGAGAAAGTTTCCAGAAGCGAAAGCTTCCTTCTCAAACTCTCGAAGCAGAGATTCACGAGGAGATGTAGGTTCACCATCTGAGGTATAAACATAAGAACACTCCTCAAGTTCAAGCATGTTTAGAAAATCATTAGCTACAGACTCAGTAATGTCATCCAAGCTTAGTGACGTCATTGATATTTTGGCGGCTTTATAACTAGATTTAACTTCCAAAAAGTTTTCTTTCTCTGTACTATCATCCATTGCCGATGGAGATTTACTCTCAGATGACTCAGAAATTACCTGGCTACTGAAAGTTGACTTGGGTGTTCCATCAACTGAATGTTTTGGCAACAAATTACTTGGTTCACTTTTTAGTGCGGCCACTGATAACTGATCAATAAAATAGGTTTCCTCGAAAACGGATTCATCTTCATCTTTAAGTATCTCATGGACATCAATAATTTCAATTCTCGAGGACTCTGTATTTGGATCATTGCTTTCTTCCAGCCCGGATCTTTCTTGCTGAAACGTCTCTACTCCTTTTCCACTGTCATCAGAATCAGCTGCTTGTTTGTCAGTCTCCAAACCTAGTTCTACCTCAGTTCCTGTTGATCTTTGTGGGTTTTGTTCGCCAAGTTTCTCATAGAGAAAATCTATTGACTGGGAAAGATTCAAACTCAGACTCGGGGAGACTTCATTGACAACCTTTCCATCATCAAGCGGTGGAGATCTATGGTCCATACTTGGAACACTACCAACCCGCCTCAGCATCACATTTTTACTTGTAGAGTCACAGACTGAACTGGTGACAACTGAGTAATCAAAACTAAGATTCAACACTGCAGACTCCGCCAGGCCAGATAATTTGAAGCTCGTGTTCCACTTTCTCGTGCTTCTTGTACCTTCCATTTCCTCCAGAGACAACGGCAATATCCTTGTAAGATCAATCCAATGCTTACCTAATACAAGCCATGGAGCATCAACAGGAGAGACATAGATCAAAAAAAGCTTCACTTGATACTTTGCAGAACGATGAGGCCCATGTTTACTACCGTATACCGAACATCTATGCGTTAAGGTCTCTTCAAACTCAGCAGTTCCTTGCAAAACCTTGGAAGGTTGAGTAGTCATCACTTCATCTTTCCTCTTCCACTGCACAACTAACTTAGTACCATCCAAATTCAAAGGCAACCCTTCAATGGAATGAACATGGAGTAGAAAACAAACATCAAACCTACGCTGCCCAAAATGAGCTATAGCATTCAAAGGCTTCTTCCAATTCCATGGTACCAACGATTTCTTCTTCTTATTTGACAATACTAACCCAATCTCTGTAGTTCTCGAAACAGATTGAGATCGAACAGGAGGAGACAACGAAAGCACCGGTCTTTGAGGTCCATTGGTCAAGTAAAGAGCTTTACTTACCTCCTTAATGTCTCTCAAAAGCTGTCCATTATATAAATCTGCTGATGAATCCTCTCTATCATTCACAGACATTGCTTACACTCTCTTTGATCAAGTCATCAACAATGCTGAAGAATTCATAGAAACAATCATTGCTTAGTTCAGGAACCACAAAAACAAGAATCTAACACGACCCAGAACGTAAAAACGAAAACTTTGGAATGGGTTTAGTCTCTAATGGAATCAGAATACTTAAAGGTCTCTGATTTCAAAAACAATTAACTCAGAAAACAGAGATAATCTAATTCTTACCGGTTTCAAAGGATTTTGAAAGAGTTTCTGGGGATTCTAAAAATAGAAAAACTTTTGAAGATTCTTTGGAAGATGACTTCACGGGAAAAGCGTGAGTGAATTTAATACTTGGTTTCGCCGGTAGGGTTTCATTTGATTTCCGGTGGGTCCAAATTGGAGTGATGTTGTTGGTGATGTAGTGACGTAAATAACCATAGAGGAAAAGCAGAGAAGAAGATGAAGATATAAGCGAGATAAGTGTGTGTTGTTTTTCTGTATCAAAAACGGCAAGACAACAACCAGTTTTTTTTTTTTTTTTTT
>Ga0041059_1000741_pt1 | contig 25457 bp, 14 predicted proteins | sample AraColnosormetaG_FD_56232 | JGI IMG/M metagenome (GOLD analysis project Ga0041059, IMG submission 56232) | Arabidopsis roots microbial communities from North Carolina, USA - Col MF nosort | ecosystem: Host-associated > Plants > Roots > Unclassified | place: USA: North Carolina | collected... | reverse complement strand
TTTTTTTTTTTTTTTTTTTTTTGTGATTCAACCTTATTTAGGCTATTGAGATATCTCCAAAAGATATAATATTGTCGTCCCTAAATAGAGCAGATATTCAGATATCATTGGTAATAATACTGAAAAAATGGCGAGTCATTGTAGTTAAATAATTTGACATCTTGAAACCAGGAACTCGATTCTACTGGATGGTTACAGATGGTTCCCATAACGACAAAGATTGTGAGATTTGTTTTGATTTTCATCAATTTATCTTCGTCAGAAAATCTGTTTAACCAAAAAAAGGATCATGACTATACAAATTTATTAATGGTGTAATATTCAAAAAGCAGAATATAAGAATGGACCGAACAATTGAGATTGAGTTCGACATAAATGGGCCATATGATTCATTAATTAGGCCTAATATATCAGTAGGTAGATGAATTGACCCATGACATGAAGGCTAAAATAATCAATATCAACAAGATTATCCAAATTCAATAATAGAAGATACAAATAGACAGATAAAAAGCCACATACAGTATAGATCCTTGGCCATTTGGACTTTGATTACCTTAACAGCATCCCAAAGAATACTTGCATGAAACATCAGGAAACGAATAACACTAACTAACTCTTTCCCATATTCCAAAACAAGGAACCTTAATTATTTGAAAACACATATAGTACTACAACCGATTATTATAATTGTACCGATAGACTCTCCATGCAAGTTATTCTTTCTTCCTCCCTTAAAAAGCCAGTCTCACTTCAAGATCAGAAAATAACATTACATTTGATCCTAAAATATTTTCTAGTAAAGATGCCAATTCGTTTCGGTTTGTCACCAAGGATCTTGTTACTCTTTCTCACCATATTATCAGGTAAAATAATTCAAACATTATAGTATTTTCGATCGTAATTAAACGTCTTTCCTTGTCTAGGTATTAATTAATTAGGGTTTGGATAACGATTAGAACTCCTGTGAATTACTCCACAGGAACAAAATGGTCAGAATCAGCTCGAGTATTCACGATCATAAACTCATGTGACCAAACGATCTGGCCGGCGATAACTCCAGGAGAAAACTTCAACGGAGGAGGATTCGAGCTCAAACCGGGCCAATCCATCGTATTCCACGCACCAGTAGGCTGGTCAGGCAGAATTTGGGGACGAACCGGTTGTAAATTCGACTCAACCGGAACCGGAACATGCGAAACCGGTTCATGCGGATCAACTCTAAAATGTTCAGCCTCCGGAAAACCACCAGCTTCACTAGCTGAATTCACATTAGCCGCATTGGATTTCTACGACGTGAGCCTCGTCGACGGATTCAATCTCCCGATGTCGGTGACTCCGATGAACGGAAAAGGAAACTGCAGCGTCGCCGGTTGCGTAGCTGATTTGAGGCCACATTGTCCGCAGGAGCTCGCAGTGAAATCAAACGGGAAAGTCATATCGTGTAGGAGTGCTTGTGATGTGTTTGATAGAGATGAGTATTGTTGTAGAGGAGTTTATGGGAACCCAGTTGTGTGTCAACCAACTTATTACTCAAAGATCTTTAAACAAGCTTGTCCTACTGCTTATAGTTATGCTTATGATGATCCGACCAGTATTATGACTTGCACTGCCTCTGATTACGTCATTTCTTTCTGTTCCTCCAGGTTTGTCCTTTTTACGTTTTTAACAACATCTCATGATTACTTTAATTATGATTCTAATCAAGTTTCATTCATACTAGACCATGACTTTTACATTTACATGATATACTTTATTCATCCTTTGTTAATTTCATATGCAAAAGTAAAAGTAATTCAAATGCAGAAATAAAGTTATATTTTTTGGTCTTTGTTTTTGAATTGTGTGTAGGAAGAAGCCGGTGTGCACGTACCATGACAACAAGTTAGTATGCAGCGATGGTTCTGGTGGGTTTAAGAAGATGATTGGGAGATTATTGTGGCTTGTGTTGATGTTGTCTCTTGTTGTGTTTAGCTAATTTCATGACTATTTATTAGATAAATAAGTTTGTTTGTTTTTTATTGTCGAGGAAAATTTCTCATTGACTGTAAATATTTTTCTAAGTTTTCATGTGTAAATAATTTTAAATTTCAGAGCAAATGTAAGGTTGATTTGAGAGTAAAAAGAAAGATGAAGATACATTTTAAGAAAAAGATCATTTCCGTGGCTGAATTGTAAGAAAGCGTAATATATTAAAAATGGGCCTAAAATGGGCCTGAAGTGAAATTTAACTTTACGTTGGTATTATCTCTGGTTTCACATTCTCTTAACCCTCTTGGTGAATGCGTCATTGAAACGCCATTATCCGCCGTGCTAATCTGAATCTCCTCCCCCGTCGGAAAAAATGGCCACTGGTGGAAAAGTCTCCTTCAAAGTCACTCTGACTTCGGATCCTAAGCTTCCTTTCAAAGTGTATGCGAATCCTGACTCTTGTTTTTTCGATTTACGCCTGTGATTGGTCTCTAAGTTGTTTTTTTTCTCCGATCAGTTTCAGCGTACCAGAAGGAGCTCCGTTCACGGCGGTTCTGAAATTCGCAGCAGAAGAGTTCAAGGTTCCTCCACAAACCAGCGCCATCATCACTAATGGTATTAAACCCTTGTTGACATTCATTTTTAGATCCTGGGCTTAAACCGCATCATCTAGCATTATTGATTTAGGGTTTGTGAGTTTGTACGATAAATGGGACATATGCAGGACAATTGTGTTCCTTTCAAATTTGATTCATTTCATCTTCATATGTTTGTGCATTCACGAGAATGTTATCTTAGACATGAATCATGTAAATCTTTTCCTTGAGCTCTTTATGTATCTACAAAGTTTACAAGTTTAAAGCTTTCTGGTGCTGGAAAATCTTAAAGGGATTTGTTTCGAATAGAATTATAGTTCTCATAACTAATCTATGATATTTTGGGTGTGTTTAGTCATCTATTGATTATTAGTTTCGGCTGATGTAATCCATATTCATCAATTCTCAAGATTTCTGATGTGATGATGTATCTGTATTCATGTGTGCAGATGGGATCGGGATCAATCCTCAACAGAGTGCAGGTAACTATCACAATGCTAAACACTTGGTTATTGCGTTTTACTCAATTCTCTATCTTTTATGCCATTGCAATTCTCAGTTTTGTTTCTCTCTTGCATGCTTTGATTGCCAATGTACTAATAGAGTCTTAGAAGATCACTAGTACTGTCCTTAATGGTTGCGTGCTTTTCTTTTTTGGTGTTCCTTAGCCTCTAAGTGACTTCAGTGCAGTGTCCATAGGAAAGCAACCTTTAGATTATTTACACACAGTCGGGTTCCGCTGTAATATCTCAGCTGTCTTTTTTATGGTGTGGTCATTAGCAACATACAAGTAGAAATCAAGCTCCTTGTTAATGAATGTGGTGTTGTGAATGATGTCAGGAAACGTTTTTCTGAAGCACGGATCTGAACTAAGATTGATCCCGCGTGATAGAGTTGGAGCTGTGTTTGTGATGGATCCATAGATGATGTGTAAGCAATGATTAAAAACTCAGTTCCAAAAAAAACATAATAATATACTGAAATGCTTATGTACAACTTCGTTGAATAAATATGTAATCGTCACAATTGAAGTGAGTTGAATTTGGTCAAGTTATATGTCTGTTATAATTCATATTTAGATAACGTATGTGCACTAAAAAAGAGTATGGATCTCTCTGTATATGCTAACTCTTGTCAATATAAATATTTATCTTGTAATATAGTTTTTTTATTAAAATATATTTTTAACTTTTATTTTATTTTAAAGTTAAAACTGTAAGGTTTTTTATATTTTTTAAATAATATTTTGGATAAACTATTTTTTTGAAGTGTTTTAAGTTTTATATTTTGTGTAGACTTTGGATACAACATCCAAAACTAAGCGGTGTTTTAGATTTAATATGCTTTACATATAAAGTTTTTAAAATTCGAACCAAAAACTTGAATATTAAATTTACATAATAATAGGAAAAACAAATTGAATGTTTGGGAATCGCTAACGACTGACTAAATGATGGATTCAAATCCGGTTAGATTTCATACCATTATGTAAATTTAGTATACACAGAAACAAAAAAAATTTAAAAAACATACACAACGAAAAAAGCTTTTAAAAATTCGAAACGAAACATAATCAAAGTTTTAAAAACTATTTTTAAAAATCCGAATTAAAAACTTGAACATTAAATCTACATAATAATAGGAAAAACAAGTTGAATATTTGGAATCGCTAACGACTAATGCCGGATCCAAAAACCGATTAGATTTCATATCATTATGTAAAATTGACATTCAAATAAATAAAAATTGAAATTAATAATATATATAAAAATTTAGTATATGATTAGGGTTTAAGTTTTAGGGTTTATATATATTAAAAGCTATTAAAAAATTATGAAGGGATAGAAATTGACCTGTTTCTTAATGGGTAGGTGAATGGGCTTTTTGTTGGGCTGAATATGAGAATCCAATCCAATCTCCTCCACCATCGTGTCTGTCACCATACCTCCTAAACCAGAGCATTGAAGATTCGACGTCTTTTGATGTCAAACAAAACCTCCTACGACGAGGAAGAGTGAGAGAAGATATCAAGAGACGAAGGGAGAATAAGAATTAGAAGCATATCTTCTTCCACCACGCCACGAAGTTTGAAGATGAAATAGAAGCACGAATCGAGAAAGAAAATTTTAAAATCATCGTTTGACGTTTTTGGTTGGATACTTAAGAATTTTAAGAAGTCATATTTACTAAAAGTCAAACGCCGAATGTAGGAAGTAAAATATACGATGTATAAATCATACGATAGTGGTTAAAATATACGATATACGATAATGATTGTTATTAACCCAGAGAAAAATGCGCTCCTCTACGGAACCTAAACGCTTTAAAACTCCACGATTGCAAAGGATAGGATGATAGTGATGAGTATTTAACAACCTAATTTTATAATCGATTTTTAAAAATTTTAAAATTCCGTAATTTTGTAAAACGCAGACACAATTATGAGTATGTCACAAAACAAAGCTGAAACAGTGAAACGAAAACAGAGAGCTTTGATTTTCTTTATAAAAAAATTCACCTAAATGAAATCTACTTGCTGCCAGAAACAGTATTTACATAAGAAAACGAAACAGTCATGAACAAATAAAATTAAAATTTTATACACACAGTCTCGGCTATAAAACAGAACAGGGGCAAAACAGAGAGATCATTTGTGGAAACAAAGCGTAGCTTATCTAGACAAAAGCATCAATACGTGAAAGTAGCTAATCTAGATACGGAGCGTGTGTCAAGTATTAACAATATTCTATATAGCAAGCAAGATAAGTAACTAAACTCTAAAATGTACGAATTCGTCTATTCGAAAGAAACTAATATAATTAGGAAGAGATCAATCACTAACGAAAACATGAAGATTATAACGGAACAAAAAGAGATGGGAACGGATCTTACGGAGTTCGGTTTTAAAATCAGAGTTGGATCGTCGTGTTTCTGAAACAGTATCTTCAGTCCTCCGGGGAAAATAACTGCAAAAGAGACAAAAGCGATTCATCACTAGCTCGAACTAAGAAACCTTAAAGATCAAGAGAAAGGATCTGCTATTTCAGTGGAGTTTACCTGAATGATTGTTCGAGCAGAGCATGATCCTGACTGACTCATGAGTAGGAGTGAAGGAAGAAAGAGAGAAACTTGACCGAGAGATGGTGACGACGGTGATGTCTCTCTCTCATTATCTTTTCTATGAGCAGAAGAATAGTTGAAATTTGTAAAGAGAAGGAAGAAATGTGTTGTTGGTAATGAGATTGATAGCGTTTAAGGGAGTATTTATAGGAATCTTCACCAACGGCTATCTTCTTACGAAAAGCTTCACCAACGGCTATAATAAGTTACAACGTTCGACTGTCTTCTCATTGATTTGACAAAATTAGCCGTTGCATTAGTATTACTGATTTGTAATTTTGTAAACCAAGCCAAGAAAAGAGCAGTACTATGTGATGGGCCAATTAGCCCAAAAACGCACATAGCGAAGGCCCAATGGACCTTAAATCTGGTATCGGATTGAATTCTAAGAAAGAAGGAGAAGCGGCAATAAGGAGTTCGAATCTCAAACAAATTTCTGGGTTTTTTCTTTCCTCCAAAATTTTTAAACAATTTCTGTGTCTGTGGATTTCTACTTGGACGGCGATGGCGAGAATTGGGGCTAAACCCAGAAATTGAGGATTTGAATTCTGCTGCTGCGGCGTCTCTGTGGTGGTTTGGTTTCTCGTTTCTGAAAATCTACGGTGTAGTAAGTCGGAGATGCAGTTGAGATTTAGCAATGGACAGGGAGGATAACCTTCCGGTTCAACCGGATAAACCTCCGAAGAGTCTGGTTCGTCCCATTTTAAACCTGGAAACAACTTCGTCTTCTTCATCCTCTTCCTCCTCCTCACCGGAACTTCTACGGCATTTGCAAGCCGCTTTCAAACGCCATCGCCCACTCAGTCAGTACTCTCTCTTTCTGGGTCGAAATCTCTTATTTCTGGAAGTTTAATTTCACTAATTTAGGTTTCTTTGGGGTTTATCTCTTTTGACGATTTAGGGCTTTTTTTGGGAAAGTTAAGTTCTTCTTAGAATGGTTTACAATCGCTAGGTTTCTCTGATGGTTTGTGGTGTGGGTGATATGATAAGCTAGTTAAACCTTTTGATTATGGAGGCGAACTCACCATTTTAGAGAATGTCCACTGTTTCTTATTTTAGTTGTTTTTTTGGTATATTGAACTCTTTGCAATGGATGATCTCTCATAGAGTTCTTTTTTTTGTTTTCAGGTAAAATGCAGACGACCAGTATCGGGCCTCGACGAAGTGTTGCTCCACAAAGACAAGCTTCAAGAAATACACGATTGGTTACAGCTGAAGGGCAGAGATCTCAGGATGTTGTTACGCTGAGTCAGAGTCTTGCTGCCAATACTTTGACACAGGATACTACTAACAACTTAGCCATCACTTCTGTTGCTGGAGAATCTGCGTCCATTACGCAACCTACAGTTTCAGAGCATTTCAATCCATCAGATAGACAGATGGATTTTGGAAAATCTGCTGTTACTAGTCTAGAAAGCAATCTGGATGTCCAGAGAAAGTCCCAATCTCTCATTGGCACATCTCAAGGTAATATACTCAAATTACTTTGCTTTGAGTTTGACCACTGTCATATATTTTCTCCGTGGCTCAATTTTAGTGTACACAGGCATAGTTACGGTTGGTTTGTTGAGCTAATAATCTTACTTGAACTCACTTGTCCTTGCAGATATGGAATGGGATGCAACAAATCAGGCTGAAGCATCACATCTTGATGCTTGTATTGGATCAAAACATCAGAATCTCCCATCTGTTGATTCTGAGGTCAGTTTAAAATCTGAATACAAGGATTCATCTTCACTGGCAAAGATCCAGGGTCAGCTGGGAGAATTTCCCAACTTCTTGAACCAACCAAGAACTCGGTGTTCGGCTGTGGGGTCATCATGGGCCACAACTACGCTAATCCATTCATCTTCAGCTCCTATGTTAAATGCTACTACCCATGTCTCTCGTTCTTATGTTGAAGCTGATTCGAATGCAAATCCTCATGCTGTTCAAAGTCAAGGGAACTTGCCTTCTTGTTGTCCGTCTTCCAAGGTCAGCAACATACTACATCCCAATAAGGATGCCACTGCGTCTGAGATGCCAGCTTCAACTAATGATCCAGAAGTAAGAGTCAAAGAGACAGATACGTCCAAGCAGCAACAGATCACCACAGGACTTGAAGCTCCAGTGGGATCTTCCATTTATGGGAGCGACGGACAAGCGAATGCTCGTCTGCCCGAGGAGTTGCATACCAGTGTTAGCTCACAGCCACAAAAATCAGATAAGCATGAAAAGGTTGCAAGTAGCAAAGGGCCATCAGCGCCTCGTAAAAGAAATTATGATCCAGACTTGTTCTTTAAAGTCAATGGGAAGCTGTATCAGAGGCTTGGCAAGATAGGAAGTGGAGGAAGCAGTGAAGTCCACAAGGTTATTTCTTCAGATTGTACCATATATGCGCTAAAAAAGATCAAGCTCAAGGGTCGTGACTATGCTACAGCATATGGATTTTGCCAGGAAATTGGATATCTAAAAAAACTGAAAGGGAAAACCAACATCATTCAGCTTATAGACTATGAGGTACTTCCTTAAAGTTTGTTTTTCTGATCCATGGGACAGTTATGTTCTTTCTTAGTTTCTGAAGTGCATGGTTGACTATTTTCATCTCAACCAGAACACTAATTTTCTGTTGTAATTAGGTCACGGATAAGACTTTACTCCAGGAGGTTTTGAATGGCACAATGAGTAACAAAGATGGAAGAGTTAAGGAAGATGGATTTATATATATGGTACTAGAATATGGAGAAATCGATCTGGCTCACATGTTATCCCAAAAATGGAGGGAAATCGAAGGATCTGACCGGACAATTGATGAAAATTGGCTTCGGTTCTACTGGCAGGTTCTTACACAATACTAAACTATATCTTTTCTTTTGCATAGGAGTTCTTTCTGCTTCTATTTTTCTGTGCTCAAAAATCACTGATTCTCATATAAATTGAAAAACAATTGCAGCAAATACTTCAAGCTGTGAACACCATACATGAGGAGCGTATTGTGCACTCTGATTTGAAACCTGCAAATTTCCTTCTTGTTCGAGGCTTTCTAAAACTTATTGATTTTGGTATCGCTAAGGCCATCAATAGCGACACTACAAATATTCAACGAGATTCACAGGTAATAATACCCTACCATGTTTCTGTTTTTGTCATCATCCTCTTAATTAAAAAAGAGTTGTTTTGTATTTAGTTTACAAGCTGCTGATATTAATGGGGGTAAGTATGTATCGTGACAGGTGGGGACTTTGAGTTACATGTCACCAGAAGCATTCATGTGTAACGAAAGCGACGAGAATGGGAACACTATAAAATGTGGAAGACCATCAGATATTTGGTCACTTGGTTGCATACTATACCAAATGGTATATGGAAGAACACCTTTTGCAGATTATAAGACCTTCTGGGCAAAGTTCAAAGTCATAACTGATCCAAACCACGAGATTACTTACAATCAACTCTCAAACCCATGGCTTATCGACCTAATGAAGAAATGTCTAGCTTGGGACCGTAACCAAAGATGGAGAATCCCTGAGCTTCTCCAACATCCTTTCCTTGCGCCACCCATCCCACACGAGCCTCAAGTGAAAACCATTAAATTGTTCAGTCTCATAGCTGAATCTTGTGGTAGTGATGACGATAAAGCAAATTCCATGATTTCTCAGCTTGAGCAACTGCTTTCAAATCCTGCTCCTCTTCCAAGAAATGATGTGTTAGATTCAAGAGATCAAAATCAGCAACTTCTCTCTCGAGTTTCAGAACTTTGTATTCAACTCCAGGATCGGTTACAAGGTCTTGAAGGAGAAAATTAGTAAGCAGTGCTGATATGATTCTACGGCTTTTGGATCTTGTAAATTGGTATGTTAATTGTTAGATTTGGAAAAACGACGTTTGCTTATAATGTCTTGTTTGATTTCTTGTATTGGAATGTATCATTTTGGGTGCTCGTCTTAAATAGTTCCTCCATTCTGTAAAATTAGTAAATTACTCTCTTCAGCAATAATATAAATCACGATAAACGATGTCGTTTCTTCGATGCTCCACTGATAAAAACGCAATCGTTTAATCAATGTGCTTTGAAACGACGTCGTTGCCAAGTTCACATATCAATTCAAAGTCACAATTTCACACCAAACAAATTTTTAAGCCTACAAAGCCAATTCATTCTCACCATGAGCCAATTTTCTTCCATTTTCTAATCGTGTTTTTTTTTTCTAAAAACAGAGCACCTCAAGCAGTCTTGCGTCTCACGTAACCCTCGCACTTTACAAATATTGATTTCTCCTTAATTCTCTCCAATCTCTCTGTATCTTTTTTCTCACCCTTCTTTCAACTACCGTCAAATTCGTAACCCTAATTTCTTCGAACGTTTTCAAACAATGTCTTCTCCACTCGCCGCAAAATCAAACCTAACCACGACTCGATCGGCTTCGTTAAACATTCCACATTCGACACGTACCAATCACAACCACGATCTCCGGTATAGTCTTTCCGCTGGTCCTCGTACGAACGAAGATCGACCAGCTTCTGGGAACGGCGTCGCCGGAATCCTCTATAAATGGGTAAACTACGGCCAAGGATGGAAACGACGGTGGTTCGTACTCCAGGACGGTGTTTTGTCGTATTATAGAATCCATGGTCCCGATAAAATATCTCTCTCCGTTGAGATGGATCGGAGATCTAAACTGATCGGCGGCGAATCTTTACGGTTTATTTGCCGACATAGCAAACGCGGTGATGTTCATAGCCCCGGGAAACCTCTCGGCCAAATTCACCTCAAGGTTTTGATTTATTTCAGAACGCCCCTGTATTTTACATACGTTTCAAATACAACGCATACATTTTAAAAATATTAGTACAACCTTAATTTGGGTAAATTAATCTAAAAGTATACCCTCTGTAGTTTACAATGTTTTCAAATGTACCCCAAAACACTTAAAATGATCTAAAACGCACAATTGCATATATGATTTGAGACTTCATCCATATTTATAAGTGCTCCATTTGTTTCCAAGATTATTCAAATGTACTCCAACCTTTTCGATTTACAAAATACATACCCAAATTACATATGTAATTTTCGGATTTTTTGATGTTTTTCAGGTTTCATCGATTGGACAAAGCATATCAGATGGCAAGAGATTCACTGTATTCACGGGCACGAAGAGTCTGCATTTACGAGCAGCAACGAGCGAGGATCGTGCCTCTTGGATCGAAGCATTGAAAGCTGTTAAAGAAACGTTTCCAAGAATGTCAAACGAAGAACTAATGGCATCGACGACTAATGTCTCAGTCTCGACCGATAAGCTAAGGCAGAGATTAATGGAAGAAGAGGTAGATGAGACAATCATCAAAGATTGCGAAGACATAATGAAGAACAATTTCTTAGCATTGCATGATGAGGTTATGTCTCTAAAACGGTACCAATATCATCTTATAGATTCTCTCAAGAACGTCAGTAACTCACCTATAAGACCCAGTAACCAAAGTTTTTCATGAAATAATTACATTTGATTTAATATCAGTTTAAATTAAAGTATACTATGCAATAATAATGAAATATCCACGATTTGATATGGGCATATGGCTCTTCTATACTATTGTTTTGGTGTGAGTGGAGTATTTAGAATCCCATGTGTTTTATGGGCCATTTAGTGAAAGCCTATGTGTAATTTATTTGAAAGATATCGGCCCATTTAGATTTTCAAATGCAGTGACATGACCTTGTATGAGTATTTTGCAATTTTTTATCTTTGGTTTAGTATAAATATATAATGATTGAAGTCAATGTTATGCTAATTCAGTTTGTGGACATTCAAAGTAATCTTACGAAGTTTCTAAAACGTTTTCAATAGATAATAATATAAGCAATAATATAACGTAGTGGTTAACTATATAGGCACCGCCAACAAATAATCTAATGCATGAAAACGCTACGTAATGAACATGAAGTCACTATGAATACAAAATATATTAAAATCCTCGAATCATCTAGTGTACTTCAGTACTTAACACACAATTGGTATTTAATAAAAACGATAAACAAAAATGATAAGCTTTAAGCCAAAGATAAATAATAATAATATAAGCTAAAATAAAAACCAATTGTGTTCATTTCTGCCAACGATGAAGACGCATGACTGCTCAATCTGATAATAAAGCATTCCTTTTCAGTTTTAGATTCTTGATTTCGATATAAAAATAAACATTTTTTGTATATCGAAAAATTTAATGAAGCAGAAAAGTACGAAAGAAAAGACTAAAACTAAGAGCATGGGCTTTCCCTTTCAAGCTTACACGACAAAGAGACGTATTCGTAGTTTTGAAACCCATTAATACGTAAGTCTAATAAATTGTATAATCATTTCTTGGTTTTAGAAATACATACGTATTGGAAACTTCAACTTGATCTCTCCATTTTATAATAACTCGGATAAATACGGCTAACGTTATAATACTATTCGTTATTAAATTCAGAATTTAACGACCTAGAACAAAATAGTCAAATAGATACAACAAGAAAACATACAATTACTTTATAATTTTAAACTACTCCTCGCACGTAATTAACCACAAGATTTTGCCGCGGTACGCTGACATCGAATCAAAAGAAATATCCCGCACGTTGGAGCTAGTATAACCTATAGATCATAATCTAATTTGTTTTTTTTCTTTAAGTAATTAATGGTAAGAAGGATGAGTTTGGTAAAACCTGGAGTGATAAGACGTTGGTGTAAGGCTTATTGAGGAATGGGCTTTTGATTCTTCACCAGAACAAAGGAAATATTGTTACATCAATATCTGAGCTTCTTTCTCCTCTATGACCATGCTTTAGTTAGCTAGATGCATACGTCACCAAACCCCTCATAAATATTTGTACTTCACTATTCATATTGTGGTGTTGTGACCAAAAGTTAATAGTTTCATCTGGATTTTCAGTGGACAATAACCAAAAGTACACAAAAATATTTCCAGTTTTAACCATAGTCGTACACTTTTGTTTATATTTTTTATCCCGAGACAAGTTTGAATATATTTGGTTTTAAATATTTGTTTTAATTCGTTCCAATTTTTAGGGTGATACATTTTTTAAAAAAAAAATTTTAAATTTTTTTGGACAGAATTTTTAGGGTGATACATAAGAATGCTTCTTTTCACAGACTTGTTAAAACTTAAAATGAAGTGATTAGTTTTTATATTTAAAGTTGTATACAACTACTATTAAACTTCGTTGAACTTGATAACGTATGAAGACTAGCTTATCTCTGTTTTTGTAATCTCAAAACATAATTCTATCATCAAATCATAATCTTTTGAAAAATATTTGTTCTTTTGTATGATTTGGATTTGGGAAGATAGGACTTATGAGTCTTCTGCTTTGATGCGTACGTAATAGGTCGGCGGACGGTACCTGACTTATCGGTCATCCATCTTCTTTGTCTTATCTTTTCTAATTGCTTTCACATAATTTTATCATTAATATTCGGTTAACAACAAAGAATTATCATTTAAAGATTGTCATGTCAAATTTTTAGTGTAACAATATAACATTATCTTCTGATTGTAACATAACAATATAACATATCATTCTAGAATGTCTTATGATTCATATTTTTACTTGTAAATCAGGATATTTGTAAGTTGTCTTAAAACCCATGTTTTTCTGTCGGAGAAATATAAACAGTCAGTAAATTTCAGCAAAATTTAACAAGTTCAAATTATGTTTTTGACCGTCGCACGTGTGCAACAAGGCCATTGCACGTGACTAGTCAGAGAAAACATAATCTTCGTTAGGATCTTGACGCCAGGCCGCCCCGAAACAGGTGGTTCGCTTTAGATTTTGATGACGTGGTTTCAATCTTGACCGCTCAAGTTTTCACCACGTGGCACCGTCTATGTCGTTGGATTCTTCGTAGACGACGGTATTAGGTGGGCCGTGACAGCCCAATGTTCAAAAGTGGGTCCACATATGTGCCAGATCAGCTTGATCATTCCAACTGTAGAAAGATGTTTATAAAAATATAATGACGCGTAATTAGATTTAATTATCCGTAATTAAAGAGTCATTTGCCTCTCTTGTCATATATGTCTTTAATTTCTTGTTCCCAAATCATGGCGAATCAAAATCTACGCGATAAATTATTTTTAAATGACAACGTCGCTTGGTCATGCGATGATATTGATATAATATAAGTATATAGTTTCCTGAATTATTAAGATGTGTATTATTATTTACTCGAATTAAAAAACACAATCATTTGAATCTAATAACCAATAACAGGCTATTGATATATTAAATTAAATAGATCTATCTGACAAAGTGATATCCCAATCTTATTTGATTATTTGGTGAGAGAGACCAATGCATTGTATATAGTATAAGGATTAGGCTCTAATAAGGATCTTCAACGATCTCTTTGTTATGCTTTTTTACGTTGAATAACCTTCGTACTTTATAAAACATGAATTCAATAGTAAAAAATTTGACCACAGTAAGCAAAAAAAGATAAAACGGATACAAGACTACAGTAATCCTAGAAGAAGCCTCATTTTCAAAACACTGTTTTTTTTGTATAATCATTACCTCGTGCTCTTCAATTTAATGACAGCTTCTTATATGATTAGATCGAGGCAAAATAATGTATACTCTACAAAAGAAGTCAATAACTTTCCATTAGATTAATTGGGATTCAACCATACGACTGTACGTGTTATGTATGTTACACTTCTATATTCGTATAGTATATTAATCACATATTCACACGATATCAAAATGAATAACTAGCGAGTTAATCTAAGATAGATTCAACGAATTAAATTGAATATCAACTGTAGAAGAACTGAAACTTTGAATACCGACCGACGAACGTGACATAATAAAAGCCACACAGTAGAACAATTTCTTAAAAAAATATCATCATGTGGTTACAAAACATTATCACCTGGTTCATTACTTAATTTCATTCGCGATGACGATTATAGTTGATGGTCGATCACAGTTAATATACAGATACAATTAATTTGGATTAGTACTAGTATAGTTTTTTTTTAAAGAAGGAGATAAACATAACTAATCATTTGGTCTTTTACGTGGGTATCACATTAAATCCATACAACGTAGTGCACGCCGGTACACCTTTTCTAAAATATTATAAATATATTTAAGAATTACTATAGTCTATATAGGCTCAATCAAATGTGTCGATCGCTTGAGTCCTTTTGTTTTTTAACGTTACTAAATAGTACTAGTAGTAAATTCACTCTTACAAAACCGTTAGGTGAATTTACCTTTATTCTAACAATAACTATAGTTTAAACAAATTTCAATGATGAAAAGCGGTCGACGAAGTTTCTAACTGCAATTTGCTTCTGAAAAAATCAGAGTAACCAAAACAGAATTCGTTAATTTTTACACGCACGCTTAAATGCGTGTCGACGAGTAAACGAGCACGTATACATCAAACTTGCCGGATTTTTTTTGTTTTGTGATGAGTTCACATGTAAACGATAGTGACCTTTTTGTTATACCGAAATAGATCATAGACCAATTCTCAAACCAATCTCTAAAATGGTTAATGGTAGCCAATATGTCACATTCCTAGATTTCATATGTTCAACTTTTAAACGCTGTTAACATATAACGTATTCATATTTTCAAGTTATCAACAACGCAATATACATGTTTGATTATTTATATGTGGCTAATCGTGTTACTTCTTTTTTTTTGTTCTAAATTCAAATATGAAGATTTTTAGTGGAAAGAAGATATTGGCCCTTGACAAGTTGTTTATGATCTATTAAAGTTTTGTTTTTCCTTTTAATTGAATTTCCTCTATGTTTATCACAAAATAAAGAAAATGAGGAGTAAAAACAAATTCAGCAGAAAATAGTGAAACAAATGATTCATTTCCATATATAACCACAAGGAAAAAGAAAATTTCCCTATTCTAATAGTTTTGTTCCTCCTAATTACTCTGATTACATATATTTAAACTAAAACTGAAAAGTACACATATAGTAATCCGGTCAGGTGATTACTGTCTTTTTTTCAAGATTTTGGAAGTTTTACCCATTTTAAAGAAAATTTTGAATGCTGTTCTATTATAGTATTAACATCTGTTTAGTGAAGTCAAAACATTGGTCATAACAATGTGATTAAAGTTAACATCTGTTTAGTATTAACATTTTTAGGGCTGGTGGGCTTTTTGTGTCCACTTCCCGATGGTTACTGCAACTTTAATTGAATTTTACTATTTTACCCTACCCAATATTAAAGCTTTTTATTTATTTCTCTGCTTCTCTCTTTTGCTCTGTCTCTTTATCCTTTTTCTTTTGATGCTTCATTCTCTCTTTTCTTTTTTTTCCTCTGTAGCGTTTCTAGGAATCTCTCTCCAACGTTTAGGTTTCTTCTCAGATTTAGAAAGTTTCTTCTCTATCTGAAGAATTTTCATTTCGATTTCGCTTCTTCCTTCACCCTAATCCGTAATCGAATGCCATTTCGAAGATTGTGTTGAAGAGTAGAGAGGAAGAAGAAGACTAAGAAGCTAGGGTTTCTCTGATGAGTAGATGATGCGTGAACCGCTTGTTAGCGAAGAAGAAGAAGAAGAAGCTACTGAAGTTTTACTAGTGGAGAAGACGAAGTTGTGTAAGAGACGAGGAGACGAAGAAAAAACGGAAGAGAGAAGAGACGATTTGTTGTTACTAGCTTTAACGCCGATGGTACGATCGAAATCTCAAGGAACTACTCGGCGCGTCACTCCCACGCCACCTCCTGTTGACGTGGAGAAACCGTTACCAAACGGAGATCTCTACATGGGAACGTTTTCCGGCGGGTTTCCCAACGGATCCGGTAAGTATTTGTGGAAGGATGGGTGTATGTACGAAGGCGAGTGGAAACGTGGTAAAGCGAGTGGTAAAGGCAAGTTTTCGTGGCCGAGTGGTGCGACTTATGAAGGAGAGTTCAAATCTGGGAGAATGGAAGGATCTGGGACTTTTGTTGGTGTTGATGGTGATACTTATCGTGGCTCTTGGGTTGCTGATCGGAAACAAGGTCATGGTCAGAAGAGATATGCCAACGGAGATTACTATGAAGGTACATGGCGGCGGAATCTTCAGGATGGGAGAGGGAGATATGTTTGGATGAATGGGAATCAGTATACAGGAGAGTGGAGAAATGGTGTGATATGTGGTAAAGGTGTGCTTGCTTGGCCTAATGGGAATAGATATGAAGGTCAATGGGAAAATGGTGTTCCTAAAGGAAGTGGTGTGTTTACTTGGGCTGATGGAAGTTCGTGGATTGGTTCTTGGAATGAGAGTAGTAATCTCATGAGGAATTTCTTTGATGGGATTGAGAAGAATGAGTTGATTGTTGCGACTAGGAAGAGATCTTCGGTTGATAGTGGCGCTGGAAGTTTGACTGGGGAGAAGATTTTCCCTAGGATATGTATTTGGGAGTCTGATGGAGAAGCTGGGGATATTACTTGTGATATTGTTGATAATGTGGAAGCTTCTGTGATATACAGAGATAGGATTTCTATTGATAAAGATGGGTTTCGTCAGTTTAGGAAGAATCCTTGTTGTTTCAGCGGTGAGGCTAAGAAACCTGGAGAGACGATATCTAAAGGGCATAAGAAATATGATTTGATGCTCAACCTGCAGCATGGAATTAGGTAACTTCTTAGAAGCTTGAGGATCCCAATGTTTGGAGAGTTTCTGGATCTGTGTTTTTCTAACCAAGTTGTGAATTTTTAGGTACTCTGTCGGCAAACACGCTTCCGTTGTTCGAGATCTCAAACAGAGTGATTTTGACCCAAGTGAAAAGTTCTGGACAAGGTTCCCACCGGAGGGTTCTAAGACCACACCACCGCATCTATCTGTGGATTTCCGCTGGAAGGACTATTGCCCTTTGGTGTTTAGGTATTCAATCTTTTCATTTATATGCTGTTTATTTGATTCTGCATAGTTTGGTGATGTCTGCACACTATCTGGGTTTGGGATTAATATGTCTCCTTTGGTTTATTCTTTTGTTAGACGGCTTAGGGAGCTATTCACGGTGGATCCTGCCGATTACATGCTAGCTATCTGTGGAAACGATGCCCTTAGGGAATTGTCTTCGCCTGGAAAGAGTGGAAGCTTTTTTTACTTAACTCAAGATGACAGATTTATGATCAAGACGGTGAAGAAATCTGAAGTCAAGGTTAGTCGTTGGCTTTTGTCTTGACTTCTTCTGTCCTATTTGATTTCCTTTGTATTATTGTTTCTTAGCTTTCACTTTACATTCTTAATCATTTTGTCCACTAAGTGTGGTTACCTAAATAATTTTGACCTGAAGTTTTTTGTTTTCTTTATCCAGGTGCTTCTACGAATGCTTCCAAGTTACTACAAACACGTCTGCCAGTATGAAAATACACTTGTGACTAGGTTCTATGGTGTGCATTGTATCAAACCTGTTGGTGGCCAGAAGGTTTGTGTTGTTCATCTACATTTCATAAGACTCTTTGTTTCCAATGGACAATTTTTCTCATATTGTTTGCCATCTTACCAGACTCGGTTTATCGTTATGGGGAACTTGTTCTGCTCCGAATATAGAATCCAGAGAAGGTTTGACCTTAAAGGGTCTTCCCATGGACGGTATACCTCCAAACCTGAAGGGGAAATTGATGAGACCACTACTCTTAAGGACCTTGATCTCAATTTTGCTTTCCGTCTTCAGAGAAATTGGTACCAAGAGCTTATGACGTAAGCTGCCAAATTCCATCTAGTCTTATTCTTTATTTAATTTGGCTGTTTGAGTGCAAACACTTTGCTCAGCTGACTGGATTTCATTTACCAGGCAAATTAAACGCGACTGTGAGTTCTTGGAAGCTGAAAGAATAATGGATTATAGTCTTTTGGTTGGCGTTCACTTCCGTGATGACAACACAGGAGACAAAATGGGGTTATCTCCATTTGTATTGAGATCTGGTCAGTTAAACTTCTCGTTCTTCCTCAAGTATTATTCTGTGTAACTCGCCCATTTGGATGATATTCATTCATGTATTGTGCAGGTAAGATAGAGTCATACCAAAGCGAAAAATTTATGCGTGGTTGTCGGTTCTTGGAGGCGGAACTTCAAGACATGGACCGCATTTTAGCTGGCAGGTACGTGAATATTTATTCTCACCAATCATTACCTCAGGTTTAATCTCTAGCACAAGAAGTTGACCTAACAACTCATAGTCATTGGTAATTGCTGTGACAGAGAGTGGTTCAATCGTGTAGGTGTGATTTCATATGAGAACTACCTTACATCTCTAAGCATTATTGTATTAAAAAGTTGCTTGGCAATCTTGTGGGGGCTCTCAATTGAATAGAAAAACACAATGATATTGTGGGGGCAAGACAGATCATGTGGTCCTTTTTTGTTGTTAATTAAACTAGTTATTAGAGATCAATCAACTCTTTATCCATAGTTAAAACTCTCAACGTTTTGCTGAAAATTTGATTGCTTTTGCAGGAAACCATTGATTCGATTAGGCGCAAACATGCCTGCAAGAGCAGAACGAATGGCGAGAAGAAGCGACTATGATCAGTATTCCTCAGGAGGGACCAACTACCAATCTCATGGAGAGGTCTACGAAGTGGTTCTATATTTTGGAATCATTGACATTTTACAAGATTACGACATAAGCAAGAAGATCGAGCATGCTTACAAGTCTCTACAAGCTGACCCGGCTTCAATCTCTGCCGTTGATCCCAAACTATACTCAAGAAGGTTTAGAGATTTCATCAGCAGAATCTTCATCGAAGACGGCTAAAATGAAGGTCTACTTATATTAGCCCCATCATTGAAAGGTCAAACCTAAGCTCCTCGCTTTATACCTCAGATAAAAAAGAGGCTTGAAGACCCTGCGGCATTAGGGGCAAAAGGGTAATTGAAGAAGGGCGGAAATTGATTTGGGATTTTTTCAATTATAATATTTGAGAATGAACTGATCAAACAAATTTTGGGTGGGGGATTACTTATTTTTGTTTTGGAGGGTGAGAGGAAGATATATGTCATATGTGAATATAGATTTGTGAAGGAGAAGAAAAGTACATAGGCTTAGAGAAAAAAAAAATGGGTTTGGCAGATTTGGAAATGCATTGGGAATAAGATAAGTGTACAAGATTAATGAATAGGATGGGTGTTTTATTTTATTCCCATTTGCTATATAATTTCCCAATGTCTTTTTATTTGTTTAGAGTTCATTTTGTGATGGATGAAGTATTTTTTAAAATTGAGACAAAAGAAAAAGCTAAAGATTTTATCAAAAGAGGTCCCATATTCCCATGGGATCCCTCTTCTTCTTCACCATCCTTTTCACGTCTAAAGATACTTTGCCAAATTTTATTCAAACTCTATTTTTAGTCACATGTTTGTGTTTAACATATTTGGTATGTAGTAGTATAAAATTTCTCAAATTGTATATGGAAAATAATCAGGTATTTCTGATGATAGTTGTTCATATGTGGAAAATAAATCGACCACTGATATGCCTATACATAAATATATAGGAAGAAAAAAGAATAGTAGTATGTTAGATATATTAAGGATTTGACATGATGTTACTATGATTTATTTACAAAAAAAAAAAGTACATAAACATATACTATGGTCAAAAAAGTAGAGAGAGAGAGGTTGGAATTGAGGTTGTGTTTCCCATGAAAAGGAGAGAAAGCAAAGAGAGAAGACCACATGTATTCTTTTATAAACATCTCACATTACCCTTACTTTTTCATATTTAATTAATCTTAATTTTATATAATTTTAGAGTATGGGTTTTGTTGATGAGCAAGTAAAATATTGATGTGTATGTTGACTTATTTATATCTTCTAATCAGTAAGTCTTTACCACAACATGTATCTTTCAACAAGGACTAAGTTGGGTCGTCTGGTCTTTTTGTAGTTTGATCTTTCTTTCTTTTTGTCGATTGAATTTATAACACGCATTTATATAACATTCAAAGCTATTTTCTCCTTGAAGGCTTGTCTTTATAGACAAGTACACGTTAATACTATTAGTCTATTACTAATACTCCTTACCAATTACTACATGCTTAGTTTTCTATGAACAATGTCTGCCAAAAACTCCTAGTCCGAATAGGTAATTTGTTTGTCACATTGGGGACATCATCCAAAATTTAAACTCAATTCTTTGTATGTATACGGATTTAAAATAGTATAACCCACTAAAAGTAACTCGATAACAGTACAGATAAAAACACAATCTACTTCGGTGGGAGTTGAGATTGTAGTAAAAGAGGATGAAATCCGACAACCAATGGAGGGAGTGTAAACAAAGTCAAATTTCCAATATATAAAAAAAAAAAAACCATTATGTGCCCATTTCTTCAGATCCTAGAGTCCAAATTCCCAAGAGGAACATTCTATTTTAAAATATCATCTGAAAAACCGAGTAATTATGAATTGTTACATTTCTTGACTAATGATTAATCTAGTATATGAAGCACTGAATGTTTCTTGTGGAATTTGTTTTTACTCCATCTGCTTTGTTATTTTTCACATAAATAGACGAGGCTTTTTGAGTTTTTTCTGCTACATTATTATCTAATGAAGCCCCTTCCCACAGGCAGGTGACAAGTCACAAAATTCATAAATCTCTCTTTCAAAGCAAAGTATCATTTATTTTATTATTCCAAAAAGCTAGTAAACCCAAGTGTTCATTATAAAGTACAAATCTTCAAATTCCCGATTAACAAAGCCAAAAAAATATTACTGATCTTCACTACAGTTTTCTCGAAACAGAGAGACAAAAAAAGAAAAACATATCATAAGTGAATACCTCACTTACTGTCTGCATGAATGAATTAATTATAAATGTAAATAAAATGAGAGAAGAAATGGGTTATCTAAACGAGAAAATAGGAAAAAGGCAGAGCTTTGAACAGTAGCTAGGTCTGCCAAACACTTGCATGCCTAAAAAGTCCTTTAATTAAATGTCACAAATATCAACTAAATTTTCTTACTCGTACTCGTAGGTTATTATCAAATATTGTTTTCTTTTTCCAGAATTTGTTTTCCTCATGTTACAATTTTTAAAAATAATAATACATCTGATTTACTGATTTGGGAAATAAGCTTGCGAAGATACGGTAAGATCTGATTTTATGAGTGGTCTGTCGATCTGTCTTGTTTTCTTTTGTCATATTATCTCTTCCTAAAAATATTATATTTTTTATATTTCTTACATCTTTATTTTTGTGAACAATTTTTCTTAATTTTTTTGTTGTTTTTTGTATCTAAAAACTGAATTTAGAAATATGATTCCCATTGGCTAAAAAAAATAAATATGACACACATTAGCTGGTTACTGTTTCAACGGATAACTGTAACTAGATTCTGAAATATCCCGTTCTTTGCTTTATTTTTCTTAAAATCTGCTCCTTGAAATTTGACGATAAACGGTATGTGGACCACTAAGATGTATGTTAGAAACAATTAGTTCTCATTCTAGTTAACCTAATAAGATGTGTAACCTCTTTTTTTTTTTTCGTCATAAGATGTGTAACCTAAGACAACAAAAATGAATGCATCTATTGGAAAATTAGTCTTTTCATACGTGTAATGCACATGAAAAAAAAAATCATTCACGGATTCTGTAATAATTACATTCATGTGTGTGTGTGTTAAGTACATATACACGTCGATATGCGCCAGACATGTAATCAGGTAGAAAAACGTTTTGTGTCTTCCAACTAAATATTTTATCACGGTAATACAAACAAAACCCGAATCCAGATAAATCTTCTTCACCACGCTTTTGCTACTTTTGTTATCCCGTTCCCAACTATTTATATTTTAAAAGGAGTATTAGTTTAATTAGTTGATCTTAGTCTAATTCATTTATTTCATTGGCTTATGAACAGAGTAGTCGAAGTTCAAGTACCAGCCAAGTTGTTAACGAAGGTAGACCAATGAATTTAACTATAAAGCACACTCAATGAAAATAAGCTAATTGTTTAAAGCTTATGGTAATTGTTTATAACAATTAATTTTGACATTAATCATATAAAATTTTGTATACAGATAAAATAAAGGTCTCTTTACACGTACTCGACAACATATTTGAATTATGAAATTTGGAATGAGGAATGAGGAACGAGGAAACTTTTGGAGTCTATTATCGGAAAACGGATCAACGTGAAAGTCAAGCCTACTTACTGACCTATTAACATACATAAAAAACACCAATTCTTAATTTATTAGCCACCTTTCTTGTTGAATAATTTGAGCTATAAATTATAGGCTTTATTCTCACTTATTAGTATCTCCAAAAGGCAATATATAACATTTTTTTTCTCTTTCAAATATCTTAAACTATAACAAAAATTAATCCTAACTAAATATTTATTGCTATATAAATTCTACAACGGCAAAGCATGAGATCTCAAATTTGACACATTTGAGGCAAAAATAAAATATAGACAACAAATATGGGAATTTAAGTGGTCTCAATTTTGGGACTAAGTTGGTCTGAAATTGAAAAGCCATAAAGTGTGGCCATTGGTATTTTTAAATAGGCACATTACTTCACATTCCAACATAAGGTTCCACTACAAGGGGACACCTTCTCTTAATCATCCCTTTCTTATCATTCTTGTATACTTCTGGTATTTTTTATCAAAAAAAAACCCAGCTAAGTTTCATTTACCATACATTAGACAAACAAATATGATTAATACTAGTAAGGATTAGATTACATATTTAAGACATTGTTACTCGAAATTTATACTAGTAAGGATTAGATTCTTATTTTAATATTAGTATATTTTCAATTTTCACATAATTAGAGAAAAAAAACCCATTAATGAAATCAGCAGCTAGACAGAAAATTAGACACATCAACCTAACGCTAATGATGGTGTCTTCTCCTACTGAAGAAAACATCGTGATACATGTTGGCGCGTATCGTTCTTTGTCTCCAACCACCAAAAATAGAAACTTAATGTTGTTTTGTGTGTGTGTTTTCTTTTCTAATTAGGATAGCTGCATTTAACTAAATGGACGGACCGGACCATGTTCAGACCGATCTTGTTATTAAGTGGAACAAAATATTGGATTGTAAATAGGCCGGTTTAGTCATTTGTATTTAGTCGGTTTAGTTGGTTAGTGTTTATACCATAGCTGTATATAAACAAAGCAATGTGTACATTGTAAGAGAAGAAATGAATAAGATCTTCTCTCTCTTTAACAAACTTTCCCTTTCATCATTTCTTCTTCGTGATACAAAACGAACTTTGGAAAACCGCTAAATGGACCAACAAAAAAAACGAAACTTAATGTTGTTTTATCTGTATTCTCTCTATTTAGGATTCCAGCAAACCTGTCAATATGGACGGACCAAACTTATTACTAAGTAAAACAAATCAATATCTTCATAAGACCATATGCAAATTGACCACCAAAAGCAACAAGATCAACACAAAACTTGCCGGACTAGACAACTGTTTGGATGTAACGATGTAATGAAAATCGACATCAACATATATACGTACTCCATGTAACTCTTATCAACTTTGCAAGTTCCACGTATAATACCAAATTTGATCGTGACCGTTTTCATGTGCTTTGCTTTTGGAAAATTTGTTTTGTAACTTTTAAGTATATATCTTGCACCAATATTTAAATTATTCTACAAAATTTGTTACGAGTGTTTGTCGCTTACAACTTCTAATATCAAAATATAATATATAAGATTCGATCTCTAACATCGATCAATATGACGATTGACGAATTTTCATGCCTATAACGACAGCCATTTTGGTTATTAATTTATTATATAAAATATGTATGCAAAAATAATACACACGGTTGATTTATTTTTTGAAGGAAGATAATCTTGAGTGGATATATAAGGATGATATTTATTTGAAGAGATTGAACATATTTGGGTTTGAGGCAACTTCTTAATTGGCGGTGGTTTGGTGGGGTATCTTCCATGTTACCCCAAAATGCTTTGATATTTCACGCTTCTTTTATTTTATTTGTCTACACAAAAGCTCGTCATCATGGGACTCTATATACTTTTCATATTTACAATAGACAGAATAAAGAAAAATATGAGACTTCTTTTTATTTTGTTTCTGTTTCTCTCTTTTTGTTCCATTCTGTGGTAGTTATCCAAGTTTGGCTTTTTCTGTTTCTTAACCACTTTATACCTTATATTTTTCGTATATATACGTTCAAAACGATATCTAAAGCACTTGCCACATATTTCATCTATATTTGTCGACTATAGTTCATGGATTTTTCTAGGAAAGAAAGATAGTATCTTGTTTTTTCTTTTTCCTTTTTCTATGAAAGGTCTCGTAAGGGCATATATCTTGTCAAGTAGTGGAAAGTGGAGTGTATTATCACGAGTGCAATTACGATTTANANAAAAAAAAAAATAGAAAAAAAAAAGATGAATCACATGGTTGTGGGTCACTCAAAATAGGCCCATATAATTTTCAAGGCCCACATAAGTTATTGTTCAAAAAGCTAGAAAATGAAAGATTACGTGGAGGATCATTTAGACAAACAAATGAGTGGAGAGGAAATGCGATCATTGGTAAATAAATGTGATCGGGTCTAGTAGGGCTTCCGATTAGTCTATTTCCCAAATTTATCTCTCTGATATATCAATTTCAAGTCACTTGGTCTCATTTCTTGTGATTCCAATTCGATTTCGTTATTTTGTTCCCCATGATTCGTGTCCCAACCCGTATCATATCTTTGCTGTATATTTTATCAGAGCAAAAAAAAAAAAAAAAAAA
>Ga0041059_1000740_pt1 | contig 25476 bp, 25 predicted proteins | sample AraColnosormetaG_FD_56232 | JGI IMG/M metagenome (GOLD analysis project Ga0041059, IMG submission 56232) | Arabidopsis roots microbial communities from North Carolina, USA - Col MF nosort | ecosystem: Host-associated > Plants > Roots > Unclassified | place: USA: North Carolina | collected... | reverse complement strand
GAATAAACAAGATTTTAAACTAAACCCTTAAACATACACGATAATATTGAGATACACGTACACGTATACGACCGCTCTAAACAGTTACATCATAAAAATGTATAAATCACATCAATCTAATACTATGTACGTACACAAAATTATTTATTGGAACGTACATGGTACAACATTAAAATGAGTTTAAAAATTCTCTAACCATTGTCTACGAAAAAAATTTAATTTTATTTTTTGACATCCAGATTAAGTTATTATGTAAGTTATATGTATGCTGTATATTTTAATATATATTATGCATATATAATATTTCAACGAATCGTACTCTCATTCATGTAAAACCGATCTCAAGTGTCAAATTCGCCGAAAATCCAGAAAACATTTAATGCATTTCTCGTCAATGAACAGTGTACATACAAACCCGGTTCTCTTGGATTCCAACGATGTGATCCGTACGTACAAACCGGGTTCAGTTTCGTCAAGGGCATTTTGGTCAGTTTTTGGCTGAATGGCTAAGAAATGAAAGGCCAGCCCACAATGTCAAAATCTGAAATTAAAAGTGGATCAACGGCTACTGTGCTCAATTTACCCTAAAAAGAAAGGAATATATTATTTTGGTACCAAATCGCGTCCTGGGCGATTGGTTTCCACAAACCACGTCCAAAATGCGATTGACTAACTTACCCTTTTAACAGTTTTTTAAAAGTTTCGTAGTTAAGTCTTCTGGTTTTCTTCTTCACGGTCACGCCTCACGAGTCATGATTGTCGCCGTCGTCTCTTTGATAAAGGCAAAAATCGAGGAACCCTAATAAAAAAATGGAGCGCACTACGAGAACGTCGTCGAGGGAGACAGAGAGGGGAGAAATAAAATGAGTTAGCAATTTAAAATGTAACGAAAAAAATGGTGGTTCAAGCTGGGTACGAGCCAGCGGATCATAGTGGATTTGTGTGACGACGAACCGTGGTCCATCCACTGCTGAGAGCGGGAGGTAGTCGCTGCTCTGTGAAGCCAGCCTAACGCAATACCCTCAACCTTTAGCAACCGTACGGACCAAACCTTCGCTTGGTTCATACGGTTCACTCACAGCTTGGATTGGGCAGTCCAGACCTACGGGTTTGTTTTAGGTACATTGTTTCGGATTGCGATTCATTAGGTATTTTGTATGGTTCACAACACTATACCAAGACTCCAGAGGAAGCGGCAGCTAAATCTATACTGGCAGGTTTGGATCTAAATTGTGGTTCTTTCTTGGGTAACCACACAGAGAATGCGGTCAAGAAGGGGCTGATCGACGAAGCAGCTATTAACAAAGCAATTTCAAACAATTTTGCGACTCTGATGCGCTTAGGATTCTTTGACGGTAACCCGAAGAATCAGCCATATGGTGGTTTGGGTCCCAAGGACGTGTGCACGGTTGAAAACCGAGAACTAGCCGTAGAAACCGCAAGGCAAGGCATTGTCTTGCTCAAGAACTCAGCTGGTTCGCTACCGCTCTCTCCTTCCGCCATCAAGACGTTGGCCGTAATCGGACCAAATGCTAATGTCACAAAAACTATGATAGGAAATTACGAAGGTAAATTCATAACTTATATCAAATTAATTTTAAACTCAAACCTCGAACGTGGATCAAATATAATTGTTATGTTTTCAGGCGTGGCTTGCAAGTATACAACACCGCTTCAAGGACTTGAGAGGACGGTGTTGACCACAAAGTATCATCGTGGCTGTTTCAACGTGACTTGCACCGAGGCGGATTTAGACTCAGCCAAGACTCTAGCGGCATCTGCAGATGCGACGGTGTTAGTAATGGGAGCCGATCAAACCATTGAGAAGGAAACATTAGATCGCATAGACTTGAATCTTCCCGGAAAACAACAAGAGCTTGTGACTCAAGTGGCTAAGGCCGCGAGAGGACCGGTGGTGCTAGTCATAATGTCCGGTGGAGGATTTGACATTACATTCGCCAAGAACGATGAGAAGATTACAAGCATTATGTGGGTCGGATATCCTGGAGAAGCCGGCGGTATCGCCATTGCTGACGTCATCTTCGGTCGTCATAATCCGAGTAAGACTCTGTTCTCCGATTTGAACCAGTGATTTATCGACCGGTTTGGTTTTAAGATTGTCATTTTCATAACCGGCGATTTTTTTATTGGTTAGGCGGGAAATTACCGATGACGTGGTATCCTCAGTCATACGTGGAGAAAGTTCCGATGACGAATATGAACATGAGACCCGACAAATCAAACGGGTATCTGGGTCGGACTTACAGATTTTACATCGGAGAAACCGTTTACGCCTTCGGAGATGGGCTCAGTTACACTAATTTCAGTCACCAGCTTATTAAAGCTCCGAAGTTCGTCTCTCTCAATCTTGACGAGAGCCAATCCTGTCGATCGCCGGAGTGTCAATCTTTGGACGCGATCGGACCACACTGCGAGAAAGCCGTCGGTGAAAGATCGGATTTTGAGGTTCAATTGAAGGTAAGGAATGTCGGAGACAGAGAGGGGACTGAGACAGTGTTTCTGTTCACGACGCCGCCGGAGGTACACGGATCGCCGAGGAAGCAACTTCTAGGGTTCGAGAAGATTCGTTTAGGAAAGAAGGAAGAGACGGTGGTTAGGTTTAAGGTCGATGTGTGTAAGGATCTGGGTGTAGTTGATGAGATCGGAAAGAGGAAACTCGCTTTGGGTCATCATCTTCTCCATGTGGGTAGCTTGAAACATTCCTTCAACATTAGCGTGTAATAGGGACTTATTCGGTGAATTTATTTTTAATGGTCAAATTTGAAAAGACTAAAAGTTTGAGGGCTTAAAAACGAAAAGAATATGTTATTTTGGTACCAAATCGCGTCTGGGCGATTGGTTTCCATTTCAAAATGAAATTGACTACATTACCCTTTTGACAATTTTTTTAAAACTTTCAAAAATTAGTCTTTTGGTTTTCTTCTTCTCAGTCACGCCTCACGAGTCGTGATTGTCGCCGTCGACGGTCTCTTTGTCGCCGTCGTCTCTTTGATAAAGGCAAATATCAAGGAACCCTCATAAAAAAATGGTACTTGTCTTGTCTCTGTCGTCAGATTTTAAATTAATAAACAAATTTTAAAAAGAGAACGACGACCTTCGAGGAATTTAATAATGAAAAAAAAGGAGCAGATACTACGAAAACTCACTTTTTCTGATTCCAACTGGGTTTTAATTTCTTACTTTAGGGGAAAAAGTTTCGATCTTTCTTCTCTTCAATTGGGTGCTTTTTTTTTGTTGGTAGGCATTGGGTTTAAGCAGTGAAGAATCGGAGATGTCACCTGACGGAGAACTTGTTCCGGTGGATTCATCGGCGGTAGTCACGGCGAAGAGGAAGACATCTCAGTTATCAAGGAGTTGGATTTCCATAGACGCCACGGGGCAAAAAACTGTGCTTGACGTTGACAAACACGTGATTATGCACCGTGTTCAAATCCACGCTCGTGATCTCCGGATCCTTGACCCGAATCTATTTTACCCTTCTGCTATTTTGGGTCGAGAAAGAGCCATTGTTCTTAACTTAGAGGTTGGGACTTTTTGCCACTCCTCTGCTTTTGGATTTTTCACAGCTTTTTCAATTGATTCGTGTTTGTTTTGGTCGGATGCAGCATATCAAGGCGATTATCACTGCCGAAGAGGTCAGAATCATTTCTTACTGGCTTGTAGCCAAATGTGAAGACTTTTTTAAAAGTTCACTATTTCGGCTTGATACTTATGTGATATTTGGAACATTTTGTCTCCTTTTGAAGTGATGATGGCTTGATTTGGTTATTTGAAAATGCTTTTTAGGTTTTGATCCGAGATTCGTCAGATGAAAATGTTATCCCCGTCCTGGAGGAGTTTCAGAGAAGATTACCTGTAGGAAACGAGGCACATGGTGTTCACGGAGATGGTGATTTGGGTGAAGAAGATGGTACCCCTCAAGGCCTCAACTTTTGTTATTTTAAGGATATAAATTGGAAAAATCTTTGATCTTTTGATGCCTACATAAGAACTAATGAACCATTCACTCTTTTCACTTTTGGTATTGAAGTGTTTGTTTGTTACTATATAGAATCCCCGTTTGAATTCCGGGCGCTAGAGGTGGCCTTGGAAGCTATTTGTAGTTTTCTAGCTGCAAGGACAACAGAACTAGAGAAGTTTGCTTATCCTGCTTTGGATGAACTTACCTTGAAGGTAGCTAACTCAGCAATTATTGTCATCACTGATCTAATTCCAACTTCATTTAACTCCATTCAGTCGATGAGAACCGTTTCATTTTGTAGATAAGTAGCCGTAACTTGGAAAGAGTTCGTAAATTGAAGAGTGCCATGACCCGTTTGACAGCTCGGGTCCAAAAGGTGAGTATGTTTCACTGGTAAACAGAGTCTATGTTTAGAACTTGTGTTGCCACATATACTATGAGTATGAAGCTTCCTCACATATGTCAAGTGAACATTCAAGATATACGATAGTGGAACAGAGAAGAATTAATCTCTCTCGTCGCTTTTTTTTCAGGTAAGGGATGAGCTTGAACAGTTGTTGGATGATGATGGTGATATGGCTGATCTCTACCTTACAAGGAAGCTTGTTGGTGCATCTTCATCTGTCAGCGTTTCAGATGAACCCATTTGGTATCCTACTTCCCCAACAATAGGTTCTATGATTTCCAGAGCAAGTAGAGTGAGTTTAGTCACGGTTCGTGGAGACGACGAAACTGATGTTGAAGAGCTTGAAATGTTGCTTGAGGTAATACTTGTTTCCAGCTACATATGAAGTATAAACAACCATTAATGTGATTTTTGTTAATAGGCATACTTCATGCAAATAGACAGCACTTTGAACAAATTAACCGAGGTATTGTATCTTCTTGTTCCTGTTTCGTCTTTGTGGTATCTCCGACTTAGAAAGTATAATTGAACATGATGCAGCTACGCGAGTATATTGATGACACAGAGGATTACATTAACATCCAGGTAACCAAAAATGAAAAGTCAGAATTTCTTAAATGTTGTGAAAATGTAATTTCTCTTACAGGCTATAATCACTGTTTATTTGCAGTTAGACAATCATCGAAATCAGCTGATTCAGGTGAGTGAATATAAAAGAAAAGCTCAGGATTATTAAAGTTTTTTTAAATTTTTTTTGATGTGTATGAAAAGCAATAAAATTCTCTGCAGTTAGAGCTAATGTTAAGCGCAGGAACCGTCTGTGTATCAGTGTACTCTATGATCGCCGGAATATTCGGCATGAACATTCCCAACACATGGAACCACGACCATGGTTACATTTTCAAATGGGTACGAGTCACATTTCAGTTTCCACCAGAATGGAACACCTTAACCTGATGATATCATTGGTATGTGTTTTTTGTTGTTGTTGATGAAGGTCGTAAGTCTCACGGGAACATTTTGCATAGTCTTGTTCGTGATTATACTGTCGTACGCTCGGTTTAGAGGACTCATCGGATCTTAATGACAAGAGAGGACAATTTGGTACATATTTTATAGCAGAGAATGTGAGAGCAGATCTTGTTTTTTGGGGTCTCTTCTCGCCAGCATTTTCGTTACTAAGTGATGGGATTGCATAATTTGTACTGTGTGACTACATTTTTTTTTCTGGTTAACAGTAAATTGTAACTTCTTGATACCAACCCAAATTAAGGAGCCGAGATAGATAACCGAACAAAACCAAAAAATACGAAGACCTTTACACAAAACCGGGACCAAATTACAAGTTCGGATTGAATATCTCTGACCTGAACCGAACCAAAATTGTATCGGATATCCAACAACCCCAAAACAAAACCGAATTAGACCGATTCGAATTTGGTATTTTGATTGCAGCCTCCAGAGAAGAACATGATTATTCTCATAAGAATCCTTGACGGCCAATTAGATCTCTCCCTCTTTCGTCGCTCTTTGTTTTCTCCACTGGTCTTTGTTTCTCCTTTGATTCTCTGTCTGGAGCAGTCTCAGATCCACCAGGTATCTATCCAATTTTCTTCTAGTACATCTGATTTCCCTTGTTATTGTTTGCTTGATATGGATTCATGAATCAGAATTGCAAATCTGTTTTTGTTAGATTAAAGTTTCCGAATTTAAGAAATTCCCACCCAATAATCCCTATTATCGTCACCTTTAGACTTTGCTTTTGCCTCCAACTTTCGTTTGTTTAGATCTTCGTCTTCTTCTTCCCGTGAGTGCTTTACATAGACTTTAGGTTTTGTTTCTAACTGATACGAATTGTTATGCAAACTGCGTGCAGATTAAGCTCAAGATGGATACTAGTAGAGATGATGATTTCACATTCTCAAAGGTTGGTTAGTTTCCACTCATTTCTTCATGATTTCAATGTTTATGAAACGTGAAAGTTCTAGACTTTTATGATTGATTCTTGGTTTGTTTTCAATTTTGAAGGTTTCACCACCAGATAGTGAAGTTAAAGATCTTGCATCAGATGTAGGTAGTATTACCCTTAAAGATGGGTTAGATCAACAAAAAAGCAATGGTCTTATTTGGAAAGACAAGTCTCTTCCTCCAAAGGAAGAAACAATAGGTTCTTTGTCTTTCACGGTGACTGATTCTTCGTCTTCGAAAAAGCAATCCAATGAATCCTCTGAGACTTTCAAAACTCCAGCTAGAAAGCCTATCACTCGTACCAAGGTTCCATTTGAAAAGGGTTATAGCCAAATGGATTGGTTGAAACTTACACGAACACATCCCGATCTTGCAGGTAAGCAAAGCTTTCTTTTCTTAGTCCTCTTTTTCCTAAATACATTTTGATGTGTTGGTTAATGAAAGAGACAATTTGTTTATGCAGGCCTGAAGGGAGAGTCAAACAAGAGGCTTATTCCAATGGATGAAGTAAAGAAACACCGAACAGGAGATTCGATGTGGACTGTTTTGAAAGGTCGTGTATACAACATATCGCCTTATATGAATTTTCATCCTGGAGGTGTCGATATGCTGATGAAAGCGGTTGGAAGAGACGGTACGCTCTTATTCAACAAATACCATGCCTGGGTCAATGTTGATATCTTACTTGAGAAATGCCTTGTTGGAGTTTTGGATGATACCAAAGTGAAGAAGCAAGAACCCTAATTGCTATTGCTAAAAGAGTTCACTCTTGTAGAGAATTCATACATAAGTCAATAAGAATTTTTTAATGTTTACATTCTGATTCTTCAAATGTAAACTCTGATTACAATATGTACTGTATTAGAAATTTATAATTTTTGGTGTCAATATATTCAAAGTTTCCATATCAGTGGCATCATGTTCTCTTTTCTTTTACAATATTTCAGAATGGCAAATTATAGATGAGTAAATAGAATCTACACAAATTTCGGAATGGATTATAGGGTAAACCAGAACAAAGTTGATGTCTTAAAAACAAATTCCATTACAAGTTTTGTTTTAGCAAACTATCAAATCCCCAATCAGAAGTGAGGGCTAAAAGACCGAGGGTAGTTTAGGTATTTCACATTGTAGACAAAACCTGACTCCTCGACGCTTATAATAATTCCACTATCATATTTGCCAATTTGCCAATAATCTTTTTGTCTTCTATCTTCGACACCTGTTTCTGAAATCTTCTTCTTGTCTTCTCCTTGGAATTCTATCTGTGAGCCCGAGTTTCAGATCCACCAGGTATTTGAATTCTCTTCTTCATCCTTCATTCTCTTACTCACCTTATACATCTAAATTTTCTTCTGGATTTTTATCATTAATTTTGCTTAATCTGAGTTCATGACTTACTAATAATAATGCATGACTGTTTCTATCTTTAGACTTTGTTTGGTCTATGAAATCATTGTTATGTAGATTATGCTGAGAGTATTATAATTACATGATAAATCTTGTTTTTTAGATCTTCTTCTTCTCCAAAGTGCTTTAGGTTCTTTTTTGTTTATTGGTTTGTCCATAAGTTTTCTGATACTAGGATGAGATAACCTTTTGTGGTGTTTTCTGACCCTGCTTTCAATAGTCAATCTTCCAAGTCAAACTTCTGAAAACAAATATTTTCTCAGATTTTAGGATCTTGTGAACTTGTGTTTGGATCTTCAATCATTCTAATGACAACTGTATCACAGAGGAAAAAATCTTGACTTTGGACCTTGTAAATTTTGATTATATCATTTGATTACCATTCCCCAATTCTGTTCTATCATGAATTATATTTGAGTAAAGATGTCTCAAGCAGAGTACTTAGCTACTTAGCTTCCAATCTTGTGCTACTACTTCAAATGCCTTTGATTGTTCTTTGCTTCGGTCAGCCTTATGCTCCTTTCAGTTTTTTTTTTTTTTGATTGTACAATGTTCTTTGCTCTTCATGCTTCTTGTTAACTCTCAAGTTGCATCCTTTCTGGATTTATTTTCAGGTCATGTGGACAGTTCTCAACAGTAGCATACTTCAACAAAGATCATTGCTTTTCAGCGGAACCTGATAATCTCCAACAAACATTCTTCGGTTTACAGTATTAACACCAGCAGGATAGTGCTGTTTTCCCATTCTTGAAGATGGACAGGGCAGATACGTCGGGCTTTGTAAGTGGCGGAAGTTGTTCATCTCTCAACTTGCTCCAATATATGCTTATAGCTACAAGTATGATGTGCTAAGTGGTACTATTTCGGAGCTCTCTTTCATCTATATCCTTTTCATCTTCATGTGAATTTGGACAAAGGTGTAGTTCCATTCTCTAGTGCCATTAATATGGGTGACACCGCTCTTAGCCTGAAGTGTCTTGGGGGCTCTGAAAACCAATTTTGTTCCGATGTATCTAGTTTCACTGATGATGGCTGCCGGTTAGTCCTCGGATTGGGTCCAACGTCGACTTCATACTGTTTTAGTGTCGGCGTTAATAACAGCAACAAAGATTCTGCTTCTGGATTTACTCAAGCTGATTCAGTTCTGCAACTTGGTCGTCCTGCTGTAAGCATAGACACTTTCAGTGGACTTGATAATGGTGGTGTGATCCCTGTTGTTGATGAAGGTTCTTCTTCAGCTAAGAGATCAGGTGGATACATGCCATCGCTTTTGTTAGATCCAAATGTTAAAAACCCTTCACAGATTCAACAACTTAAAGATTTTGGAACCGGTATCCATTCACAAGTGAGCCAAGAACCATCACCTTACACAGAGTTCTATGTACAGCAGAGGACAAGCAATCCGAGGAAGTGTAAATTTATGGGATGTGTGAAGGGAGCTCGAGGAGCGTCAGGACTCTGCATCAGCCATGGAGGAGGACAGAGATGCCAAAAACCAGGCTGCAACAAAGGTGCAGAGAGTAAAACCACTTTTTGTAAAACCCATGGTGGAGGGAAGAGGTGTGAACACTTGGGATGCACGAAGAGCGCCGAAGGTAAAACAGATTTCTGTATATCTCATGGTGGTGGAAGACGTTGCGAGTTCCTTGAAGGATGTGACAAAGCAGCCCGTGGCAGGTCGGGCCTCTGCATCAAACACGGTGGTGGCAAAAGATGTAATATCGAAGACTGTACACGAAGTGCTGAAGGACAAGCTGGTCTTTGTATATCCCATGGTGGTGGGAAACGTTGTCAGTATTTTTCAGGTTGTGAGAAAGGAGCTCAAGGAAGTACTAACTACTGCAAAGCCCATGGAGGTGGAAAACGCTGCATATTTTCAGGATGTAGCAAAGGAGCAGAAGGTAGTACTCCTCTGTGTAAAGCACACGGTGGTGGAAAACGCTGTCTCGCTGATGGGGGTGGGATTTGCTCTAAAAGCGTACATGGTGGGACTAACTTCTGTGTTGCTCATGGTGGGGGGAAAAGATGTGTTGTGGTGGGGTGTACAAAGAGTGCGCGTGGTCGCACTGACAGTTGTGTTAAACATGGTGGTGGGAAACGTTGCAAGATTATTGATTGTGAGAAGAGTGCTCAAGGTAGTACTGATTTCTGTAAAGCTCACGGTGGTGGGAAACGATGTTCTTGGGGAGATGGGAAATGTGAGAAATTTGCTAGAGGAAAGAGCGGTTTATGCGCTGCGCATAACACTATTATGTCTCGGGAGAACAAAGATGGAAGCAAGAGCGGTTTGATTGGACCGGGACTCTTTAGTGGCCTTGTTTTTGGCTCTACTTCTGATCATTCTCAGTCTGGAGCTAGCGCTGTCTCTGATTGTACTGATTCTGTTGAACGAATACAGTTTGAGAATAGGCAGAAGAACAAGAAGATGATGATACCGATGCAGGTTCTAGTACCTTCATCAATGAAATCTCCAAGTAATTCACATGAAGGAGAAACAAACATCTATGACTTCATGGTTCCGGAGGAGAGAGTTCACGGCGGTGGGCTAGTAATGTCTTTACTTGGTGGCTCCATTGATCGAAACTGAAAGCCATTTATGGTAAAAGTGTCACATTCTCAGCAAAAACCTGTGTAAAGCTGTAAAATGTGTGGGAATCTCCGAATCTGTTTGTAGCCGGTTACGTTATGCTGGATCAAAAACTCAAGATTTGTTGGATATTGTTATGCTGGATCGGTGGTGAAACCACTTCCCGGTTGCTAAATAAATAAACGTTTTTGTTTTATAATCTTTTTCACTAAACGGCAGTATGGGCCTTTAGTGGGCTTCCTTTAAGCGACCAATACAATCGTCGCACCGGAATCTACTACCATTTATAGGTTTATTCATGTAAAACCTCGGAAAATTTGAGAGCCACAACGGTCAAGAGACAAAAACAACTTGAAGATAAAGGGATAAGGAAGGCTTCCTACATGATGGACAACATTTCTTTCCACACAAATTCTCATAATAAAAATCTTATAATACAAATACTTACGTCATAATCATTCAATCTAGTCCCCATGTTTTAAGGTCCTGTTTCTTGTCTGATACAAATTAAAACTCTTAAACAGCTTCCTAACGAGAGGAAACTGAGGAACACAACAATGGAGTTTCGTGGAGATGCCAACCAGAGGATTGCTAGGATTTCAGCTCATCTCACTCCTCAGGTTTTCTTTACCTTTGCTGTTAACTCAAGTTATCTTTTTTTATATTCTTAAATTCGATGGTTGTTCTACTAAAACCAGAATAGTTTGTATTCACTCTCAAACAAAACTGATTTGTCTAGACTCATCAACGTTCTGAATATTTATAGTTCAACCATGAACTTGACATTCGCTTCTACAAGTGTATATTTCCATTTCTTGAAATTAGTAACTGAAGATTTCTGATGCCATTAGAGAGACCAATCTGTTTATGACTCCGTTGAAGTCATCTAGGACTGATAGTGAAATTTCTTCTTCTTATTCATGATTGATCAACCATTAGATGGAGGCCAAGAACTCTGTAATCGGACGGGAAAACTGCAGAGCTAAAGGTGGTAATCCAGGATTCAAAGTAGCAATTCTTGGAGCTGCAGGTGGAATTGGACAATCTTTATCTTTGCTGATGAAGATGAACCCTCTTGTCTCTTTACTTCATCTCTACGATGTTGTCAATGCTCCTGGCGTCACTGCTGACGTCAGTCATATGGACACTGGAGCTGTTGTAAGTATCTCTCTTAAACTTTGAAAACTTCACATAAGATTACTTCTTCTTGCTAATGAATGAGTAATGACCACTCTTGATTGATTAGGTCCGCGGGTTCTTGGGAGCGAAGCAGCTTGAGGACGCGCTAACGGGTATGGATCTTGTGATCATACCAGCCGGTATACCGAGGAAACCAGGGATGACCCGCGATGATCTGTTTAAAATCAATGCTGGGATTGTTAAAACACTATGTGAAGGTGTAGCAAAATGTTGTCCTAATGCTATTGTCAACTTGATCAGCAACCCTGTGAACTCTACTGTCCCCATTGCCGCTGAGGTTTTCAAGAAAGCTGGAACTTATGATCCTAAGAAGCTCCTTGGAGTTACTACACTCGATGTTGCTCGTGCCAACACATTTGTGGTAATAATGCCTAATGATTCCTCACTCCATTTGGTTTTGTTGAGTTTTAAACACTAAGAATTTATCTTTTTAAATTCTTGTGCAGGCAGAAGTTCTTGGCCTTGATCCAAGAGAAGTCGATGTGCCAGTAGTTGGGGGACACGCCGGAGTCACAATCTTGCCACTACTGTCACAGGTATCATATGAATAGGACGAAAGGTTCATTTCCATTACATTAGCTTCTCTGCTAACTGATTGTTTTTGCATAATCCTTTTTCCTCAGGTTAAACCTCCTAGCAGCTTCACACCTCAAGAAATTGAGTACCTGACAAACCGGATTCAAAATGGTGGAACTGAAGTTGTGGAGGCAAAAGCTGGAGCTGGTTCTGCAACACTTTCAATGGTAAAACCAAACCAAATCACTTTAATACATCATCATTACACCTGTTTATTTCTCTGGAACAGTGTACTGAATCCATGTGAAATGTACTACTACTATAGGCATATGCTGCAGCCAAGTTTGCAGATGCTTGCCTTCGCGGGTTAAGAGGAGATGCGAATGTCGTAGAATGCTCTTTTGTTGCTTCACAGGTGAATCTTGAAAACTCTTTCACTCTCTTTCATTGTTTCAACGGTTTTAACTTGAAATGGCAATTGACCACAGGTGACAGAATTAGCTTTCTTTGCAACAAAAGTGCGCCTTGGCCGTACAGGAGCAGAGGAAGTGTATCAGCTTGGACCCTTAAACGAATACGAAAGGTCAGAAAAAACATAACTCATCTCTTTCAAAATACTTATCTCAGAGAGATAGAAAGAGAGTTCTCAAGCTTAATTTCCTTATTCTTATGTAGGATTGGTCTGGAGAAAGCAAAAGATGAATTAGCCGGAAGTATTCAGAAAGGTGTTGAATTCATCAGAAAATGAAACTGAGAGATAATCAGAGAGATACAATAAGTTATTTCCTCAACTATATGATCATGTACTCATCATCACATCATGCCTATGTCTCCTCTGCTTCTGATACAACTTTGTATAAATCCTTATCAGTTTGTGTACGATATATGTGACCTTTTCAACGTACTTCTCTATTGTTTTCGATTATCCAAAACCAATCTTTAGGACCCAAAACAGAGTTCATCTTCACAAATTAAAAAACGAAAAATAAATTTGGCTTCGCCCGGGTTCGAACCGGAGACCTTCAGTGTGTTAGACTGACGTGATAACCAACTACACCACGAAACCTTTGTGCACTCTAGTCCAAATTTGAACTATTTATCTATTATTACTAAAGGTTGGTAATACCTACTCAACAGAACCCCACGTGATCTATAACATAAAATAAATCTTTGTTTTTGTTTTTGTGTTCTGTCTTTCTTGGTGGTGTGATAAAGAATAAAGAGAGCCAGTCGAGGGTAAAACGAAAGGCCACCATTTTCAATCTTTCCACAATAATGGCGGCTACTAGAGTGTTAACTGCAGCGACGGCCGTGACCCAAACCACCTCCTGTTTCCTCGCCAAGCAAGCTTTCACTCTTCCGGCGAAGAAATCCTGCGGCGGATTTGGTGGTCTCTGCTTCAGCAGAAGAGCTTTGGTGTTGAAATCTAAGAGACCTTTCTCCTGCAGTGCCATTTACAATCCTCAGGTTAAGGTTCAAGAAGAAGGTCCGGCCGAATCCCTAGATTATCGAGTTTTCTTCCTCGATGGTTCTGGAAAGAAGGTACCTTTTGTTTCTGACTTCTCCGTTTTCTGTCTCCGGTGTTTAAAATCTTAGCTTGGTTTACTGGGGAAGTATTGAGGAATGGATAACGTTTGCACATTGTTATTTTGGAATAATCTTTGGTTAAATTGGTTACGAATAGATGAATCATAATGAAGAAATCTTCTCCGAGTTTGCAGTCAATGTTTTAAAGATCTACATTGTCAATTTGCTTTGAAGTGTTCATCACTCTGTTCTGTGTTCAAGGTTTGGTTATGGGGACAGATTGAGTAAGTGGATTATTTGTTTACCAACATTTTTGCTAACCACTAAGCTCACTATAATAAAGAGATCTTCTCTGAGAATGCAACCACTGTTTCTAACATTTTGATTGTTGATTGAAATACTTTTTGGTTTATTACTCTGTTCCGTGTTTTAGTGAAAGGCTGGATAAAGATGGTTTCCAATTGTGTATAGGTTTCTCCATGGCATGATATACCATTGACCTTAGGCGATGGAGTTTTCAACTTTATAGTTGAAATACCTAAAGAGTCAAAAGCAAAAATGGAGGTTGCTACTGATGAAGATTTCACTCCTATTAAGCAGGATACTAAGAAGGGGAAGCTCAGATATTATCCGTAAGTAAAATATATTTCTCCCTTTTTTATAAGTTTTGCTTTGTTTTAAGCTAATTTCTTAGAGGCTTCAGCATCCATTGATGACAAGTTAGCTCATTTTCTGAATTACTATTTGTTATAGACTTTGAAATCAATGACTTATGGAATGGATTTGATCCAGGTATAACATTAACTGGAACTATGGGTTGCTTCCTCAAACATGGGAAGATCCATCTCATGCAAATTCTGAAGTTGAAGGATGTTTTGGGGATAATGATCCAGGTAAATCTGTGATACTCTTTCATGTAATGGAAAATTTAATCACTTTGGAACAAAGAGATTATGCTTATTCTTGGTTTGGATATATGTAGTTGATGTTGTTGAGATTGGTGAAACACAAAGGAAGATAGGCGATATTCTAAAGATAAAGCCTTTAGCTGCTTTAGCTATGATTGATGAAGGTGAGCTAGACTGGAAGATTGTTGCCATTTCTTTGGATGACCCAAAAGCTCATCTTGTGAATGATGTTGAAGATGTTGAGAAACATTTCCCGGTACGAGCTACTACTAGTATAAACCATTCCCCATACGTTCATGCAAAAACAAATTTCTGTTGTTGACTCTAAATCTGTTGATCAGGGTACACTAACAGCCATTAGAGACTGGTTTAGAGACTACAAGATCCCAGATGGAAAGCCTGCTAACAGATTTGGTCTTGGAGACAAACCAGCAAACAAAGTAAGTCCTTCTTTTTAATCTTCTATAGTGGTGGTGGTTTATGTTTGGTACTGAAACTGAGAAGAGCTATACACTTGTGGTTTGTCTGTTACAGGACTATGCTTTGAAGATCATCCAAGAAACAAATGAATCATGGGCTAAACTTGTGAAGAGATCAGTTGATGCTGGAGACCTTTCACTTTACTGAACATATTTTGCAATGTCGACTTATGAGGTCGAATAATGAATAGACTCAAGATTCCTATATCATTCTTGTTGTTTCCTTTCAATTGAGATGTAAACATTGGGATTTGGATTTTGTTTTTCACCATTGATGACTGAGAAGTAATAAAATGACTTTCTGCTTTGGAAATATTTAAATGGAATATGAAACAGGGTCTGTTACTTGCTATGAAACAGAGCCTTTCTGATTAGACTTTAGAGTTCTACAACAACACAAAATCATTGAAGATTTCACAGAATAGCATGTGGCAAAATTACAATTCACTGAACATTAGTCTTAAACTGTAACAACAACAAAGAGAGAAAGAGAGAGAAGCGAGTGAGAATCTTTAGAGAGGTTCTCCATCAATCCATCTTCTGAACATAAGAGAGCATTGATCTGGAGTATACTCCGCTGTGTGTCCTCCTCCCTGCAAAACATTCAAGTAAAAAAAAAAACTCTATCACTTTCTGTTTTTCCTGCAGAAGCTTTGGACAAGACAAGAAAGAAATATTTGCCTTGATGGTTGCAAATGTCATCTTGTTTGCGTAAGTCCTTGTATAGCTACAAACACCGATAAAAAAGAGCGTCTTTAAAGATAATGAAATTGAGGAGAATGGAGTTAGAAACAATGTATCTTTTGTTACCCTGCGACTTGATTGCTACTCATCATCCAAGGTCTCCAGTCATCAACAATGGAATAGTTGAGAGCTCTGATCCATGCTTGAGTTGAAGAAAATGGTACCATAGAATCATGATCACCACTGTTTCAAGTACATGAGTTTTGTCAAATTATAAAGATACAAAAAAACTAGTTCTTGTACTTAGACATCAACAAATATTAATCTTGCCTGTAGATGAGAGAGCGGAAGCCTTTAAGACTATTGTTTACGTGATAAGGAACTGCATTGAAAATCTCAAATGTATATGGTATGTTTTGGCTGTTGCATCGGTTCCATTTTCCTACTTCCTGCATCACATTTTGAATTGGTGATTTTTGTATAGAACCAAGTCAATTCAATTCACGTAGGTACCTTTTTCACGCCTAGAGCTCTGCGTACATTTTCATCGTTTGCCCAAAAGGCAGACAGAAAATACCTATAAGTCTGAGAAAAAAGTGTAAGACATATCAGAACTTTTCAAACCCATGGATATAGAAAATAATAAAGAAAGTGAAAGAGAAAACTGTTACAAAGCAGCTAGGAGGTGGCAATGATGATGAATCGTTTACTGAAAATTCCTTCATTACTCTTCTTCTATCGGTTCTGATGTTTGGTGTGTCTGCCAAGACGTAATCTACTTTGCAGTTTCGTAACAAAATATGCTCTGAGTATATCTCTGACATACACTATAAACTAAGAGAAAAAGTTAGTCTGTGAAAATGCAATCAGAGATAAGATACTCAAGTGATTTGTGCGGTATAAAGTCTTTACATGATCATAAGCTTGAAGATTATTTGAGCATCTTGCATTACTTGGGTCTACGTTGAAGAATTTGCCTCCACAACTTCTTTCAAGTGACTGCAATGTAATAAGTAGTGAAAAAAGAATAATTGTAACCAAATGTCACAACAATCATATGATATGATTGATGAAGATAAAGATTACCTCAAAGAGCTCATCTGAAATAAGTCCCATCCCATGAGCAAATGGAACTCTATAGTTAGTTTCAATGTTTTTATCTGTCACAGGGTTTCCAAGAACATAACCCTGCTCAATTATATAGGAATGTGTTACTACAAAACGTTTTCTTTTCTCAACAGTATTCATATTATTGCAGGAATAGACCCTTTTAACACCTGAATATTTATGAGTGGTGTGAGGCCCTTCTCATTTCCTGTTTTCATATAGTAGAATGTGATTGAAAGCTTTGAGCTAAAAAGTACCAAAACTGTGAAAAGTGGTGATTGAAAAGGCTACCAAGTGAAATTTGTTGCACAGCTCCTGGAACAATTTTCCCGGAATATGAATCTCCACCAACGTAAAAAGGATTCGATATAAACTCCGGGTGTTTCACAAACCACTGCAAGTAATCAGAATCAAAACTAACTCTTAAGATAAACATAAATATCACTAGAAAAACTCATCAAAAACTGTAACAAAGCAAAAACAACACTTAACACTCCTAAGAAATTGATCAATTTGGTGCATTTGTTTGGTGTCGCTCGACTCAAAAGCACGCCGAGTTTTCGCATAAGAGTATCCAGAGCCAGCAGGAGCTTCCAAATATAAAATGTTAGCCACCTGAAAAACAATCGAGTATACATGAATTCAAAATGTTGTTACATATTAGAGAGAAATAGAATCATAAAAATTGGTGAAATTATCTCTCAAACCTTTGTCCATGAAAAAGATGTCAACTCTAGAGGAGGTACTGTCCCATTATACTCATCCCCTTTAAAAGCTAAAGGACCTAAGAAAGAAAGAAAAAACAATAAAACTTCAACTTGAAAGACTTGTCTTAAGGAGCAATCAAGAAACATGACATTTTAAAACATTCATTATAAACTTATGCATGCATCTATATTAAGACTCATTACAGGATACAAAATGGAATATTTGTTACCGTTTGCGAAGAGCAATCCACAGATGGAGCTGCAGCCAGGTCCACCAGTGAGCCAAATCATGAGAGGATCATTTTCTGGATTCCTCTCTGATTTCACAAAGTAGTAAAAGAGCTCAACATCTCCAGATTCACCAATACTCACATATCTTTAGTAAAATCCCACATGCAAAAGAAGAAAACCACGTTTTAGATCACTCAAACGACATGTTTGACAAATTAGAGAGAAAGAGATGGACTTTTTGTTTACCCAGTCTCGAGCTCAAAAGGAAGAGGACCTTCAAAACCAGGAAGAGACTTCACTAGCAAAGAAGCATCAACCAAATGATGAATGAAGAAGAGGGTCAATAGAAATAAGACGATGAAGCTAAGGTTTCTCATTTTCTCTGCTTCTTCTTAGTGTTGCTACAACAGAGAATAGTATGTCAACGAAGAACCTTAAACTCAATAAGAAAGAAGAAAGCAAGTAATTAATTACGAGAATAAAACCAAAAAAAGCAAATTACGTAAAGACACGTTAGCTACGCAGTGATCAGAACGTGGCTATCGTCTACCTTATAAGCGTGTTGAGGCATTTACATCGTGTTGTTAACCGTACCAGACCAACCGGTTCAATAGAAGAAGTCAAGGACTCCACTACCAAACCAAGTATCAGATGCACCAGTGGGAAAGTCAACGTAACTCAGTTGATTTGTCAGCTTAATCAATTTGTACCTTAAACTTAAATACTGTTGCTAATCTAATTTTAGTTAGCTTCATGTTCCTTTTTGACTTTTTGCAACCGGAAAACGACAAATAGCTTTGATTTTCATTCTATCAGCTCTCGAATTGGGAATTTAAGGTTATCAAATCAATAAGTTAATATGAAACATTTTAATATATTTTTAAAAGAAAATAAAGATAAATATAATTACTCACAAAAATTAAAATAACTGTTATGCGAAGAATATGCTGTAATTTATAAGTTTTTTTTTGGTAATTTTCGTTAAATAGATAGATTTTAATCGTAGAATTTGGGAAAAATATCTGTTTTTTTTTTCCTAGCTAGATAATTTTGCTGGGCGTTGAAAATAAAATAGTTGTTCCTTGTTTCCAGAAACCAATCTTAACGATTTAGATACTCAGTGATTCGGCTTGGATCATCTTTGCCAATCATCATCTCCCTCTATATATCATCATTTAATGGCTTTTGGTTCGTCTCTGTGAAAAATTCTGACGGCACAATCAGAAATTCTCAGTCGCGTTTCCGGTACTACTGCTCACCTTTCCCTTTCTTCTATCTTAATCCCAATTGATTTCGGTTTCTATTGATCAAAGGATAAAACTTTAGGCTTAAAGAGTCTCACTTTTCCAATTTTGGTGCAAAATTAAGATTTGGTGCAAAATTAAGTTTAGTTCTGTGAATTTTGGGATTTTGTGATCTACTTAATATTAGGGCAAATTCCTAGGAAAGTTGTTTCTTAAAAAATGCAAAATTTAGATGTTTGATCAACTATTTTCCATCATCTTGTTGCAGTTGTTGATGCGTTTTGGGGACTAATTGGTAGTACACTTTAAGCTTATTAGTCAGAACAAATATGGATGTGACTGGCACTGTGACTGTGAGAGATGCATTTGATCGAGTTTCTAAAAAACAGAAGCTGTATCACTCAGTTACTCAAGATGTCATTGATCTAGTTTGTGATGGAATCCAAGATACATTGACTCGAATCCAATTAGGTAACGACGATGGAGTAGAACCGGAATCGGTTCTTACCGAGTTGAGACGCAAGCTTGATGCTCTTTTACCGATTATCCAGCTTCAGAAATCACATAAGGAAACTAAATGGAGTCTTAGTAAGTTGGTGAAATTGCTTGAGGTTTCTTACCATCCTGATATATCTCTAGCCTGCTTTAGCGTTGATTTCGATATCAACTTAGTGAATAAGATACTTATCCACCATTGTTACCGAGAAGGGTTGTTCGACGTTGGTGATTGTCTGGTTAAGGAGGCTGGAAGAGAGGAAGAAACTGAGGTTAGATCTCAGTTCTTAGAGTTCCACCAGATAGTGGACTCATTGAAGCTCAGAAACATTGAGCCTGCAATGAGATGGATCTTTGCGAACCGCGGAAAGCTGAAGCAAAAGAGTTCAAAGCTGGAGTTTAAGCTCTTAAGTTTGAAGTACTGTGATATATTAAGAGAAGGAAAGAGTGATGATGCTTTGGAGTATGCAAGAACCCATTTTACGCAATATCCACTCCATTTTAAGGAGATACAAAAGCTTATCACTTGTTTATTATGGATTGGAAACTTTGAGAAAAGTCCTTATGCAGAGATAGTTTCTCCATCATGTTGGGACAAGGTAACCAAAGAGCTAATCATGGAATATCACCATCTTCTCGATCAGCCAATTAACTCCCCGTTGAAAGTCGCTTTATCCGCGGGTTATGAGAGCTTACCGTCACTGTTAAAGCTGGTTCATCTAATGGCATTGACGAAACAAGAATGGCAAGCAATGAAACAGCTTCCGGTTCCTCTGGAGTTAGGGAATGAGTATAAGTTCCACTCGGCTTTTGTTTGTCCCGTGAGTAGAGATCAAAGCAGCGAAGAAAACCCGCCGATGCAGTTGCCTTGTGGTCATGTTATTAGCAAGCAGTCAATGATGAGACTCAGCAAGAACTGCGCTTTCCGCACATTCAAATGCCCTTATTGTCCTGCAGAGACTTTAGCTTCAGCATGCAGGCAATTATACTTTTGAAGGATTTGGTAATTTAGTTAATTTGATTGTTTCACCTCAATAAATCGATGTGAACAAAGCATTTCATTTGTTCTTTCATCATTTAAAAACTCTTGTTTACTAGATCTTGATTTGATCTTGTTCTCTAATATGTTGCATTTAGTTGTTATACTATCACTTAGTATCTCTCTCTTGGAGTTGAAGCAAAGATTCACGTGAATTCTCCAATATTTGGTATCTTTCAGAAAAAATGGATATATTCTTCAGACATTATATGATTGCAGTGGTAATTGATTAATTAATAGTCATTAGTCAAAACCATGGCCTTGTCTCACATAGTATCAATAATGTTTAATTAAACACGCTTTTAAAACACTAACTGGTCCCCACCAAACTGCCGCAAAAGTCCATCTAGTTCATGACTTTCAGCTAACCTCACACCCCCGTCACCCTAATGCTGTCACATCCAACCAATACTTTACTTCCACGTGTAATATAACCAATGAGTTCACGCCAAAAACCACAAACACTATCGTGTCACGTTAGCACTTCCCAAAACCACCACCGTGATAAAACAGTCCTCTCCATTTCTCTACTCAACATCCATCCGAACCAACTCGAAGATATTATTTTTCATGGATTGAGCAAAGAAGAGGACGATAATTTCGAAAATATCGCGATACAATGGACAAGTTCTCGTACAATTCGTATCCAGATTCAGCTGAATCGTCGCCAAGATCTCGCGATGTCGAATTTGAAAATCCGTCGCCATGGGAGGACCAGCAGCAGCAGAACTACAAGGTGAAGCTCATGTGCAGCTATGGCGGCAAGATCCAGCCTCGTCCACACGATAACCAGCTTACTTATGTAAACGGCGATACCAAAATCATGTCGGTCGATCGTGGTATCAGATTTCCGGCTTTAGTATCGAAGCTCTCCGCCGTCTGCAGCGGTGGTGGTGATGGAGGAGAAATCTCGTTCAAGTATCAGCTTCCAGGTGAAGATCTAGATGCGTTGATTTCGGTGACTAATGATGAGGATCTGGAGCACATGATGCATGAGTACGATCGGTTGCTTCGTTTGTCTACTAAACCAGCTAGGATGCGTTTGTTTCTCTTCCCGTCTTCTCCCATTTCCGGCGGATTTGGCTCCGAAGGTTCGACTAAATCGGATCGGGATACGCTTAATCCAATCCCTAGCCGACCTGAATCGGAGAAATCTGTAACCGCTCCTCCGAATAATGCTGATTTCTTGTTTGGATCGGAGAAAGTAGCTCCAATTCCGCCGTCGCCAGTGAAGGTTCCTCAACCGGTACCGGAACCAGTGGTGCTTGAACCGCCGCAGATGTTCGTAGATCAACGGATGTTACAACCGGAACACGGCGTAAATCCGGCGGAGATTCAAAGACAAATCCAGGAATTTCAGATGATTCAAATCAGAGACCAAGAGCAACAAATGCTTCATCAGAATCAGCTACATCAACAACAACAACAACAAGAGGCTATACATCAAAATCAGCTTCATCACCAACAAGAGGTTATACATCAGAATCAGCTGCTTCAACAAGAGGCTATACATCAGAATCAGATGCTTCAACAACAACAACAACAAGAGGCTATGTACAGAAGAAAAACCGAAGACGAAGCCGGAAGATACTTCCCTCCCACATACACTCAAAATCCGGCGCCGGTGACGAATCAACAACCTCCGGTTGGCTACTGGCAAGGAAACACCAACAACAGTAATATTCAGGGGAATATCTACACAACAACGTCACAGAATCTACCGGAGCAACAACAACAACAACAACAAGTATACATGATTCCAGCTCAATCTCAAGCTCCAGGGACATTATACCAAAGCGTCATGAGACCAACGGTACAAGGAAACCAAGGTTATTACCCATCACCTGTTCAGCGACTTCATCATCCTGATGCATACATGGAACAGCAGAACCAGCCAGGTTACAACGTGGTTCAACCACAGCCAACGTTTTCAGGTGGTCCACAAGTTATGACTAGTGTTGGTCCGCAAGTTATGACTAGTGTCGGTCCTCCAATGGGGTTACAGGAACCTTATTCACAGATGGGGAAGCCTGTGTACTATACGGTGGCTGGAGAAGGCATGATGGTTCAACCGCCACCAGCCCAGCCTCAGCAGCAGCAGCAGCAGTACCAGGGAATGGGTCAACCGGTTAGTGGCATGACCGATCTCAGAACCGGACCGGATGGGAAAGTGGCGGTTAACATGGCTGCACCACAAGTTTCAGATTCGGTGTGAGTGTGAGATTGAGTTAACATTGAGGTTAATGTTATGATTATCCATTTCTTTAAACTTTATGATATATGTGTAAAAGTGTTTTTTTAGATCAAACTAGGAATCTGGATTTCTGATGAATCAATTGAAGCACTTTTGATGTTTTTATTTTATTTTATTTTGGTAAACTTCTTTCAGAGTTCTGTTTTTTTAACTTTTGAAGTATGCTTTTGGACCTTTTCGTCTCCTGTCTATTGTTATGCATCTATTTAGTGGTGTATAAAGAATATTATCCAATTTCATATTCATTAAAAGAGTTACGTTTATGTATCTTTAATTCACTCACACTGAAACAAGAATTTGAGAATTAGTAATCCTTTAAATCTATTTTGTACTCGTTAAAACTAGAAATAGATTTGTATAAATGTTCATTGCAGAGAAAAAAGTGGTCCAAAATCTAAGTTAAATAGTATGGACATGTGTTGTGGAGAAAAAAGATGTTAGGTGAGAAAGCATTGGATGTTAAAAAGAGACTTGCTCTCTCATACTAACAAACTAATCCACATGACCCATACTTGTCAATTGTCATAGTATAATTCAATTTTGTTTTACTAAGCGACAATCATTATATTGTCATCATCATTTTGGTCATCTCAAGTCTTTGTCCTTATTATTTTGTTGCCAAATTAATTACATGTTTCAATCCAGAAACAGGTGTCCATGTAAAAGCTACCATGTCTTTGTCATTAGGATTCAAATTGATATCCTTCTTCCCCTTGATCCCAAATTTGTCTTATCAATTTTATTTCTTGTCTTTACATCATCTCAATCGGATTTTTTTTTCTACCAGAGTCGATATAAAAAAGTTCTTAACTAAGATATCTTGGCATAGTATAAACGCAAGAAATTTTCTAAAAATAAACACACATTTTTTTTAAAGTGTTTGCATAGTTAACAGAGTCTATTACACAAGCCAAAACACCAAAAAACACCATAACACCACTACGATAGACTAGACCAATGAAAAACCATCAGAAAACCAACTAACTAAAAAACACCAAAAAGCACTCATCAGTTCACATATCCAGATTTATCTGGTAACTGATTAATCCAACCAACAATTTCTTCTTGAATCACTCGCAGTGTGTTCCTCCCACGCCCAATCTCCATCTTCCCAAAGTGAGGCCTTAGCTTCTCCACAAACTCTCTCAACAGTGGTCTCATCTCTTTCTCCTTCATCACTCTCAACGCAGACTGTACCACAAAGTTGCCAAACTTATCAGTTGTCATTCTTACCCATTCTTTGGCATTCCCTCTAAACTCCTCCAACACTTGGTCTCTCGCAAAATCCGATTTTAAACACTTCTCCACCACATAGCTTCCTTGTCTCTCCATCGCTAACCTGAAGAAACTTCCACGAAGTCTCTCAGCGATTGCGGTTGTTGCAACCGGATTCTGAAGTATCAGAATGTTCTGCACAACGTGTGTTCCATAGGGGTCAAAAGATAACCAATCTGCGTTGTTTGCGACGCACTCAAAGATTAGGTCTCTGTATATGCCTCTGATTTCCTGAAGCACATTGTTTAGGGCAAGGCATCCAGTTTCTAGCCTGGCAAGGTGCAGAGTGTATTCGTAAGTGAGCTTGTAGAGAGACTCCTTCTTGGTTTTATCGACGGCTCGTATAGCGGGGATGATCAAGCCACGACCATACTTATCGCTCATGAGCAAGAAGAAGTTTGTGTCGACGGCGCAGAATAAGAGATGGTCTAAGCTAGGGCTGCGTCTAAAGAGGATACGTAAAGCTTGTGAGCCGTATTGGTTCGTAGCCAAGTGGAGGAAAATGCGTTTGGTTGTGGTTAACGCTGATCCGATCTTGAACAGATGGCTCTCCCTCTCAGCCGTTGGATAGGTATCGAGATCTTGGAGGTACTTTTGGAACTCAGTGAAACGTTGTGCACACGTCATCATGTCCAACAGACTTGATAGCCAGTTACGATCCTTGTCGACGCCAGGGCTCACGAAACTCAGAGGAGGAGGAGGGAAGGGTTTGCCGGAATATCTGGAGGAAGAATCATCTGGTTGGGTCAACGACGACGGAGTGAACGGAGGAGCGTTGAAGCTAGCGGCGGAGATATGACCAACGTTATAAACGTTGAGATTGGGGTAGTTGTTGTTGCTGGATTCTCCAGGTTCTTGATGGTTGTAGTTGGCGTAGAGTCTAAGATTGTCGAACGCAGTGAGAAGAGGAGGATTAGGGTTGTTGTTGTTTATGTTGGTGGTTCCGGATTCTCCAGGTTCTTGATGGTTATAGTTGGCATAGAGTTCAAGGTTGTTGAACGCAGTGACAAGAGGAGGATTAGGGTGGTTTTTATTTCTGTTGATGGTTGTGTTGCCGGATTCTCCAGGTTCTTGATTGTTTTTGTTGGCATAGAGTTTAAGACTCTTGAACGCTGTGAGAAGAGGAGGATTAGGGTGGTTGTTGTTGCTGTTGATGTTGGTGTTGCCGGATTCTCCAGGCTCTTGATGGTTATAGTTGGCGTAGAGTTTAAGATTGTTGAACGCTGTGAGAAGAGTATCGTAGCCTCTATCGTTGGGCATAGGGTTTTTGCCATTATCATCCGCCATAGCTTGGATTGCAAGAAATCAAGAATGCGATCTGTTAAAGAAGAACCAGAGAGATCTCGAGCGTACAAAGAGAATCGAAGAGATTGTGATTGCAAAAGTGTTACTTATATAGAGAAGAGGAGATTCTGTGTTCGTAGTTGGAATAGGAATCGCAGGAGTTATAGAGATAA
>Ga0041059_1000739_pt1 | contig 25493 bp, 23 predicted proteins | sample AraColnosormetaG_FD_56232 | JGI IMG/M metagenome (GOLD analysis project Ga0041059, IMG submission 56232) | Arabidopsis roots microbial communities from North Carolina, USA - Col MF nosort | ecosystem: Host-associated > Plants > Roots > Unclassified | place: USA: North Carolina | collected... | reverse complement strand
TATAACATAATTATTTTATCAACAAATGTTAGTTTCACATTCTGTAAATATAAACATATATAAAATTAGAAATTTTCTGATTATGAGATACTGTTAAACTTGTATAACACTTACATACACGAAAGTGTACAAAGCTACTATGTGTAAACCTACGTATACAAAATATAAAATTACGTTCCCAAACGTACATATTAACTTAGACATTGTTTTCATGCTACAACTCTAGGAAACTATATATACTTACCAAAATATTGTTTGACGAGACTAAATATATTTATTTTATTCCAATGATACATAATATACAACTATATGTTTACATATAATGAAAATAAAGTAGAGTTTATGTTGAATACACATAACTTATATTTGATGATTGATTTAAACAAAGATACCGTGCGTAGCACGGGTACTGACCTAGTTAATAGTATAGATTACGTACCCTTAAAATTCGCTTTTATAGTTGTACCATTGACTGAAGTCGATACACATATAACTTTGAGTGTTTAATGCATTGATTTTTACAAATATATAATTTTTACAAATCTCAAGTTGTTTATAAGATACAAAGTGAGATTAAAAGTATAAAGAATAGATTGTGTAGATTCTTTCATAACAATCTAATATGATATAATTTTGTATTTTCTTACTTTATCAATATTGTATGATTTATAAGAGTTTTACTAAGTAGACATTGTAAAATTTGGTTTTGGAGGAAAAAATTAATATCAAATTATTTCGTAAGTTATACTAGTTCTACCAGTATTATCGCAGTTTTGTCATAAGTTCTATTAGTTTTACCAATATTACTGTGTTACCACATAAACAATGCATTGTATTACATCATGAAAACCCAGTGTTACATAGTTATCCAAGTCGAAACTGTTTTGTAAAACAAAAATTGTCTTTGTCTCGACCGCCTTTTTAAATACACATATCCTCATCCTAATCCTCATAAATAGTCTAGTGTTCCTCAGTTCCCACCAGCAATGCATTGAAACTCAATTGCAATTTAACCTTACTTTTGTATACGCCTAATTTGTGTATATCATACCTTCTATTATTGAAAGTGTTTTTTTCCCCTAATGTCATTATCATTAACTATACTTGCGACATTCACATTTTAAAATGTATGATAACGTTCTCGCTCATTGTCTGCTGCAAAAAAAAAATACAAAAACTCGGTCAGTAATACTAGTTATACTATATGTATCAGTAAGACTAGTTTTATTAGTTATACTACAAACATCAATAATACTAGATTGGATGGTTTCAGATTCAAATCTACAATTCACAACGATTCAACATTTGATATCCATTTATCACCCATTTAAAGAGTTATTTGACCCAAACACTATGCATAAACTTTCAATTTATAAATCTAATTGAATTGAATCCCTAAATTTATAAACCTAAAACTTCAATTTCAAGCTTTCTAGATTTGTTACATTTAGCTTGTTTGGTTTATTTTTTTATAAATTGTAAAGATGAAAATACCTTTTCTTTAATGAAACTTGTTTCTTATTTGTTTTTCTCGGTTGTAACTTTAAAACAATTATAAATTAAAAATAGAAAAGAAAAAGAAAGGGTATTTTCATCTTTACAAGTTTCATTAAAGAGGAATGGGATATGAAGATTAGTTTAGGATATAGGAATTTGATGTTTATAAAAAATGAGATAAGAGATGATTTCTCCAATTTGGTGACATTACCCATAATCGGAGAACACAAGATTGGAGAAAGTTCATAACGAAGATGTCTTTGCACCTATAGATTCGGATGCAAAATCAAAGAAGGCGAGATTGGAAAATTCAGATGATTGGAGAAAAAAATTAAATCAGCGAATATCTAGGGGTGTGATTCTGATAAAATCGTTGATTGCATTGGTGAGATTGAACACAAAGACTATATATATGTTAGATTCTGACCCGCACATACGTGCGGGATTTCATATTTTAAGAAATGTATTAGAATATATTTTTAGTGAAAGATATTGTAATGTATAAATTAGAATGTGCATAGAAAAGTGTATAGTGTTATTTATGATACAATAGCTAAATTTTTATTAATTTATATTATTTATATTTCATTTGTATTTTGCATAGCAAATCGAATGTTAGATTTATTTCGAATTGCGGAATAATATAGAGATTTTGGAAAATCAGTGTATTTTTCTTAGTTTGATGTATATACAAATTAATTGTTTTTGTTTGAAATTTGATCAATTAGATGATATAATGTGAAATTTACTCCGCGGTACACCGTTGTTCGATTTTTTTGTAACTAAAAATTTGAATTTTAAGTTATAGTTGTTTTGTATATATTGTTTTTTTTGTTTAGTAGATTATCACTAGTAGATTATCGTCCCGTATGATTATCAATCCAAACTCGTTCCACCAGATAATTTCATTCCGTAAAATTAAATATTATTTTTGTTATTTTTAAATATTTCTATGTAATATATTAAGAAAATCGAGGGATTGACCTGTGGTAAATCTTGGATTAATATATTTAAAAATAATTTGTGATTTATAAATTTATGATATTGTAGTATATAAAACCGATTTTTAGTGTATACCTTTCAATAATTGTATAAACTATATATTAAAAATCAAAAATTTGTATAAATTGATATTGCAACCTCATGAAATCTTAGTGATTTACCCGTAGGGTACCACGAGATAAATTTTATTTTATTTTTTTATAAACTGAAAAAATTGTTAATTTTAGTTAAAAATAAAAAAATAAATTAAGTTATATTTGTTCTGTTTATTGTTTCAGATTGTATAACTATATTTTGATTGTTAATTCCATGATTTTATCTGTGGTATAATATTGACCAACACCCGACTAGTTTCTTGTAATCTAATGTTGACCCTGGAAGAAAAATCCATAAGAATACGCATAAATGGATACTAAAATTAGGAGATAAACATCATTAAAACGTGAAGTAATTTACTTATGAATCTCTATCTATTTTTTTAAAAGAATTAATATTATAGATTGATTGTGAGGCAAAATGTGAATGTATGCATAACATTTATAAGAGATAGATTGTACGCAAAATTAGATTTTATTTTGGATTCAATCTTAACTTTTCTGAAAAAAACTAATCTGAATTACATATTTTAAATTTAGGATGACGAAAGTATTTTTTTTTAAAAAGCTAAAATTTACTATGATATCAACGATTTTGGTATTTTTTAAATTAAACTTATCCTTATGCATTATCGCAAAAGTCATTATTGTTCGAATACAATTAATGATCTGGCAAAAAAATCATATTACTCTTTGTTCCAAAGAAAAATCATTCAAATTTCAAAGAAAAAAATAAGAATATTGGTGTGAATCAATATTTTCTCTTTTTGAATATTTGCATTAAAAAATTTAATCATTGGTATTTAAACTTTGTTTTACTGTTTAAAAAAAAAAGAAATAATCGAATCTAGAAGAATGAATATTCCAAAAGCTTGTAACTATTATAATACGTTTAAAAGTAATTTTTCTTTTATATAATTCAAATTAAGCTTAGTGATATATTTTTAAAATAATGAAAATTACCTTTTTTTAAAAAAATACTTTAAAAGTTTATATCATTTAAATTCTAATTAAAATGTTAAATATTTTAATCTATACTGAAACTATTTTCTAGATAATTACAAATCTAAAATCCAAAAGTTATCTTTTGAATATGCTAAATCATAATTTAAAATCATTTTTATGTGTACTAATCAGAAACAATTAATATAGTTTTGTTAAGCGAATTGTATAAAATCTAAACTAAATGATAATTTGTTATTAAATTAGATTGAAGTTTCCGAATTATCTAATAACATATTACCAAAATAAATAAGTTTACATATATATAATTCGAATTAAAATAGCATGATATGTTATGGAAACGTTTTAAAATAATTTCCGAAAATATTGGGTAGTTATTAATTTATTGATTTAATTCGATTTTTTTAGAAAACAAAATCCAAGATATTTATTTAGTTGTAATAATTGTTAATTTATTAAATTACCCATGCAAAAAATTATTTAGTTAGTTTTAAACTACCCTTACAATGTTGTAGTTCACATAATGCTTCCCAATTAATAGTATAGATATGTATATATATATATATATACATATCTATTATTTTCTAGATTTTATAAAGCTATGTGGTACAAATGGTTGTGTAAGGTTTTAGACCTTTGAGAGGTCAAGAGTTCAAAATACATTTGAAACATGTTTTTATTATTTTAAAATATCCAAAACGACGTAATTTATATTGTGAATAACTTTCTAGTTGGTAGTATTGACCTGCATTTTTTTAATTGAAGGGTTAAGTTGCAAAAAATCATTTTGAAGGTTTTGTTTTTGTACAAACCCCATAATATTTCTACATACTACACAATTTGAATTTTCAAAACTCGATGTAAATTTGTAAAATGATGAATAGTATTTGTAAGTAATAATATGTTGTACTATTTAGGATGTATAGGAATAGAATGTTTGTAAGGAATATACTTTACTATTTTTCATAACTCATTCGTAAACCATTTTTAATTTTAATATACTAATCAATAGAGTTAAAACTATTTAACTATAGATTTGTTTTAGTTACAATCATCTACTAGTTTGTTTTACTTAATAAATTTAGTTACAAACTTTTTTTCTTGATAAAACAGAGTTACAATAATCTATCGGTTTGTTTTAGTTAATCAATTTATTTTTGCATATGCATTATTGTTTCTTTGACTATTCGGAAATTTTCATTAGTTTATGCATGTGAAAAGATGACCATAATAACCTTTTGAAATGGAATGCTCTTGAAACTAATATAACCTAATTAAGAATTACTCTCTGTGGATAATTATACCTAACTTTACTATATTATAGTTTCAGTTCGCATTGCACTGAACTGTTTAGATTGATCTCAAAATTAAGTTTTTTTCCTAAATATTGTCGTTTATCGAATATAATCATTTAAAGGGTAAATTGATTAAGTTGCTTTGCTTGAATAAAAGACCACCATTGCTCCTTACAAAAATGTTGATTAAAGTTTTCTCTTTTTTGATCCTGATGATAACAATGGTTATTAACGTTAGCAAAGAATGTGATGAACAATCATGTCTAAACCTTTTGTTGGAGGTTAAGACAGTTTTCTCATCACTCTCGGAGATGAGACGTCGTGACATATTGATCATCGTTTTGAAGAATTCCGTGCGAATGATCGACATGGCTATGATTGGTGTGATGGAAGATTCAAAACTATATGAGGAGATGAAAAATGATATGCTTAGTGTGAAGGAGGACACAAAACTATTGATGTTGCATTCGTCAGAACCGCTAAATAACAATTCAAAATAATTTATCTTTTATTACCACACAACTTGTTTCCCATCAAACCAACTTCAACCTCTAAAACTAGAATCATTGTCAATTTTCTCGTAACATTTGTGCAATTTAAGACCAACATAGCCACAACCTGCATTCAATCTTATACTTGGTTTAAGATTGATACGAATTTAAATTATTCAAACCAAAATCTTTAATGCTACAAAATTGAAAATTATTTGCGGAGTGTATAGGTAATAGAACATGTGTGTTTGTCGTCGATCCTTCTTCTTTAAACCCAAAATTTTATCTCAATCAAGGTCTTACGATTCATAACTATTATGAAAAAGCAAAAACTATTACGCAGACAACATCATACAAAAACACATGTTTTATGCCTCATCGAAAATATAAAGCAGAAATAACTCCCACGAAGAGAGAAGTGCCCATAATAGCAAAAACGATGAAAAATAGAAAGAACAACTATTAAGAGTAGTAACCAACCCTAATTGTTACTGACGACTCAAAATTTACAACTTAAATTATGATAGAATGAGATTTATCACGTTATTATTTATATTGAAAAGATATATGATTAATCAACTATAATTTTTGTTATTTTTTTTTGTTGGAAAATAAAAAGATTATCAAAATTAATATAGAAGTTTAATGTATTCACATATTGTTTTTCAAAAACTTACATTTTTTAATTTTTATATATAGTTTTTCTTACTCATATGTTATTTTTCAAAAGTTTACATTTCTATTCTTCACATATATAATTCTTTTTTTTCTTTTCATAGATATCTTAATATATATAATATTATAATTTAAAAATATTAATGAAAGTGATGGCAAAAGTATCAATTAGTGATATGACTTATCGAGATTGGTCATTTATAAGAATATGATAGTATAATAAAAATTGTGAGACTAATATGTATTATTTAAAGAAGATATGGACACCTTCATAAGCAAATAGCCTCAACTTTTTTATAGTATAGATTGATAACTTAAAATTAGAATTAGTAAATGATTTTATAATAAAATATGTATAGCTTCCGTATAATTATCTTTCTATATTTATATTCTTTATAGAAAATGTAGGTATAGTTTCCTTATAATTATATTTATACTTTATTAAGTTTTTTTTTCTTTGATCAAACATATTTTTAAGATTGTTTAAGTTTATAATTTCTTACAGTTATCTTTTTATGATTTTAAAATTATCAGAAAATATTGTTTTACACTTGTCAAAATATGAGATCGATAAATGTGCCTTCTTAAAACAATCATATAAGTTATTAGTCTTAAAAACCAAGCTTTATATGATAAATTATATATAGATATATTAAATTATATATTGATTAATTAATACTGTTATCAATTTTCAATATTGATAAGACTATACATTTATAAATTTCTTTTTCAAATATTATTTTTTATTTGTATTATTTTTTATAATGATACCGTGTAATTTATTAATTTATAAATATTATCAGTTTATCAAGATTAGTTTATAGATGTTTTACTGTACCACTTGAACTATATGGAGAACAAATATGGGAAGTTATCCTCCTCTGTTGGTTCGTCCTAGAAAACTCTCTCGGGCACAAAAGCCAAGGAGCCGCAAACCACTGTTGAGATGTGTTTTCCTCACCGATATTGCTCCTCCGACGATTTCCCTCACTGACCAACACTTGCTTCCTAGGTGATATATCTCAAGTGAACTCCTTCCGGCGACGTTGTTATTTCCCGATGAGTTTCCCCTGATATGACTTTCTTCTGCATGTCACTTACCTCGATTTGAGGCTCCTTTCGTTGTTGCCACCAGAGTCTCCGCCAGAACCGCCAGACCCACCAAACCTACCAGATCCTCTTCCTCATATCAATAGTTTTTCCGACGTATCTCATGCTCAACCGCATCTTTCCACCTTTCTAATCTCGTTTTCCTCCAACGAAGCTCTTTCTCCTTCCCAGCATCCACCATGTTTTGTTCAATGGCTCTCATCCTCCCCTACCGACTAAGAGAACCAGGCGCTCTTCTCAAGCTGTTCTTAGGGGCGGAGGTATATGGCTAGCAAGGGGTCAATTGACCCCTATGGATTTTAAAAAATTGTTTATTTACTTATATTTTTTGAAGCAAAACTTACAAAAATAGTTTAAAATATGTTTATTGACCCCCATAAAAATTTGTTTGAAATAGATTTTAATCTTTAGATAAAAATTGACCTCTACAAAAGTAATGGCTACCTCCGCCACGACTGTTCTTCACCATGGTTGCTCCCGCTGTTGCTACCCAGGCAGTAGAGTGTAACGGGGCTTGTTTGGTTGTCATCACCTCAAGCTCTCTTCCTCTTTCATGTGGCCAGGTTATGCTTTCGTCATGTTCCTTGGACTATATTCAGATGTCTTTGGTTGGCAGGTCTCTCGCGCTTGTGCGATCTCTTACGGCTTATTGAAGTTTTTTCCCTTGTTCTATTTCGGGTATTGATTATATGAAGATGGTCTTTCTTCCTTTGTGACAGATTGGAATGACTTCTTTAATGTCTATTCCTCCGTTGAATCTGGTTGATTTCTCCTTTATGGAATATGTCTTTCCAGTGGCGGATCTAGAAAATGAATATGGGTAGGGCACAAATTATTTTATATATATAATTTTATTTTGAATATGTAATATTTATATATTATTAAAAATATATATATTGGATTTTTATTAGTTAATATAATAATGAAGAGAAAAAAATAAAATTTAAATTTAAAAAGAAAGAGGTCAAACAAAATAACAAATGAAAAAATAATATATTTAGAAAATTAATAGAAAAAAGGAAAAAAGGCAAAATAGATAAAACTCGAACCTAAGAATTGGTGTGCTACTTTACAAGACTCATTCAAACATGCTAAGTGACTTAATTATGTACATACTACAAAGAAAAACCTATAAATCAGTGTGGGGCACGTGCCCCAGCTCCTCTTAACCTCCATTCGCCCCTGTGTCTTTCTCCCAAAAATTCCACTTCGTTTGAGTGGTACTGTTGCAAAGAACTTGTTGTCGATTGTTTCAAACACTAATGCTTTAAGTTGGTCATATGTCTTTGAATTTGGCATGGATCTGGAATGGCATTTGAATCTCTTGGATCACTTCAATGGTGACTCATGTTTACCTTGTATTGAGGTTTGTGTTAGACTTGTACATGCTAACCTTTTATGTTGCTAAGGGCTTTGTCCTGATTTTTAGCATTGGCAGATGTTGTTTTGTAAATGTGGTGTGGGAAGTGCAATCTCTGTTTAGGGCTAAGCTTCCTCATCTTGGTATCCGCTGCCAAATTCTCTTTCCAAAAGTCCCACTTGTTTGAGTGGTTTGGATGATCAATCGTTTCCGGTATTCAAAGGACTTTCCTTCCGGCTGATGGTATTCTCTGCCCTTGTCGCAGAGTTTGTAACCCTTTGGGTTGCGATGGATGCAATTACACAAGAAGCTTCCGAGAACGTTCTTTTTTGAACTCTTTTAGTTTTCTTTGTTGTGTTGTATCTTCAATATATCCTTAGTTTAACTTTCTTTTGGTCTTCTTTTAAGTATTTACTAGATGAACATCCATGCTACGCATGAGTTTTTGTTTTTAAAATTGTCGAAAAAATATGATTATATTTTTTTGTTGATTTTAATGTTCATTTTGATAAATTCATCTATTTAATATAATAATTATTTTTTATGATTAAATTCATCTATAACTCGAACTATCAATTCTAGTACAATATTAATATTTATATATTTATTATTCTAATATTTCACTATCATGATCACATACAACAACAATATATGATATATTGATACGATATATGTAGTTATATTACTTATGTGTTTTGAAATTTGTCTAACTTATTGTAACAAACAATTATTTATTCCATATATTCTCTCGTCATCTAGTACACAATCACATCATGATATGCTAGTAATTTAAGTCAACATTTTAATTCTCATCCCTACTATATAGTCATATAGAGTCTCGTTTTTTTTTTTGTATGTCTAATGTTTTGGATAACTATTACGTGAAAAAATTGTATATCAATGTTACAAAGTTATCAGAACTCACAAAAATGTACAGAAAGAAGGTCATATGATAAATCAAATTTACAAAACGTAATAATAAAAAAAATATCTAACTAAAATTACTAAATTAATATGAGGTTAGGTAGCAAACATGTAAAATACAATACAAGTAAATTTTTAGTCTTTATGGATTAATGACTATTGATAAAAAATTTTAATAAAATAAGTAGAATAGAATGAAAGTAGTACTTGATACATTAGTATGATTTTTTATTTATTAATGTTTTTAGAAAATTCATTCAAGGATGAGATTAATGGAGAATTTAACACAACAAAAGACTTTTGATTTTTTCTCAATTAGTTTTACTAGTTTTTTAATTAATTAATGTAGAATGATACATGTCATTTTCTTGTGTGATGATGTGTCATTTATATGAAGAGAGTTGACCAACTTTCACATATATGATTGCTTTGTTATCTTGTATTTTCTTTCCTCCTCTTATATATGAAGAGTTATTGAATTGATTCTTGTATATTTCACTGAATGATACAAAGAACTTGTCTTAGAAGAAGAGGTTTGTCAGATGATGGCAGCGTCGTAGAGCCTGTGTGAGTTATTGATAATCTTGAACCATCAGCAATGGTAACTGCGTCATGACCATTGTAGGGTTGATGTTGAAAGAGATGTTGGAAATTAGATGTGATGTGGTGCGTCGCTCCACTATCGAGTAGCCATGGTGAGGCAGCGTGTGCTTGTGGCACAGAATGGAGTTGAGGTAACTGGTTTAAAGCGTGTAATTGGGTGCATCGTTTTGCACCATGCCCATAGACACCACAAATTTGACACCTAGTTGGAAATTGTCGTAGTGGTGAAAAGCCAGGAGGAATGAGTGGCGCCTCCGTATGAAGAGTTTGCCTGTTGCGTGAAAATGCATGATTGGCAGTGACTGAGAATTCCATTGAATGATAGATGAAACAAGAGAAGAAGAATAGATGGTGACTCGGGGAAAAAAAAAGTTAGGTTTTTAGAGATCTTTGCTCTGATACCATATGAAGAGTTATTGAATTGATTCTTGTATATTTCACTGAATGATATTCTTACAACTTATATACACAGCCCAAGGCTTAGCTAGAGTAATTACAGAGAATATTGAGACATTAATGAAGAACTCAATTACAGGAATTTGACGTGTGAAGGAGAATCAGATTATGCACTTTCCTTAACACTCTACATTATATAGAGTTTTGAGGCTTAATTTTAATGAAAGTATTAAATTTGTCCAAAAAAAAAAGAAAAACAAATATGGAAATGTTGGGTTGGTATAAGCCAAACCGGAAATCTCTATACCAAAAACAAAACCGAAAAATTCATGAAAGAGAGTTTTATTCTTTCAGACTTCTGGATTCCTCTAGAGAAGCTGAGAAATACCAATTTTTCTTCTATACATGTCGCTTCTCCTAACTTCTCCAGAATTTTATTATTGTCTCTGCTCAAAGCTTTCACTTGCCGTTGAACAAACGAAGAATGGAGGAGAACGAGCGCTTGTCGATGAAGAGGAAAGATATTGACAGAGTAAACGATGACTTCTCTGATTTTTCCCTCTCTTCTCCCGCCAGGAAGATTCGTCGTCTGGTAAATTCTCTTTCTGAGTTGCTGAAAACCCTAGAATTCGTCTTCATGATGATGATGATGATGAATTGGTGTTATATTATGTTGATTCAGGATGTGGATTTGCCACCGATTATGGAGGAAGAAGAGATTGATTTACCGATGCAAGATACGGTCGCGGAAGAAATCGAGCTTGAGCCGGTTAACGATGAGAGAGCAATTGTTCTATTTAAGCCTCTTCATTATCATCAGCCTTCTTCTGGAAACGTATTTGTTGATCGACACTTGATTTCTGGGTTTAAGAGTAAGTTTCTTTCAACTTTCATCAATTTGTTCATGTTGTGATTGAAGCAATGGTTCATGATTAGGTATAACGTTGTTGTTGAAGTGTATTAGTGATGATTCTTTTGAACTTTCTTTAGTAATGAGATAAGTTTCAGTCTATGATTGTTAAAGGGCTTGTAAGTTAACTTTAGAAACTACTATGTCACAACAATGTCTTAGCTCAATAAGTTAAGAGTATCTTCTTTATTTTGAGATATCTCCATAAGTTTCAGTAAACAGTGCAGATAATCTAGTTTATATGGTATGAGCTCATATAGTTTTATATGTTGAACAGATTGTCATGTTAACTGGGAAATTATCATAGATATTATGAGGATTTTGCTGTGTCTTAGTGTCAGATTTTGTTCTGGTTCGTTTTGTTTGTTTGCCTTTAACTTGTGATCCAGAATGTTGACTAAATACAGACGGTTGTGTCTAAATTCTGAATGTTAACACTTGTGCAGATAGATTTCTTCGCGATGTATCGATAGCTGATGATAATCAGTATGAAGATGAGAGATTAAACAAGTGTCAAGCTGTTGTTTGCTGGAATCCGTCTCAGTCTACTTACTCACAGTCCATAGGAACCTTCCAACAACCGCGGACACTAGAGATTACTGAGTTGGATGAGACAGGTGAGGATGTGGTAATGGATGATGCATCCAATGAGATAGAAGAGGATACTGGAAGCACCAGTCTATCTTTCCCTCAGCAAGGACAGCAGCAAGAGCAAGAGCACACCTATGGTTTTGGCTTGCATCCGTGGCAGCAAGCGCAAAACTGTATGATTCCGCAGCTTCCTCAAGTCAGTACTACTCCCACTCCCATCACTTGGTTCCGATGATACGGCTTAACCACGGGAAAACTGAATAGGGAATGCACGAAGCAGGATAGTAGAAGGCAGATTTGTTGTTAGTTTTTGTTTCTGCCTTTTGCGCAGATTAGAGATATGGCATAGTTTTGTTGTTGTATGTTTACCAAACTAATAGCTTCAGCCATATCTCCCCTAGGATGGTTTTGACTTTCGAATGTTATCTTTTGGATGTCGTTAAAATATCCTTTGAGATAAACTACGTTCCAACTTAACATGCACATCTACAGTTAAACAGACTCTGATCTATTCTTATCTGCTTTCTTGTGTCAGTCCTCTAGTGGATTTGTGAGATAATGGAATTTGGTAATAATCAAACTTTAGGTTTAAAAACTTTCAGCATGAAAATCCAGTTATTTGGAAGCAAAAACCAAAAGGACCCATCTTCTTCATAGAAAGTATGTTACACTGCAAAACAAAATAGATGGTATACACAAAAAACAAGCTAACCACATGCTTTCAGTTTCTTCGATAAGACAAACCCAAAAAACGAAGAAAGAAGACGGGTTATATACCAGAGAAGACGAGATAAGTTCACTCTCGTCTAGCTAGATTATCTATCAGCAAGTTCGTCGTTGGAGCCAAAGATTGATAGCGTCGATGTTTTTTTCTTTTTCGATGGTTGGTAATGTGAATTGTTAAGTCCAGACTCGGTTGGCGTACCTAGCTGCAACGATATATGATCATCTGGAGATATCCATGCCAGTGGATTAGCTGAAAAATAACAAGACAAGCGAAATGTTAGAAACTTGTAAAAGCATAGACGTTTTCATGTTAATAAAGTTCCCTAAAGACACCAATGTTCGGTTCGAGTATACGTCAAATACACTCTTGACTGAAAAAATGACATCAATAATCTAAAGCCTTGATACAAAAGATAACCACAATTATATTTATGTGCCTTGATAAGCAACACACCTTCTTTAGCTACAGGGGTGTTTGTATTATCGATGGAATCCAGTAGTCGAGCTGGGCGCTTCCTCACGTAGTCATCCTGCAGCGGTTTCGGGATTTGAAACGAGAACTGTGAAAGTTTCACCCCTTCTCCAATGTATTCGGAGTTGTCATTCAAGTACCTGCAAACCAGTAATAGTGGTTATAAGGGTGTAAAGAAGCTAGCTATACGTCACTGAAAACAATTTGGTAATCACTAAACGAATTGGTAAGTCACTAAGCTTTTTTCTCCTACCATTGTTGTCACTCTCAAATGCTGCAGGGAAGTATCATGGAAATAAGGATGATAGTTTAACTAACTTCTTGGCATAGTACATTTTCGTTAGTAAACAAAACACATGCAAGGATTTCTGTAATTTGCATAAGTGCCTAACTCTAGTTATGACCACAGAACAATACTTGAGGTTCCTACTGATTCAATATATTGGTTGACGAAAATGGTAAGACTGATACAGTGAGACCTCATCAAACATAAAAGTAAGGAACACTTTGTTAAATGTGAAAACGAAAATGTGGAAATGGAGTGGTAGAGAAACTAACTTTTGGACCTCCACAGTTGATCGAAGCTTCTTTCCAGACGGAGCAACATAATAACTGAAACAACCAAGATAAAAGAATGATAAAGAAAGCCAATACAATGGTATAAAGAAGAAAGACTAATATTAACATAAATGAGAGAAGAGTTAACGAACGACATACACATCAGCAAATCTGGTACCTCCTTCACCTCTAATCCGCAGTAAACGTTGCCAGCCAGCGGGTGGACGAGAGATATTCGGTTTATCAATAGCCCAAAGACGAGTTCCATCTTGATAGATATCAGCAGGAACATCACAAGAAATATCCGGCTTCCACTCACGCGCTGTATCGCAGAAAAACGGGTTTTCAAGAAGCTGTTCCCTAATCTCTTCATACTTCTGCATTGAAGGCATGAGTCTCCATTTGAAACAACTTGCACACTGAACCGTAAATGCCCCGATAGAGGGACACTGTGTTCTAGATGACAAAGGCTGAGATTGAACCGGTAGAACTTCTTCTTCAGTATCATCATTTCCTTTCAAGTCATAAACCACTAACTGATTCTCACCTCTATCCTCATTAGGTGAAGACGATCTTTGGACAGCTCGAGACTGCGACATACTCATAGAAACTACCTATAATAAATGGTTAGAGAAATGAATGTCAAGTGAAAACAAAAATGACAAATTTAGTTAACAAGAATCATTCATCACAATAACACTAGTCTCTCTATTAACATCATAAGAGAACATGATCAAGAAAACATTGATACGTGTAAAGAACAGTGAACAGTAGAAACCCTCGAACATTTCAATCTCAAAAATCAACAATAATCATAAAACAGAGCAAAGGAAACAACAATTATCATATAATCAAAGAAGAACATGAGCTGATAGAGACGAGATCCAAAAAAAAAACAATTTCATCGAAAAGCCGAAACAAAGATTAAAAATTTATCAAGAAGAAGAATCGTTACACGAAGAGGACGAGAGCAAACCAGGGTTTCAGAGATCGGTGAGCGAAGAAGGCTCTAAAGATCGTTGTGGTTAATTTGAGAATTTCATTTTTTGAGACAGAGCCAATTCAGACAACACTCTTTGTCTAGATAGAAAATGGGGAAACCGAGAAAGAGAAGAGAGAAAGAAACTGAATTTAATTTATTTTGTATAAATATAAAATTTGTTGTTACGAAAATAATTCTTAATTTACATTCACTTCAAAATATATCATGCTATAAGTAGGAGAATATTTGTGCTTTTGGGCTTATAAACAAATCTTACCATTAATCAAAATTTCCTTCAGAAAAAAAGAATCAAAGGATAATTCTTTCTAATATTAGATATGGATTCGTGTTGTGCATGCTAAATAGATGAAATATGTCTAACAAATATTTGCCATTGTTTAACAAATATTTTGAGACTTCCATAATATGTAAATTAAACTTTAATAAAAACAAATATATGTCAATTGTTGATTTTTTTTTTTTGGGTCAAAATATATGTCAATTGTTGATATAAAATATTAGGCCTGCGACTTCGGGTAAACCGAACCGAACCGAGTCGGTTATTTCGGGTTTCGGTTATTTTGGATTTTTGAAAATTCTTCCGAAACTAACCGAAATTTATTACGGTTCGGTTCGATTCGGATATTGGTTTCTTTGGTTTTTAAGTTTAAAACCCGAAAATAACCGATTCTTTTTTTTTTATTTTTTTTTAACATTAACAGATATACTTTATTAGAGGGATGATGTGTAATCCTATGGAGGATTTGTACAAGAAACAGAGGTACATAAGAATGAGAGACAAAAGTAACAATGTTTTCTAACTCCACTTTAGCTAATCGATCAGCTGCTTTGTTAGTTGACCGGAAAGACCATTTGATAATGGCAGTAGAAAACTTCTTCCGCCAATGTTGTATCTCCATGACGAGGTTATGAAGTTCAAAATTCCTTGTGTTCCCATTGAGTAAGCTTTCCACAGTCCTATTATCACCTTCAAATATAATCTTTCGATATCCTCTACTCCATGTATGTTGCATTGCCATCAAGAGAGCCTGTAGTTCCGCTTCTAGCACTGAGTTGCATAGTTGTCTTGTACCTTGAGCCGCAAGTAGATAACTGCCTGTGTCAATTCGTAAAATCCAACCAGCCTTTGGTGCTAGATCATTCCTTGAGAAACTGCAGTCATAATTGCATTTGATAAAGCCGTGAATAGGTTTTTGCTACCCTTGCCCGCTTCTGTCATTTAGACTTCGTCGTTGTGTGTCTCGCTGCAGAGGAATCCACTCATATGAGTCTGTTATCGCTTTTTGTACATCATCTTGCCAATTACTCCCTTTTCGCTGGTAAACTAACAAATTCCTGCTCTTCCATATGTGCCACAACATCCATAAAGGTATTTGTCTTGTGATATGGTCTTGTCTCGTATCAGTACAGCATTGAAGGATTAATCTGAATTTATCTTCAAAAGGTAAGTGTGGATTGAAAAACGCTGTATGTGACACCGGAGAGCCCCTCCAAATAGCTTGAACATAATGGCATCCAAAGAATAGGCGTTCTAATGTTTCAGGAGCTGCACAACATCGTTTACACTGTGAATCTGAAATGATATGTCGTCGTGTCAAGGCCTCGCCTGTCGCCAATGATTGAGTTACTATCCGCCACATGAAGTGCTTTAGTTTTGGTGTCGTGTCTAGCTTCCATACTACTCTCTTAAACTCGGGTAAACCTGGTGGGGGAACATAATCATGTTGTTGATTCGGTAGATGTGTACAGAGCCAATAACTTGATTTGAATGTGTATTCCCCATGCTTTGTGTAGTTCCAGCCTAGTACATCAGGGGACGGTTGTGATCTTAATCTTAACCTTGTATCAATCGTGCTTCATCTGCTTCAAAGAGTTCTTCTATTACTTCTTTATTCCACATGTTTCTGCCATCTTGCATTAGGTGCTTGACTTGTGTATGATTGGTGACCGTCGCATCACGTTTTTGAGGTGGTCTTGGTGGGTGTGTTGGAAGCCATGAATCAGTCCATATGTTTGTCTGTTTGCCATCTTCTATAAGGATTCGAAGTCCTTGCTGCAGGAGGTCTCGTCCTTCTAGAATGGATCTCCAAATGAAAGAGGGCTTCCTCCGGTTCTTGCATTCAGAATATTTGTTGTTTCAAAGTACCTTCCACGTAAGAGGCGAGTGAGCAGGGATGATGGTGCTTGAAGTATTCGCCACACTTGTTTTGCTAACATGGCTTTATTAAAGCATTCAATGTCCCTAAATCCTAACCCGCCTTCATTCTTTGGTATGGTCAGCCGCTTCCAAGCCATCCAGTGCATTGATCTCTTATCCGAGCTTTTACTCCACCAGTAAGACGCAAGTAATCTGTTGATATCATCACATATCCCCTTTGGAAGTTTGAAACAGTTCATTGTGTAAACTGGTAATGACAAAGCCACTGTCTTTATTAAGATTTCTTTTCCGGCTTCTGATAGAAATCGAGTTGACCACCCTTTTGTTTTTTGTTGTACCCGATCAACAATATAGGTAAAGATCTCCTTTTTTCCTCCAATCTGTTCTGGTAAACCCAAATATTTACCCCCACCACCGTCATTATGGATGTTTAGGATTCGTCGAAGTTGAGTTTTCACTTGTTGCTTCACTTTTGAACCAAACGTAATGGCTGCTTTGTGTAGATTCACTGCTTGACTAGAGACAGTTTCATACATCCCTAAGATCTCCATGATTGTGGCGCATGATTTGGGATGTGCATGACAGAAGAATAAAGAATCACCAGCAAAAAGAAGATGGTTAATAGCTGGACCCGTATTACTTATCTTCATTCCTCTAAGCTTGTTGACTAACGTTGCATTGGTGAAAAGATGAGATAAAACTTCAGAGCACAAAATGAAGAGGTATGGAGAGAGTGGATCACCCTGTCTTATTCCCCTGCTTGGCTTAATAAATCCATGCGGTGAACCATTCACAAGAACTGAAAAAGTAACGGAGCTTACACACTGCATGATCTAGTTAATCCATTTGATGTCAAATCCCATATGGATCATTGTGTCTTGTAGAAAGCTCCACTCTAGACGAGCATAAGCTTTCGAAATGTCTATTTTCACAGCCATGTAAGATTTAGCCCATCTCTTCCTGGATTTCAAAGAATGCAACATCTCATGGGCCATAATCACGTTATCCATAATATTCCGTCCCGGAATAAACGCCGCTTGGTTCTCAGTGATAATTCCTGAAAGATGATTCTTCAATCTTCCAACCAGGTTCTTTGATATGATCTTATAGCTAACATTACATAGTGCAATGGGCCTAAAACCACTCATTGTTCGAGGTGTCTCCGGTTTTGGTATTAAGCAAATATTGGTGTGATTTGTCTCAGCCCCCAACACTCCTGAGTTGAAAAAATCTCAAACTTCCTTTATTACAACTTCTTTGATATCAGGCCAGAACTGTTGATAAAAAGCTCCAGTCAATCCGTCGGGACCCGGTGCTTTATCCTCTCCAATCCCAAAGACTCGATTCTGTATCTCGTCCTCTGAAACTTCTCGAACCAAATCATTATTGATCTCATTGGAAACTCGTTTCTGAAAGCCATCAAACACCGCTTGATAGTTTATATGAGGCGATCTTGTTGTAGAAAATAGCTCCTTGAAATACCCTTCTGCTATGTTGCCAATGTCTGAATCACCATGATGGAAATTGCCTGAATTATCTTCTAAGGATAGTATTCTGTTTCTCGCCAATCTCGTCTTTGCTCAGGCATAAAAATATTTGGTGTTTCTGTCACCATAATTCTTCAAGTTGTTCCTACTCTTCAACCTCCAATATGTGTCTTCATCATGATAAGCTTGACTTAAATCTTGTCGAATGTGATGGATATCCTGAGTTGTGAAGTCGTCATTCGAAAGAGCAAAATCTAATCGTCGTTTCAAGACTTCAACTTGTTCTGCTAAATTTGTACGATGTCTTCTTTTCCATAAAGCCATGGATATGCGGCACTGTTTAATCCTCCTCTCTAGAGGCGTGATCTCTGTTGCAGCATTCCAACTTTCAAGGACCTTCTCTTTGAACCCTTGTCGGTGAAATAATCTCTTATCATATGTAAAGGTACCATAGCGACTTCCTAAAGTATCGGTGATGCTTGTAATCAAAGGGCGATGGTCTGAGCCTTCAAAGGGGAGGAACTCAGTTTGAGCAGAGGGATAACAAGCAAGCCATTGTGAGTTGCCATTGAACGGTCAAGGCAGCACCATATATCATGTGTATATATCTTTCCCTTCCATGAGAATCGATCACCAAAGGATTTAAGATCATGAAAATCACATGTTAAAATCATTCTTCTGAAATCCAAAAACCTGCTCTCTGGTCTTGGAGGACCGCATCTTTTTTCATCATTGGATTTGATTTCGTTAAAGTCTCCCATAATTAACTAGGCTTCTCTTCTTGTAGTTGAAATCCGTTCTAATCGTTCCCATAATAAGTGTTTGTTACTTGGTTCTGGGAAACCATATACAAAGGACAAGTAGAAACAGATTCCATTACTTTCAACATAGCAATCTACAAGATTAGAAGACTAGGAAACTACAGAAAGGGAAACATTAGAATTCCAGAAAACAGCAACACCACCACTCAATCCAACAGGAGGAACTGAACTACTCCTGTCATAACCTAAGTCAACACATACATCTCTGACTTTGTCATCTCCTTGCTTTGTCTCCAATAGGCATAAGATTTCCGGGAGATACTTCCGACGTATCTCCTTAAGGTGTCGAACTGTAAGGTCTATGCCTAAACCTTGACAGTTCCAGCAGGGTGTATTCATGGCGGTTGTGGTGGTTTGGGGCCCACTGCGCCTCTACACTGGGTGATCATGCTAGAAGAGCCACTTCCTTCTCCCGCTTCGCGTATCACCATCTTCAAGTTGTCATTGCCTTCAGTCTGGTCCAGAGAGTCCTCTCGCTTCCTCTTTCCCCTTTCTGCAGCCATGGTCTCATGATCATTCTTTGGTTGCGCCATGTCTTCAGGTTGAGAATGAATGTTGGCAGAATAGCGACTGTAACTTTCATCACCTGGAATATCTCTTGTTGCATTCTCAAAGATTGGAATTGGGTTAAACAACTCATTAGTATCATATTCACCACTTTACATGCTGTAGCGTTGATAATCACGGAGATCATCATCCTCAACCGGTGAGTTAGGCATCAGGTCAATATCTTCAACATGACGAGGTTCTTCCCCTGGATCAGCAATCACAGAGAGGATTTCAAGGCCTCCATTCTCCTCTCCTTCTTCTATCTCACGGATGACCACTCCCTGATTTTATGGCTCAGCATTTGGCATATCATCATCTTCATCACCATCAGAATTTGAATCAGCATCACCATTACAAAGAATACACGCTCCTGAATCATGCGTAAGCATTCGATAGACCTCACAAAAACCTCTCAGACATTCAAATCGGAACCTCAACAACGTGTTGACAATTGCGTTGAAAACGGAGTGGATTCACACTGTTCCAACTAATCTGCACACGCACAAATTCAATTCTTGCCGCTGCCTCTGCATCGAAGTCAATGTCCACAACATTTCCAATTGCTCGCCCAATCTCGCCAATGACATCACGGCTGAGGAAATGGAATGGAATTCCACGGATTTGAATCCAAAACGGTATGAAGTTGAGGAGTGGAGGATTACCCAGCGGTGACCACCTTTGAAGTATCAGCATTCTATCATTGAAAGCCCATGGACCTCTCCTGATAACCGTCTCCATCGACTCCTCAGAAGGAAAGATGAATTGAAATTGATTCCCTGGGATAATTCTCCCATGAACCAGGCCCGATTGACCCTAGATCCGGGGCATGGAAGCCACAATTGATCGGAGATTCTGACGACGAGGCATCACCGGTCGGCCCATGAGGATGAACCGATTCTCCGCCGCTGCCTGAGCCACCACTGCTGCCGAAAGCGCCACTGGTTCGTCATCCACACCCAAGTTAATGTCTTGTACTGCCCGTCGTAGATTATCAGCCATTTTGCGTAGAGTGTGATAATATCAAAAGGGGAAAGGGAGTCTAAGAGGGATAATTTTTTCAAGAACTGTGAATAGACGAATTGCAAATCTGGGTATAAATAGACTTGAGATCTTTACAATTGCTCCAATATCATCACGACGAGAAGGTGGTATAGTCATGGAGATAACCGTCGGAGAAATGGGTCGAAAGGAAACCACATCGTCGGAAAAATAGAGAAGAACCGTCACCAGAGTGATGGTGGGAGAACGGTTAAGTAACCATATATAAATCGCCAAAAAAATCGCCATTTTGAGTTTAAATTTTATTTTCTTTTAATTTTTTCGTATTTTATTCATGGGATTCAATTAAAACCATTTGGGCTTTGATTGCCCAAACATTAAATAAAAGCTCACACAAATACAAGCCTATAAGTCCAAATGATTAGGGTTTTGTCTTCTTTGAAGAGGTTGTAGTGGCGGGGGGCAGACGGTGTCTTGTCGGCAATAGAAGAAGAACAAACAAATTCATCATCATAATCCGTTGTTTAAAGCTAATTAAAGGAAAAGAAAAGAGAAAATTTTGTGTAGAAGAAGAATTAATTGAAGAGTAGAGATGAGAATATGAAGAAAGGATGAAAGAAGAGAAGAAAACTAACTTAAAACAAAAAAAAGAGAACGAACAAACAGAGACGAAAAGAGATCAAGAGAAGGATTGACTTTGTGTGAGGGTGAGAGAAATTCAACGAAGAAGATGGATGTTGAATGGTGAGAGGCTGAGAGCGTTCATGATCTCGTTTGGTGGGAGAAAGTGAGAGAGTGCGAGTGAAACAATTAGAAAATTAGGGTTGGATGTGAGTCTACTAGGTTAGTCTGGTTTAGGATTAAATGTTGGTTAACCATTCGGTTATGTATAACCGATAACCGATTCTTATTTATTAAAGCTTCCAATCGGTTATATGCTAATAACCGAACCCGAACCGATTTGCTCAAATCTTGGTTCGGTTCGGTTCGGATAAATCGGTTCGGGTTATTATTCCAGGCCTAGTCGATAACATCAAAAGAAAATATTCTTACTAGTGAAGGATTGTCACGAGTCCATCTCTAGTTGTTGCGCTCTTAAGATCGATATCTCTGAAGCTTTTTATTAGGTTCAATGGCCTTTTTAGCTTAATATTCTTAAGGCCATGAATCTACTTGAAAGCTTTATTCACTTGATCGAGTTGTGTAACTTGTGTATTGGTTGGTACCGACTATTTTTCTGTTCAGGTTAAACGGGAGTTAGCTTGTTTCCTTTATTTGGAGTGTGAGGAGACTGAGGCAAGGCTGTTCCTTATCACCATATCTATTTTTTCATTTGCATGAATGTTTTGTCATTAATGCTTGACAAGACAGATGCTGATAAACAAATACGAATTCATCTTAGATGTAAAAACATTGAGACTCACACACTTGTCTTTTGCGGATGACATATTGGTTTTCTTATAAGCACGTGGGAGCAAAGACTCAGTTTGGTTTGGTTAGAAGAAGACCCGGTTAAGTTGGTTTATACCTTTTATATATAATCTTTACTAGTTTACGAGAGAGGATCATGCATTGTTTGATGAATGTACAGTGACATATGTGTCACTTGTGAGAGAGAGTTATGAATCGGTGATGTGTTGGTGGCTCAATCTCGAGTTAAACGGTGTATCGGAAGTTAAGAAATAGAGATTACGTTTCTTATTCTTAAAATTTTCTCGGATGGAAGTTCTCGGTCAGTTGCAGGTATTTTGTAGGTCTTTGATCAGCTTGCAACAAATTCGGGGTTAAAAATAGATTTGAAGAAATCTACCTTGTTCATGGCAGGGACTACTTCTCAACATCGAAAAAATATACTTGGATAGTTTCCCTTGGTCTTCTACTACTCACTAATTGTATGACATGGACAGATTCTCTTCCTTCGCCAGAGAGAATCAGAACGCATATAAGCTCTTGAACTGGTGGGTTTTTATCTTTTGTGGGTCGCCTCCAATTGATAAAATGAATACTTTCAAGTCTTATAAATTTTTGGCTCTCCGCTTTCCGCTTGCCAAGTAAGTGCATTAAAGAAATTAAAAGTCTATATCCAGTTTTTATATGGTCAAGATCTGAGTTAAACCCAAAAAATGCGAGATTGTATGGAAAAATATTTGTAAGCCAAAACAAAAAGGGTGGTCTGAGATAAGATTGCTATCCGAGGCTAATAGGGTTAGTGTCTTGAAGCTTATATGGAGATTAGTCTCTGCAGGGGATTCAATGTGGGTCGATTGGGTCCATAAACTTTGTTTCATAATGCTTCGCTATGGTCCGTATGTGGGAACTCCTCCCGGTTGTGGCTATAAATAATTCTGAAGTATAGACCAATAACGAAACCTCTTTATAGGTGGAAGTAATATCTTGTGAGGGTACCTTTTTCAGCATGATGTTTGGTGCACACTTGGGAACTTGTTCGATATTCTAGGCCCACGAGGAAGTATTGATCTGGAAATTGCCTCTCGAAGCTACGTGGCTGACGTGCTTGCTACTCACCGCCGTAGACGACATCGGCTTGATTTGAACATTATCAAAGATGAGCTTGACACTAACCGCAATAGTTCTTTAAACTGGTCAGGATATCTCAATGTGGAAAAGGCAAAATGGCTCCTATAAGTGCAAGTTCTCGTCCCAACATAATTGGCACTTGATTTGGGAAGCAAATCCAAAATGTGATTGGTAATCAGGTAGTTTGGTTCCCCAACTCTACTCCTAAATATTTTTTCATAACTTGGATTGATATTCAAAATTGTCTAGGAGATAGATTTCTCTTGTGGAATGTTGGAGCGAACGGAAGTTGTGTTCTTTGTGGAGATGGAGTAGAGGCAAGAAATCACTTGATTTTCTCATGCTCTTACTCCTCCCAAGTTTGGACTACACATGCATGTGGAATTCTAGTTCACATGTTCACAACAATTTTTGGGAATCTCATATTTGAGACGGAGCCAATTCGGACAAAGAGAGCTTTTTAGATTTGTTGTCTAGACAGAAGATGTGGAAACCGAGAAAGAGAAGAGAGAAAGAAACTGATTTTAATTTATTTTGCATAAATATGAAATTTGTTACGAAAATAATTCTTAATTTACATTCACTTCAAAAGATATCATGCTTTAACTAGGAGAATATTTGTTCTTTTGGGATTAAAACAAATTAAGTTTGTTGATAATTGTTTGTTAATATAGGGGATCTTACAGTTAATCAAAGTTTCCTTTAGAAGAAAATGAATCAATGTATAGTTCTTTTTAATATTATATATGGATTCGTGCATGGTATGTGCTAGGTAGATAAATTAATCTAACAAATATTTGCCATTGTTTAATAAATATTTTGAGACTTCCAAAATAAGTAAATTAAACTTTAATAAAAACAAATATATGTCAATTGTTGATAATATAAAAAAAAATTGTTCCTAGGGAAGGATTGTCACAAAGTCAATCTCTAGTCGTTGCGCTCTTAAGATCGATATCTCTAAAGCTTTAGATTAGGTGCAATAGCTTTTATTTTGCTTAATATTCTTAAGGACATAAATCTACCGGAAAGCTTTATTCACTTGATCGAGTTGTATAGCTTGTGTATTGGGAATGCCTATTTTTCTGTTCAGGTTAATGGGCATTTAGCTTGTTTTTTTCAGAGTGTGAGGAGACCGAGACAATGTTGATGAACAAATAGGAAGTCATCCTCGATGCAAAAACATTGAGACTCACACACTTGTCTTTTGCGGATGACATATTGGTTTTCTCAGATGGAAGTTCTCGGTCAGTTGCGGGTATTCTGCAAGTCTTTAATCAGTTTGCAACAAATGCGGGGTTAAAAATAGGTTTGGAGAAATCTACCTTGTTCATGGTAGGGACTGCCCCTCAACATCGAGAAAATATACTTGGACAATTTCCCATTGAAATGGGTTCACTACCATTTTGATATTTTGGTCTTCCACTACTCACTAAATGTATGACATGGACAGATTATCTGCTTTTGCTAGAGAGAATCAAAACGCATATAAGCTCTTGAATTGTTCGTTTTTTCTCTTTTTGCGGGTCGACTCCAATTGATAAAATTTATACTTTCAAGTCTCACAAACTTACTTTCTCTCTGCTTTCCGCTTGCCAAGTAAGTGCACTAAAGAAATTGAAAGTCTTTATCCAGCTTTTATGTGGTCAGGCACTGAGTTAAACCCAAGAAAGGTGAAAATTGTTTGGAAAGATATTTGTAAACCAAAACAAAAAGGGTGGTTTGGGGATAAGACTGCTATACGAGGCTAATACGGTTAGTGTCTTGAAGCTTATATGGAAACTAGTCTCTTCTGGGTATTCAATGTGGGTCGATTGGTGATAACACTGTATTTTACTCATTTTAGGTGTGTATTTATCATCATTTAGCTTTGCATTTGCTCATTGTATCATATCATTTTGCACCACTTTAGCTTGTTTTGCATACTTAGGCATCTAGGATCATCTTGCATATGCATTGCATGTTTTGGTGTGCTTTCAGGTGCAGAAGGAGGTAAAAAGGACTCAACTCGATCCATTCACTTGATCTAGGCAGCTTCAGAAGAGGCATCATTCTACTCGACCTCTTTACTCGATCCAGGATGCTACAAAGAAGGCTGCAGTTTACTCGACCCTCTTACTCGATCAAGGCAACCTCAGATGAAGAAGCAGATTGATCTACTCGCCCCTCCTACTCGATCCATTTACTCGACCAAGGGTGACCAACTCTACAAGACTTGTTGAGCTATCAAAGCGTCTTCGGATCCTCCTCATTCCCCACTCAACCAGACA
>Ga0041059_1000738_pt1 | contig 25500 bp, 16 predicted proteins | sample AraColnosormetaG_FD_56232 | JGI IMG/M metagenome (GOLD analysis project Ga0041059, IMG submission 56232) | Arabidopsis roots microbial communities from North Carolina, USA - Col MF nosort | ecosystem: Host-associated > Plants > Roots > Unclassified | place: USA: North Carolina | collected... | reverse complement strand
TGTCTGTAAATATGAAATAACAATCAAAGTCACGTCGGTTCCTCGTCAGACTTCAAAGTTAACACGTTAATCACGCAATGAGGACATATTTGAATCAGAATTGTCAACCACACGCTAGGAATATTCCTCGTTTACTTTAATATCGGTTTAAACCGGTTCTACTGCTAATAAACTTTTTATTGGGTTTTGTCTGAACAGTTAAGCTCAGTGGTGGTCAAGATCACAGCGATTTGTCCAATGAATGTCCTAAAACGGGTTAGTGATTTGCTTCGGTGGCAATACAAGAACCCTAATTTCAAACTTCCATGGAAACTCAATTCATTTCCGGTTTTCTCCGGCTTAAGTCCTCTGTACCACACAACGTCTGAACCGGAACCATTAACCGTAGAGGAAGAACGAGAGCTTGAAAAAGCTCATGAACGCCTCAAATCCGTGTGTCTTAGATGTCAAGAATCGAACGTACCGTTACTAATTGATGCCGAAGACACCATTCTCCAACCAGCAATCGATTACATGGCGTATTGGTCGGCGATTATGTTCAATTCGGATAAAGATCGACCTATAGTTTACAACACGATTCAAGCCTACTTGAAAGATGCTGGAGAGAGATTACACTTGGCTTTACGAGAGTCAGAGAAAATGAATGTTCCTATTGGGTTTAAATTGGTGAGAGGTGCTTATATGTCTAGTGAAGCTAAGTTAGCAGATTCCTTGGGTTACAAGTCACCGGTTCACGACACAATTCAAAATACACATGATTGCTACAATGACTGTATGAGTTTCCTTATGGAGAAAGCCTCAAATGGATCAGGCATTGCGGTCATTCTAGCTACGCATAACACAGACTCGGGTAAGACATTGAACCATACTTATTACTCCATAAAAAAATCTTACACATGAAAATTCATTTTTTCTTTTTATGATCCATGATAGGTAAACTAGGGGCAAGAAAAGCAAGTGAGCTAGGGATCAATAAAGAAAACGGGAAGATCGAGTTTGCGCAGCTTTACGGGATGTCGGATGCGTTATCTTTTGGATTGAAAAGGGCCGGTTTCAATGTGAGTAAGTACATGCCATACGGGCCGGTTGATACTGCAATTCCATACCTTATCCGGCGGGCATATGAGAATCGGGGTATGATGTCCACAGGTGCTTTAGACCGCCAACTTATGAGGTAACTCCTCAGTTTAACACTCTGGTTTAGTCATTGATTATATAGTTTCCGGTTCTATAACAGGCAAGTTCACCCGTTTAACACTTTGATTGAGTCAGTACCGGTTTGGAAAACTTCGGTTTCTGCCTAGATTTTGGTCTTAACAATGTGTTGATTTGTTTGTGTATTTGTAGGAAGGAGCTTAAGAGAAGAGTTATGGCTTGGTGAAGACACAGGAGATAAATGTGTTTCATTCATGGAATATGGCAAATATAGATTTTAAAATTATATATAAATGGAGTAGCAAAATATCCACAAATGTATAATTCATTAGTGATCAATGAAAATGCAATTTGCATATTTCATTTTTTGCTTAATCATGAATTTATATTTTTTTTTTAATATTCACTATGATTTTTTTTTAAAGTATGTTCTTCATGTTTCATTTCGGAAAAAAAAATCTAAAGGAAAAATGTATCACAACTAAGGACCAGAAGAAGGATCAACACAAAAATATATTAACTCTAGAAGGACCACAACTTGTTAATCATATAAAATTGTTGGGAATGGTGATGGATTGATGATGATCATAGTGAGAAGATGATATATTTTTTTTTTTGGACAAAGTGAGAAGATGATAATGATGATTATTGTATGATGATAATGATATGATGATGATGATGAAAAAAAGAAACAAGTAACCCATCAAACCTATTACAATATCCCATGTTACAAACACATTAGACTCATCAACCAATTCAGATTACAAAGGGACATATTTAACCCATTAAAGTTGATGGGTTGGGATCAATCGACCAATTTATTGATTTTGGTTTTACTCTTTTTTTGCTTGAGAAGAAGATATGTGAGATTAAAAAACAAAAACTCAATAGATGTGCTGAATTAGAAAATCAGAACATGCCAAAATGGTTTATAATGATCTTCTTTTTTTTGGATAAATTTCACACTCTTCTTTTAATCGAAGATTTTTTTTTACTGGTCAACGGGAATACTAGGAACTATGTGACCATAAAAGCTCATCGGAAATACTAGAACTATGTTGTTGATCAAATTCAACTTCGTGAAATTGACTAACAACATTTTCTGCAAAGTTGAAACAAAAGACTTCAAAAATAGTATTATTTGGATGGTGTTTGAGAAACCTTTAAGAGAAAAAAACTAGATTAACCCAAATAATGAGATTAATTACTAGAATGTCTTCAAAAATATTGATGTTAAATTGGTTCTTTTCTTGTCTAAAATACCCTTTTCTTATGTGTTGAAAATAAAATAAATACAAAGATACCCTTTTAAAAAAATTCCAGCAATTTTATAAAAGTCTATCGTTTAGTTATGACAGATTTATTTTTATTCCGCAGACTTGTTTAACTGCGACAGATTTTTTATGGCAGACTTTTTTGGTTGACAGACTTTTTAAAAGATAGTTATGACAGATTTATAAATTATAGCAGATTTAATTTGATTGACAGATTTTTTATTTATTTAACCACAAACTTTCATATAAATTGATAAATTTTTATTTTTGTGGATGTTTTTTACGATAAATAATGACAATTTTATAATTTTGTTAAAAATATCTTTCATATTGTAACAGATTTATTGTCAAAAAAATAATTACTAGAATGACGTCTAACGATAACCGATTTTTTCAATGTTATGACAAACTTATTTTATGTTATAACAGATTTTTGTACTTTTATAAAATATCTGTCGTTTGATGGCAGATTTGTTTTCTAAAATATAATGACCTGTTGTGACAGTTTTATTTTCTTTTAGCTTGTTATGACAGATTTACTAAAATCAGTTACCATATTTCCTTAGACATAGTCGAATGGAAATAATTTTTTATAATCTTCAGTTTCAAGAAGAAGCTGTCCAATTTTGTTAGAGTTTTGATTTTTGATGGTAATCAAAGAAGAATATAAATCGTCTTTTAGAGAAAATTAGGTTTTAAAAACAATTTCAATTGTTTTGTGAATAATTTAATGTTAAAAAAATCAGTATAAGAACCCTACCAAAAAAAATTTTAGTATAATAAAATAAAAAGAAACTTAGTAATTAGTATAATTGTTTAGATTTTAAACAAAACTGAAATAAGAAAAAAAATTGTTTTTCGAAAAAATAGTCATGGGACTCGAACCCATGTATGGGAAGTTGAGCAAGGAATCGTTACCACTATACTACTAGATACGTCTGAATATTGTTGCCCGTAAAGCAGTTAATTTCTTTTATTATTTTCGTTTTTTACGGTTCTATTTTTATTTTTTGGAAGGAAGAGGAATTAAAATGGGTTTTTGGTCAATTTACACATAACTAGCTTTATGGCCCGTGCATAGCACGGGCGTAGATGATTTTACTAATTGGAAAATTTTATCAACTACTAAACAATTTAAGACAAATACGTATATTTCAGGAAACATTTAACTAAGCTTTTATGTCTTTGTGACATTAAAATGTATCAACGCTTTGGGTTTATTGAGTTTCCAAGTCTGTTGTTTGTGAAGAACCTAATATGATTTGGAATCAGAGATAGTCAGATAGATGCTTTGTTTATAGGTTTACATTGCTGAAAAAGTTTTACCTTTTTATGGTTTTGTAAATAGAAACTTTTGTTAATAACTGGTCTTATATGCTCATGGTTGTGGTCATTTGTTGGACATTAATCGATGTATCATAGGAATGTTTCTCTATAGTTTTGGGGGTTTAGATTTCTAGTTTCTGACTGCACAGTCCCTAGAGACTTTAGAAGTTTTTTTTACATCATGATTTCTCTTTCGCCCGAATGTTTAGAATCGTATAGACGTATTCATGAGTGTTCATACAGTATCTGATTGACTTAATGCTTGAGACTTTAGAGACCATTTAAAAAAAGATGAATTAGTTAGAAAAGAATATATGATATATGTATACTGTAATTAGCTTTAAAATTCAAGGCTCCAAAGAACAATACTTGTTTCGTTGTGCTTCATTTTCTCTTTCTCTTATTCATAATACGCTGTCGTGCAATTAGCCTAGGAGAAGATTATGTAGAAGGTTCTTGCATAATTAGTATTCACTTATTTGATCTTACTGTTTCAATCTCTTCAAGACCCATCTCGGCAGACTAAAAATGAAAAGAAGAATAAGTATACATATATCGTATAAAATGAAAAGAAGAATAAGTATACACCACAAGAGTCTCAAAGAAGGACAAAGCTAATAACAATAACTTTTTATAAGGAAATCAATTAGTACATTGTGAATTCTAGAAAAATGGAATCATACCACAATACCAAAACGCGAGCATCTGGGGCATAAGCAAAATTTCACTTGCCATCTTGGAAACGCTATCAAAGTACTCCTTATTCAGTGGCTTCCAAAAGTTATAATTGTTAGAAGAAGCAGAAAATAAGTAATTTCAACTAAAACAACACACCAACTACACCAAGCATGGATCATGAGACGTTAAAAAGACTAAGAATTTTACTATTACCACAAACTAATGGAAAATTGATTTAAGCACTAAAATACCTACCGATTGTGGTATAAATTACCAAGATATAAGAAAAATGGAATAGTGTTTTTGGAACTCTGCGTCGAACAAGAAGACTCTCCAATAGACCAACAGTCTTCCGAACTCTCTCTTCATCAGTTATGAACCGAACTCTTGCTGAAAAATAGTTGAAGAATTGATTGAAAATTAAGAACACTTTGGATTCTTGTGGATTGGGTTCGTAACTGAATCATGTAACAAAAGCATTATGTACAGTATATGATTTACAGATCTAAGGAGAAAATTAAACACTTATCCAAAACATAGAAAATTGGATAATACCGAATGAAAATCTGCTATTGTTTTTTGATCTGCCAAAGAGAATGATGCTTTTAAACGCTTGCTTGAGCTTGAAGACGTATTTGGCAAAACTGTAAAGTGTAAACACATTATATTGAAATGTTATCTGCATATGATATATTAAACAATCTTTGAAAGCTATAACAAAAAAAAAAAAAACTGAAATCGGAGATGGAGATGGTAAATTGATACCTTCAGTAAAGAAAAGATTAACTGATTTCTAAGAGCAATCGATTACTGTTGATGGGAAGACTATTTTTTTATAGATATAAATAGTCATCGGAAGTTTGGAGGAGAAGAAGTGGAAGAGGTGGAGATCGTGGAGATCGTGGAGATGAAGAAGAAAAGGGTTTTGAGAAATAAAAAAAAAAGTTTTATAAAAAGTACACAAGATATTTTTTCCAATTTTATTAATTAAAAAATGAATTAGCAAAATCTTTCGTGAAAATGAAAGAGTAAAAAATTGGTACTAAGCTGATGTGTCAATCAGAGAATGCATCAGTTTTTGCTAAAATGACTGTTGATTTAGTATTATTAGATTTGTGTCATTCTAGTTAACTACAAAATTAGGGTGTTAATCTAGTTATTAATTTGTATATTTGTGTCGATCTTGGTAATTTTCAGAACCTTTAAATTGGCATTTCTCTACAAAAATATTAAATTAGAGTGCCTCCTTTGTTATCTTATATACTATATCATTCAATATATTTGAATGGATTTTGATTCAATCTAATGTTCCAAGGGAAAAAAAATTATATTTCTTTTTGTTTATCAGCCTGAAATGGTCAATTACAAAATTTGATCATAAAACACATTCATGATATTGCTCATGAGCTTAATCAGAGTCTGAACCCACAAAGCTCATGTTTTTTCAAGCAGAATGTGTTCTTCCTTAGAAAGGCTTAAACCTACGAGCAGCTCGAAGTTGTTGTATCCTCTTCTTGTCTTCCTCGAACTTACTCTGAAGCGCCAAGAGTTCTGTCCACAAACAATAAAACACAAAACCAAGAATCAATTCATCAGAATCAGGGCAGACAAATTGAAGGGCCACTTGTGTGACTAGGGCTGCATATAAAAACCGACCCGAGCCAAAACTGACACAAAACACGTTTGAGGATATAGAAAAGCCAGGGCTTACCATTGCGTTGTGCATCTCGCCTTTGGAAACGGTAGAAACCATGAGCGACAGGCTCACTCTGTTTCTTTTTAGCGATCTTATCCTCCAAAGCAGCCTGAGAAAAAGATCCAACGGCTGTTCCGGTTTCAGATTCTGTTGTCTTTTTCCTTCCTTTGTGATGCACGACCACAGTCCATCCACCTTCTGCAGCTTTAGCTTCTTTGTCTTGTTTCTCCTGTTCAACACACATGACAACATTAGACAAAAACACGATAGTCACTTAGACAATAGACATGAACACTTCAAAATATAGGATGACGAGAAGAACCTGTTCAAGGCGTTCTTCATGAGCAGTCATGAAGTCATCGATTCTCTTTTGGAGCTCGTCTAAACCAGGTCTACCCTCATAGTAATCACTAACCCACTCTGCAGTTTAAAAGAGGACTTATCAAATTAAGGAAGAAACAGTTTCAAGAGTGTTCATGCTTATCTAATCATATGCAGCTAGCTAATAATGGAAGAAACAGTAATCATTTTTGTTTCATCCATACTTTTCATTCCCCTTGTGCAATCCTCATCGCCTGAAGAAATTTGATAAACATCTTCCTCCTCTTCAATTTTGTTCTCTTTCTTAGAGGTCATGTCCATCTTTTTCTTCTTATTTGATTTCTTAAACTTGCCTACAAGAAAAAATTTACTTTATTGAACAAGATGATGGAGTTCTGAAGTCCTTAGACTCGCCTACAAAAAACAATCTACTTCATTAAACCAGCTCTGAACTACCGGTTTCTTATTTCAGTTCCATTACAGCCATGTCAAACATAAATAACATTCATAAGAACCACAGATTCAGAGTTAGATAGACAGTAAAGTTCACATTCTGCTCAAAGAAAATATTATATAAAGACTTAAAACTAGCTAAAGTTCCTCATGCAAATGATTCAGAGAACTAACATAAGACAACCAAAACATGGTAATGAACTACTCACTTTCTCTTTTCAGATCTTCGACTGAAGATCTAGTTATTTCCTCGGCCTTCCTTTTCTTCTTAGTCTTGTTCATTTTGCCCTTCTTTTCTTTTACTTTCTCAGTTGAAATAGCTGTAACAAGAACCAGAGATACTAAACTCAATACCAGAATCTAACAGCTCAGTAATAGATTTCATCTGCCAAAAACAAAAGAATTCACCTTCCAGAATCGGTTCGCTTATATCAACATTGCCTACTTTCTCTTTTCTCTTCTTCATCTTCCCACTCAGCTTACCATCAGCTGGAGAGCTTTTTATTTCCTTACCCTTCTGAATCTTCTTTCTATTGGGTTTCTCACTTGATTTAGCTGGTAAGGAATAATAAACAAGATACTATACTCAACATCATAACACATCTTAAAACACTATAAAACACTTCTAAATCCATCAAAGCCAAAACTTTCACCTTGAAGCTGTGCAGCCTGAGGATCCTCGCTTAATTCGACATTGCTCACTTTCTCATTCTTCTTCCTCTGAATTTTTTTCCCAACAGTTTCTTCTGCATTGATTTTATCCGTCACTTCAATTAGACAAACAATAATTTGCATAAGCAATTTACTTCTTCTGCTTCACAAGATTAACCTTTGTAATTAAGTTCAAGGCCATTCCAATTAAAGCTCTCAACTTTCGAAATCAAATAAGTTACCTCTAAGAACACAATCTTAGTATACACAACAACCATAGTTAGGTCTTTTCGGTTCTGTAATGAAACCTCATAAATCAATTAAGTAAGAATATAAACGCGAGAAAATTAGGCCTACCTTTAGGGAGATTACTCTTCTTCAGCTTTCTCGTCTCCTTCATCTTCTTTCTATCGCGTGAGAAGCAAAAACTCTGTCGGCGATTGTCGGCGTCGACGCTCTCGGAAAAATTAGGGATTAGTCAGGCCACGACCATGTAAATTAGGGTTTTTGCTTTTTGTGAGGTTTTGGACTGAAACAGATACAAGGGTAAAGTTGTTAATATCAGCAACACGAGAGGACATATACGTATTCTTGACTAAACCGGTCTAAAATTGGGTTCAGTTCGATTTATTACGTATTTTCTCTCGGGCCGTTTCCCGGATATTCCAAAACAATCGATTCGCTTCCGGTTTTGAATTCAGTCCTTTATCGGTTAATTGGTAAATAATCTGGTCTGGTTCATCTACTGGAGAAATTCAAACCGGTTTAGGCCTTCTCTTTATCGCCGTTGCTCTTCTCTGTTACTCCTACAACACTTGAGGAACAACAATGGTGAATTTGTTGTCAGCAAATCGAGAAGCTTTGATTGCACAAAGCATCTGTGCAACAGTATTGAAAGGAAACTGGAAAAATATTCTGAAACACAAAGTTGATTCTGGGTTATTGAAATCAGCGATAACCACTCAGGTAATCTCTGAGCTTTCTCTGTTTTCTGGTTATGGTGGACCTTCTCTTTCATGGAGTTTCTTTATCTGGACCGATTCTTTACCAAGTAGCAAACATAGTTTACAATCATCATGGAAAATGATTTTGATTCTCACAAAACACAAGCATTTCAAAACTGCACACCAACTGCTCGATAAATTGGCTCAGAGAGAGCTTTTGTCATCTCCTCTGGTTTTGAGATCTTTAGTTGGTGGTGTTTCTGAAGACCCAGAAGATGTATCTCACGTCTTTAGCTGGTTGATGATATATTACGCTAAAGCCGGGATGATCAACGATTCGATTGTGGTGTTTGAGCAGATTAGGAGTTGTGGATTGAAGCCTCATTTGCAAGCTTGTACTGTGTTACTAAATAGTCTGGTGAAGCAGAGATTGACTGATACTGTTTGGAAGATATTCAAGAAGATGGTTAAGTTAGGTGTTGTTGCTAACATTCATGTGTATAATGTATTGGTTCATGCTTGTTCTAAGTCTGGTGATCCCGAGAAAGCTGAGAAATTGTTGAGTGAGATGGAAGAAAAAGGTGTGTTTCCTGATATCTTTACCTATAACACGTTGATCTCTGTGTACTGCAAAAAGAGTATGCATTTCGAGGCTTTATCTGTGCAAGATAGGATGGAGAGAAGTGGTGTTGCTCCTAATATTGTCACTTATAATTCATTCATACATGGGTTTAGTAGAGAAGGTAGAATGAGAGAGGCCACAAGACTGTTTCGGGAGATTAAAGACGATGTTACAGCGAATCATGTTACTTATACTACTTTGATTGATGGATATTGTAGAATGAATGATATTGATGAAGCTTTGAGGTTACGTGAGGTAATGGAGTCAAGAGGGTTTTCTCCTGGAGTTGTGACATATAATTCGATTTTGCGTAAGTTATGTGAAGATGGAAGAATAAGAGAAGCTAACCGGCTTTTGACTGAGATGAGTGGAAAAAAGATTGAACCTGATAATATCACCTGCAATACTTTGATCAACGCATATTGCAAAATCGAAGACATGGTATCTGCAGTGAAGGTCAAGAAGAAGATGATTGAATCAGGGCTAAAACTGGATATGTATTCATACAAAGCATTGATTCATGGGTTTTGTAAAGTGTTGGAACTGGAAAATGCAAAGGAGGAACTGTTCTCTATGATAGAGAAAGGCTTCTCTCCTGGATATGCGACCTATTCTTGGCTCGTGGATGGATTCTATAACCAGAACAAGCAAGACGAAATCACAAAACTCCTAGAGGAGTTTGAAAAAAGAGGTCTTTGTGCTGATGTTGCTCTATACAGAGGATTAATAAGAAGGATTTGTAAGTTAGAACAGGTGGATTACGCCAAAGTGTTATTTGAATCAATGGAAAAGAAGGGTTTAGTGGGAGATAGTGTTATATTCACGACCATGGCGTATGCATATTGGCGAACAGGGAAGGTCACTGAAGCTTCTGCTTTGTTCGATGTAATGTATAATCGACGGTTAATGGTAAACTTGAAACTTTATAAATCTATCAGTGCCTCTTACGCTGGTGATAACGATGTTTTGAGATTCTTTTGGAGTCATGTAGGTGATAGATGTCTTATATCGAAGAGTATTTTACGGGAAATGAACAGAAGCGAGGTATTGTGAAGTGAGCCAACATATCACATTTATATATATGTACTTTAAAAGACACTAATAAGCTACGTAGTACTTGTTGTTTCTAGCTACTATAGAGTGAAAGAATACTGGTGTAGATATCCTCTGCATCAATCATGATACAATAATGACCTTTATGGAAAGTGAAAGTGCATGTACTGCTAAATACTATCCAACTAATAACCGTAAACAAGCTGTAGATCTGAATACATTTCAACAACAACAACAACACATCAAATTAATCATAAGAAATTAACAAAAGTCTGCATAACCGTAACCGTAAAGTTCATGCTGCATGCATTAACTGATTCAACCCAAAGTTGTTCACAGATTCTTGTACCGCCGAGTATGGTCTGCGTTTGAGACCCAAGGATGTTGAAAGCTGTTGTTATTGATGTTACCCATAGACATGTTTTGATGACAACCATAAAACTCCTTGTGCATCAACTGATTCAACCCAAAGTTGTTCACAGATTCTAGTACTGAGGCGCAAGTAACTTGAAAATTGTTGTTTGTGATGTCACCCATGCTCATGTTCTGATTCTGATCATAACCACAAAGCTCCTGCTGCATCAAGCCAGATTCTTCTTGTATTGAGACTGAAAAATCTTGATTGAAATTTGATGCAGAGAGTGGGATTTGAGAGAAGGTAGCATCTCCATGGTTACTCATGCACATGTTGTGCTCATAACCACAAAGATCGTGCTTCATTAACTGATTCTTCAACCCATAGTTGTTATTCACAGATTTTTGAACAGAGTAGTAATCTTGTGTGTTTGAGACAAAAGAATGTTGGAAGTTGTTGTTGGCTGAAAAATCTTGATTGAAATTTGATGCAGAGAATGGGATTTGAGAGAGCGTAGCATCTCCATGGTTACTCATGCACATGTTCTGCTCATAACCACAAACCTCCTGCTTCATTATCTGACTCTTCAACTCAGATTGTTCAAGTAACGCTGAGATATAATCCTGATTGAAATTTGATGCAGAGACTGGGATCTGAGACAGAGTATTATATCCATGGTTATACATAAACAGCGAGAACTGGCTAGGGTTCAAAGATTGGTTCAGAGAAGATATTGATGTTAAACTCTGATGATCCGGTTTTGTCTCATTCTGTTTCTGCGACTCAAGAAATCGAAGCCTTTCTTGGAATTTAGAGACATTGAGTTCTAAGGACTGAGTCAATTGAGAAACTTGGTCGGGAGAGTAATGATCAGCGAGTGGATACTTTAAAACATTCACGTTCTTAAGACTCGTCTTCTTCTTCTTGTTCGGATTCTTCAAACCCTTGTTCTTCTTCTTCTTGTTCAGGAACCCATGAAGATTAACGCTTTTCTTGTGTCTCAAGGCTTCGTTTAATTGATTAAACCTCAGAGCAATGTCTCGCACTTTCTCTCGCTCCTTAGGCCATGTTTTAAGTTCTCCGTCTGGTCCGTAATAGATGACGCAGGCTTCGATATCACAGAGAGTGCAAAGCTCTGAAGCTTTCTTGAATATAGTCTCAAGTCTGTTAGACAAACTTGTGGAAGCGAGTGAATAAGAAGAAGAGGAAGACGAATTGGAACAACGAGAGGAAGAAGGTGAAGATCGAATGGTCGTCATCTTCTTGTTGATTTTGAAGACAAACTCTCTGTGTTTGTTTTCACGTTCAGAGTGAAGAGAAAAAGCTAATGAATTAGGTTAAGGAAACCCTTAGATATGTCATATATTTATAGAGTTTTTTTTGTAGGCCTGCGAGACAAACTCGAACCGATAATTCCGAACCGCTCCGAACCGAAATTTTTGGTTCCGGGCTTTGCTTCGGTTAGGAAAGGAAAACCGATCGGAAGGTTTGTAAATTATGTTTGGTTACCCAGTGTTTCGGTTCGGTCGGTTAACCGATATATTTTTCTTCCTCTGCTTTCGTCGGAACTCTTCAGCCGCTGGCAAGCTTCTCTGGTTAGGGTTTTCGTAGAACCTGACAATTTAAAGAAGAATAATCAAAACGCTACATTTCAATTTTGGAATCGGTAGTTAAGAGGCCAAATTTTTGTTTTTTTTTACTAGGCTTGGCCCAAACGTGTATATTTTTACAGCGGCCCAAACTATTATATATTGGACCTGTTCGTTTCTGTGTCGCCTAATTTGGTCACTTTTAATTTTCATTGTATAGTTGAAAATACGTAGTTTGGGTTGGGAAGATAACATATAATTGCTTCGATCTAATTGGGTTGGACTTAGAATTAATGTCACATTTTAAAACCAAAACCAAACGAATCTAAATATGTTCATGAGATCACAGTGGTTAGGCTTTAACCAAAAACATTCAGGCCTTCACACTAAACCAAAATGTTAAAATCCCGGTTAAGCTCAAACTTGTTGCACATGATAATCATGACGTGTCACAGCTGGAATTTCAATTTCTTTTTTTCGAAACATGTCTTAGTCTTGGAATCTTGATTTTTCAAATTTTGAATTTTTCTATATAGCGGAAAAAATTGGAGTTAGACCGTTTGAAGAAGAAGAAAAACCTCTACAAATCTCTCTATGATATCTCTCACTTTTTAGAAATCCCTAAATTTTAATTTTTTTTGCAAAATGTCTGGAGAAGTTTTTTTTTCTCCGGCGATCTTGCTTGGTTCACCGACGAATTGTCGGCGACGATCATGATCCAGAAATGACGATCTCTCACTTCGTCTAGGTATATCGATTATCTGGTTAGTTATCAAACTCTCGAATTTAGGGTTTCTTTGAGGCAATTCCGATGATTATGAATTCTCAATTCCGATGATCTGTTTATGAATTGTGTTTCTCTGTTACTTGATTAGTTGATTCGATTACTGTTACAACACCTCTCGTTCTTTGTTTATGTTACTTAATTTGTTCCATCGGTGTGTTAATCTTTTGGGGTTTGATTTGTCTCGATCAATTTTGTTATTTCCTCCTCAATACCATCTACGATAGTTTTGTGATTCGTTTGATTTGGTTTTGTAAACGATCGCGAGATTGGGATATCTGTATTAGGTTTAGATTTTGTGAATGGGAATCAAAGATCAAGTGGTGTTGTGATGCTCTGTATCTGGTATAGATTTTGTTCTGCATCACTGTGTTTCCGGTTTGGTTCTTGGTCTGATTCTTTTGGTTTACTTTTCTATTTTTTACAGATCGTTTTGCCTGAGAACAAGAAGAAGATGATGGTTCATCATAGTTAACCAAGGAAGCGGCTCTAATCTTAGTTATGTTAACAAACACAAAGTGCCTTTGGTTTTGTTCAAATATTTGATCTATTCAATCTTTTTCTCCTCCTTGATCTTTTGATATTGGTCTTTGAATATGATGTTAAGTCACGTTTCTTCTTCAGGTGCAAAGTCCAGAGCCTAGAATGTGGCGTTTCTTAGAACTCAGAAAACAGAGAATTCTGGATTCGCAAATCAATTGAAGAATGTGTATACTTACAGGCACTTATTCGTATACACGCCGGCATTCATACATTCATACATACATACACGCCATGCATTCATACATTCATATATACATACACGCCATGCATTAATACATTCATGCATTCATACATTCATGCATTCATACATGCTTGCATTCATGCATCCATGCATTCATGCATCCATGCATTCATACATACACGCCATGCATTCATACATTCATGCATTCATACATACACGCCATGCATTCATACATGCTTGCATTCATGCATCCATGCATTCATACATACATGCATACATGGATTAGTTGCGTACTTGCTTCCCTTGCACCCTCATAATTGCTTCTTTGATTCTCTGTCTGATACTCTGTTTACTTACTTAAATACTTTGCTTGTTTGCTACTTTTTTTTCTTCTTCATTCCTTGCTTACTAATCAGCTTCCTTCTTTGGTTACTTGTGTGCTAACTCGATTCCTTATTTTTTTCTTTGATTCTGTCTTTACGTACTTGTTACACGCATACTTCTATGCATCATATTTGCTTGTGCACATTCATAATTTCTTCTCTGTTTCTTTGATTATGTCTTTACGTACTTGTTACATGCATACATCTATGCATCATATTTGCTTGTACACATTTATAATTTCTTCTCACTTGCATCCTTGATTCATTTTCTGATCCTTTCGCTTACATATTTTCTGCTTTCATTCCTTACTTGATTGCTTTCTTCTTTTATTTTTTCTTCCTTGCTTAATTACCAGCTTCTTGGGTTGTTTGTTTCCTTTCTTGCTTCCTTGACTCTTTTGCTTACTTGCTTGCCTTTGTATTTTCTTCCTTAATTCCTTGGTTAATTGGCTTCCTTGTTTCATTGCTTACATGCTTGATTTCTTACATACTGTCTTTTTTTACTTAATTCTTTGGTTAACTTGCTTTTCCTGTTTCTTTACTGTATTTCTTCCTTAACTACTGAACTTGTTTTAAAATTCTTACTTTCTATCCTTATCGCTTGGCATATTCTTATCTCAGTTTATTTTCCACTAAAATGTGTACTTTGCTTTAGATAGTACTAGGTTACTATTTGAAATTCTACAGATGGAGACTCTCAAAGGGTACTTTTCCCTTTAACTTTCTCTCTTTGTTTCTAATTTTGTTTTTTAGTAGTTTTAATTGTTCAGGGTTTGACTCAAACCGTTTGAGAGCTTGGTGTTTACTTGCAACCACATTCTTGGATTCTCTAACACAAGGTTGTAAGGCTGAATATCGTGTGAATCAGATAAGGAATAACTATTTTAACTTATCTTGAATCAATATACAATTATATTAATCGAAATAAGCTAGAGAAAGGTTTATTTGTCTGTGGTATAAGCAGTGGCATAAGTTGCTGGAAGAACTTGCACGATAGAGTAAAACAAGAATATCAACTAGCCACGAACTCCTACTTGTAAGTTGCCATTTCCAAATCTCAAGATAATTCTATTGGATCGGACAATTTGCCTTTGGTTATGTATGTATTGCTGGTCTTGTATACATTTGCACTGATGGAACACTGTTATTTGTAAACCGTTTTGGATTTTGTTAGCTTAAAGCACCGCAATCCGTAGCTGTGAAAAAATGTGAGAGATCAAGTTCTAGAGAAAAACCAAAAGCTAAGCAAGATTCAGATTTGTGGAAGTAAAGCTTTTGCATGATAATTCAATAAAATCATATTCAGGTCTTGGTTTCTTTCTATGGTTTGGAACTTATATAGTATGTTCTACTAGTTTTTGTTGTCTTCTCAAATCGGACGCAAATAATGTCTCGGCGTGCCTCTCTTATATGGATACACCATTCTGCTTATTTCAGATCTATCGCAATGGAGCATTAAAATGGTCGTGCGTCATATTTGCGTATGTTTCTTCAATCTTTCTTATTTCTTTTATGCTTAGTCTTTCGACTTACTTTCTCTTCTCTTCTTCAGACGTAGAAGATTATATTAGTCTCTCAAAAACAAATATTTTGTTTGAGTACTGTACTGATCAAACACCCATTGGTTTGCTTCACTTTTCACATTTCATTTTACTTTGATGCAGCCATTCGAGTCCAAAGTCAAGATCTATTTAGAGCAATCAAAATACACATTTTGAAAAGAAGTAATTGTTTAATTTTGTTATTGAGAATTTACTTGAAGTTTTGTGTTTTCTTGAATTGGGAATTTTTTTTTTGCAGGTCTTCTTTCATCCTTGCACGGTGAAGAACAAAGACTCTGCTTCCCTTTCCAGGTTTCACTTTGATTTTTATCAGATATTTGTCTTTGTGCTAATATATGGTTATGAAGTTCTACTGTTTCAGATGGATTTCGTTAATAAGTGTTCATGGGATTAATACAACAATCTTCAGCATTAATACAATTTTTCTTTTCTTTCACTATAAAGGATTCTTATTCGTTTGGTTGTTGAAAGATACCAAGAACTCTCATCAAAACTAGAGTACAATTTTCCATTGAAGTAGCAAGAGTAGATCTATGGAGGTGCTTTCCAGGCATGTTTTTACTATAACTTAATTTCATTTGTTTGATCCAACTTCAAAGCTTCATTGCTATAACTAATTTTTTCAAAACATTTCAGGATTTTGAAGTAACGTGAAGCTGAATATTGAAAATATGCAAAGACAAAAAGGTAACATATAGTTTTGACATGATATCTCTAACGATTATGCCACTTACATATCCATTAATTAGTATTCAATAAGTAACTTTGCATCCGAAACGTATATAACCATCCTAGTACTATGTTACAACTTCTTAACTAACAATTGGAGTTCAGGGTGTAAAGAAAGATCAATCCTTTTATTTGGGATGCTTACTGTCCCTTTTCGGTTCGAATTACATAGTTTCAATGAGCGTCCAAGAAATTTGATTGGGATTTTCGCAGGCTCGAGCGGGAATCAGGGAGGTTCACTTCCATTGACTTACATCGACAGCAGAAGGCAGTAGTCAAGGTGCTCTCCTGATTAGGTGATGAATCTTCAACCTTACCAACAAATGTCTTTTTTACCCTTTCTCTTTATACTAATTTTATTTTCCCAACAATGACCTTATCAAAAAGGTGGTGCTCTCGATAATTGACAAGTGTGGTCTTAGGTTGTTGGCTGTTGCTCTCGTTTGACATCGATACTCATAGTTTCAGTCTTCTTTTGTTTTTCTTTACTGCGTGGAAACAAATGTTCATTTGTTAGTGTTTTTATTTCCCTCCTTAGGTGGTGCTAGAGAAAACGAAGGAAAGCCTAGGTGCATGGTGCAACATATGGTAATTTGTTGGATTGTTGCCCCCAAGACATGAAAGTACTGAAACCATTGGAAGGGCTTTGACTCTCGGTGTTAACATCAAGATGATCACTGGTGAATTTGCTCACCCATTGATCGTGTTGTAATAATAATACACCTTTGCCATTTTCCACTAACATTCTATTGGACGACGTAGGCCAGATAACCAGTTGTAAACTTGGAATGGGAATAAACATGTATCCATCTTCGGCTTTTCTTGGTACGCACAAGTGGTAGGAACCAACAAACCCCATGGATGAATATGTCTCTCAAGTCTCAATGGTACATGTCATGAATATCTTTCAGTTGTCTTTGCGAGAACCAAATTGTCCTAAAATAGAGTTTCTGACACAGGTTGTAAGTTTTGTCACGTAAGAGACATGGAGAACATACCTGGCAGAGAATCAAGTGAATTCCTCCAAAGAACTGATCAGATTAGAAAGAGCTAGTGTCTTGCGGCTGAATAGGTAAACATTCTTAGAATAAAACTACTAGCAAATTGGAAATATGTTATACCCATCTTTCTCAGATTTTTTCAGAATGGGAGATATGTAAAGGAAGGAACAAATACTTTTGACAAACTATTTAGGCCATCGTCAAAGATTTTGCAACATACACATCCATTAATTAGTATTCAGTAAGTAATCTTGCATCTATATAAATAACCAACCTAATACTTTGTCAGTAACAATCTCACTAAATGTTTGTATAATTGTGTATGGTAGGTAGACAGTGGAAAGAAGTGTCTAAAGGAAACTTGAACCCAGATGTCTGCATAGAGGTAAATCCACATAAGATCTCACACCCTCGGCCAAGTTCACATCACACATTAGAATTATAGAACCTTGGTAAGTAGAATAAACCTACTTAACTACCTATGATAGTTTTCAACTTAAAATCTGTGTGCATCGTGATTGAATTCTATAAACTCAATTTGATACATGCCAAAACGTTGATGTGAAATATGCAGACGTGTCTTTATTCGGTGGAGCATGGAATTCTTCTCATTGTAGATCGCTGCTTGACATTGTTTGACAATCCACTGGTCGACTCTCTTCACACAACTTACAATGAGCTCAAGGTAGGTTAATGAACTCGAGCTATGATTGTTATCAGCTTCTTGCATATCCACATATACATCAATAAATTCCTTCATTCGTTGAACATATGTAGTTACAGAAAGAATGCAAGAACCAGAGTAAGAAACCGATTTCTGGAAAAGATAATTCAAAGAATCTATACAGGTATCGTATCTTCGTCTGTAGAGATTTAATATTTTGACTTTTCTCTTATAGCTTAAAAATGGGTGTGTTCGGCATTCTAAATCAATGTCACAAAGGAGACAAGCGGTAAGAACCACCAAACCCCATTGACGAAGATGGTCTCCTGGAAGGTAACTGTCCTAAAACAGAGATTAGCATGTTTCAGAAGTTTTTGTGAGAACCTTACTGTCCTATAACAGACAATTTATTTTGCCACATGTTGTAGATTTGGCACGTAAGAGACGTAGAGAACATACTTGTTGGAGCATCAAATGATTTCCTCCAAAGAAATTGATTAGATTGGGAAGACTAGTGTCTCGCGGCTGAATAGGTAAGCATGCTTGGAGCATAACGGCTAGCGGCAATGTCCAACTGCCATTAGGAACAACCTGAAAATCTACATCGACCTCTTTGATAGCGTGATATAGTCATGTGTGCATGCATACATTCATATGTGCATACATTCATACATCCATACATTCATGCATACATTCATACATTCATACATTCATACATTCATACATCCATACATGCATGCATACATTCATACATGCATACATTCATACATTCATACATCCATACATGCATACATTCATATATACATGCATGCTTACATTCATGCATGAATCTATGCATATTTGCTTTCTTGATTTATTGATTGCTTATTTACTTATTTGATTTCTTAACTAGCTTGCTTGTTTTTTTTTTCTCTCTGTTTACTTACATTTATAACTTGTTTACTTCTTGTTTGTTTCTTTGATTATTTGATCGTTACTCACTCCATATTGCTTCATTTCATTTCTTAATCTGTGTGTTTACTTCCTTCTTATTCCCTTCATTGTTTGCTCAGACCGTACATGCAATTCACTTGTTTACTTATCGTCAATTTCTTGATTTCTTTGATTATTTGGCAGTCGCTTATTCAACTGATTCATTCATGGCTTAGCTCTTTCACATGTTTCCTCTTTGATTCTTTGTATCTTTACTTCTGTAGTTGTTTTCTTACATGCTTACTTTACTTGTTTTATTGTTTCTTTCATTTTTTTGTTTACTCACATCATTGTTTATTTATTTATTTGCTTCTATTTAGTTATATACTTCTTTCATTGTGTATAAATTTTTTGAATTTATACAAATGTACTCATATAATTTTGACAACAATATGAAAAATCGAAACACTAATAAATATCCGAATAATCAAACCGAAACTGAAATATAAATATTATTTCAAAAGTTATTATTATAAATCTAAAAATATCAAAATAAATAAATCAAAAATACTAAAATACCTAAAATAACCGAAAAATCCAAAAATTAACAAAGTTTTTTTTCAAATCTAACCAATTCCTCATATATAAAATACATGTATGGAGCCTCCAAACCTAAACTCTAAAACCATAATCTAACCTGAACTAGTACCCAAACGCCTAGGCCTAATAACGTATATGCCACTTATAAAACTTTATAACATTTCCAAATTTTCATTAACTGTATAATAATTTATTATAGATGAATATAACACTTTAGCTAGAGATATTTCAAAAAAGGTCACTCGGGATGGTAGAATAAGATCGTATCTATCTATAAGTGGACCTTTGTGGCTTCATTCTCTTAAGATATATTAGTCGACACATTATACATGTTAAATTATATATATTAATATTAATTTGAATTGAAAGTAATAAATTATTATTGTTTTAGTTGATACAATAAAAGAAAATTTTAAAAACTCTTACCAAATATTAAATTATTTTTGTTTCTACAAAATAACTCTAATTAGTCAATAGTTAATACAATTGAACAAAAAAAAAATAATTTGATATGTTTAAAAAGTATTAATAAAAGATAGTAAAAAATAGAAAATATTCAATAGTTTCTGAAATGAAAATAAATTTTTGTTTTAATTGTTTATATTAACTAAAACAATCGACATAAAAAATAATAATATTAATATTGATGAGAGATATGGGTGCCTCGTCATCAACGGTGCAGAATCTCTGTTCTCTGAGTCGGACCCGTATTCGATCGATTTTGTGTCGACCGGACGGCAGCAGGATTAGCCGGTGAGAAATTCCAAACCAGCGGGTGGGTTAAAAAAGGGAAGGGAGCTAGGAAAAAGTTTCACTTTTCTTGAAGTGAACTATGGATCCTGCGCAGCGAATCTTCAGGTCAAGGTGGATGCTTCTGTGTCATATCGCTGCAAGTTGGTTACTACAAGAACTAGTCTTACCATAGTCCATAGATGGTTGTTTGAAGATTCCTCTGCAAGGTAAAGCTACGAAGGAGATGATCGAGCTTAACGTTGAGAAGTTCATTGATGTGGGAACAGTGGATCACCGCAGTGAAACTCCGTACTCAATTCCTAAATCGAAGCTGACTCTAGAGTATTTGAGAGACCATACTTATTTTCGTGCAAGAACCTCCATGATTGCAGCAGTTACAAGAATCCGACATAAGATGTGTCTTGCGGCGAAGAATAGGGGCCGGACTGCATAATACTATTATTTCAAGTTATTCACTGCCTAACTCTATTGTCTTGTTTATTTTAACGTGTTAGCATTAGAACCCTAAGGTTCGATATATTACAGTGATCAATATGACAACATGTCATGTAAATGTAATTCCACTCTCCTTTTTTCTTCTTCTTGATATGTAATTCATTCTCTTTTCTTCTAATTCTAAACTTTTTTTTTTCCACTCATTCTAAACAATTAATAAACTCATTTCTTATAACTTTTTCCTTTTGAACCCAAAAAAAGAAACTTTTTTGACTAGAATCCGATCAACTATGGAAAAGGACTATTGTGAATAATCTCCTGAATTAACTAGAAAGTGCCAAGAGCTCCATTAATTTTAACTGGATTCAAACATCAAGATCCCAAAAAGATGCAACACTTGTAATAATAATGATAAATTAGATTTTAACCGCGATACACCCTGAGACGATTTATTTTCTAAAACTAGTGATTTTTAAATTAAATGATTATGCATTATATTGCAAATGACATCATGTTATAAAATATTTTTTTATATAAATATTTTAATATATAGTTTGCAATTGTTATAATTATATTATATGATATTTTGGAAGAGTTAAAAAAATACCAAACAAAGTTGATAGGTAAATCATAATTTTTAATCTTAACCATTTGTTTTAATTTTAACCAGATTCATTATTTTAACTGGATTCAAACATCAAGATCCTAAAAAGATGCAACACTTCTAAAACTAATATAGATTAATCAAATCAAAACATTACTAAATCAAAAGTTGAGATCACAATCATTAGAACAAGTCAATCGAGCTAAAAATATCCAACAAATGTGTCAAACTTCCATATAACTCTGATCTCATGAACTAAATATGGATTAATCATCCTAATCTCCACTTAATCCGGAACACCCCATATTCCAACACTTTACTGACATGTGTCAGAAGATGAAAGCTCCATGAGAGCTATATAAATTATGGAACCTTTGGAGGAACTTAACTCAATTCAATCTCATAATCACACTTTTATTCAAAGAAAATACTTAACTTTCTTTTCACTAAAGCTATTCGAAAATGTCAAGCAACTCCCAGAACATTAGCTTCCAAGCTGGCCAGGCCAAGGGCCAAACTCAGGTAATCCTAAACTATAATATTATTACTAGGGCCAATAAAAAATGATTAGGGCTCTAAAACTTAAAGTAACAAACGTTTATTCTTAAAACACTTATAATTTTTAAAGCAGGGGAAAAGTTTTTAAATTAAGTATTTCAATAGCAATTTTGTCTGAGATTTTTTCTTGTAGTAATTAATTGGTTGATGGTGTTCAGGAGAAGGCTAGCACCATGATGGACAAGGCTAGCAATGCTGCCCAATCTGCCAAGGAGTCTCTCAAAGAGGTTCGTATAATCTAGATAATTTTCATGATTAATTAAATCGAATTCTTGTAATAGTATGGAACTAATTAAATTGTTTCATTTATAAACATTTGTATAGACCGGCCAGCAGATTAAGGAGAAGGCACAAGGAGCTACCGAATCAGTGAAGAACGCCACCGGCATGAACAAATGAATACAATAATCATATGATTCATTATGTTATTTTTTTTACGAATAAAAACAATAATTCATTTTTTGAAACCTAAAGATTAGGTTCAACGGTTTGATTATTCAGACTGTTGTTTCTTTCTTTCTTAATATTATTACTTCTTCTCTTGGATTTTTGTTTCTGTTTATTATCTCATGATCATGTAATCTTTGAGATCCTTTTTCATTATAGAGATCTCTAATAAAATAGCATTGTCTTATGATCGTATTTTTCTTTTCTGCTTTCATTCAAATTATACGAAAATGTGGCTGAATTGGCATTATACCGGTATGGCATATGTCTTTTTGTTAGGGTGGAAAAAGAAAACGTATAACTGAAAAACCCTTCAAAGTAAACAAAAAAACAAAAATTGTTTTTATTAACTAATTCGTTTTATTAATGAGAAAGGCAATAACCCAAAAAAAAAATTCAAACCAAACCGCATCAAATAAATAAAAAGTTCTCATGATTTTACATCTTATATAAATTATACTTAGTATGGCCACCATTTGAGATTTATTAGGAGGAAATATATAATGGATATTTGTATTATATCATGTATTTAAATAATGTTCCCTTCGCATGGCTCTCAAAGCCTCTTAATTAAGACAAAGTTGTTGACAAAAAAAAGAGACTATAAATCATTATTACTTACTTTTATAATTTATTAGGTAAAAAACAAATACAAAAATTTTCAGATGACAAAAGATACAAGAATATAAAATTAAAAATTAAGAAACTAAATATACAATCTTATATGTGAAAAAATGATACTAACAATTGATTATATAAGTTATTATAAACTAAAGAAAAGATATATCTTGATACAACAAGTTTAGCTTCAACTACACAAATATTTTCACACAAAAAAAAAACTACACAAATATTTAAACAATTCACTCAATGTTTTTTCTCTCTCTTGATTTACCTCATTCTTGCATATTCTTGTACATAATATTTTTGTTTTTAATGGATGTGGTTGGCGAAAAAAATAAACAATATTGTTTTGTTTAGAAAAATGTAAACATATGAAACTGGGTTACACAGTAATTTATATGTATCTTGTATACGGACTCGATAGAATTAACATAAACCAAAAAATCAATTATTCAAGAAAATTTCATCCTCATAAACACAGGATCTAAGCTTGGTAAGAAAAGAGATCAAAGAATCTCTTAAGTGTTCAAGAAAGAATAATTACTTTTAGGACAAAAACTCAGAAGGCAACTTGGCATCTAAAGACTGTGCAAAACTCTCACTTTTAGGTAATACGATATAAATAAATAACCCCCACAAACTTGAGAAGAGAAAAGCTGGTGGAAGAGGAAAGATCAGATTTCAAGATCAACGAGGCAATGAGTCTGCATAGGGATTCAATGGTCCCGGTTAACTCCAGGTTAGAGAACATGGACTCTCCGATTCTCTCTAAGATTTGTGCGTGGGGCGTAATGCTGGGGCTCTTTGCGCTTTCATTATTCGCTATGGCCTATGCTTGCTATCATAAGCAAACTTCGAATTCATGCATCGAAGAGAAACAAGGAAAGAAGCAAGTGTTGAAGCCACTAGATATGGAACCAAAGATTGTTGTAATAATGGCTGGTAATGAAAACCCTACCTTCTTTGCTAAGCCAACCCAGATCAATGCATGACCAGTATTGTCTTAAATGATCATGATGTCAAAAATCACAAGATTAGTGTTATATTTTTCCATTCATTCGCTGGACGAGACCATTAATATTCTACTGATATATTTATATATACTTGATTAAGTTTTCTATAATAATTTTTTTATTTTTCTTTGTTAACTTTTCAATAAGAACAATTGTTTATAAAATTTTCTATCAACAGCAAAAAATAAATTATGGCAAAGATATATATGTCTAGTCTAAAAATTCTTCAATAAATAATTCATAGAAAGCAAAAAAATAAAGAATACTATCAAGAAAAAAATAAAGAAGATAGTTAAATATTAGAAGTGGATACAATATGTGTTTGTGTTCGGTTTAAGTAAAACATAACATATAGAGCTGCTGACATGAAGATGGCCAAGACAGACCCCACGGCTACGCTAACTTGGAAGAAACCAGGCTCCATATTGTTTCTTACGCACTTCAAATTTGTTCTTTCTCACCTTTTTTTCTTCCGTGTCTTCTTCACTTTCTCGGTTGCAAAAGATACTTATATATGTATGCAGGGCCGGCTCAACAAAACGTGGGACCCTGTGCTCGTTAATTTTTTTTCTAATATATGTTCTATATGTTTAGAATTTAGTTTGATTATACACTACTGTTTGTAAAATGGACCTTGATTGCTTAAAGAAAATGATTGAAAAAATAAAGGACCCTGTGCATTAGCACCAAGGGCACACCCTCTAAGCCGGGCCTGTATGTATGTATTGAAACAAAAGTTTAGATTTTGTAAAAAAACGGTGAAATTGGTAAGTTTTACATTATGCTATCAATAAATTTGGAAATTTTACATTTAGTCGTTAAGGAGCATTAACTAGGAAAAATAACAAATATTCCATTTTATGGTAGCTTTATTTAAAGTGCTAGATCCTCGAATATACTGTGTTGTTCGCATATGTGTGTGTTAATATTACTATCGAATATATTGAACTATACACTTTTTGAGTCAATTTGGTTAAGTGTCTTTAATTAGTTATACACATGTTGATCATAGATCCTCTTTCACCGATTAAATCACATCAGTTTTATTGGTTTTGCAACTACTTTAATGTTTTTTTTTCAGCAAACCATCGTATATGCCAACAACAAGGTCCATCTTATACGGGAAAATGGATTAAAAAAAATCTCACATGAAAAAACCTACGTACCTTATGGTTTTTAAATGATTTTAAACCCTCGCTTTTTACTAAAAGATTTTGTGTAAAAAAGACCTAAAAGTCGTCCATTTCTATAAATTTATCATGCACCTCCAAAAAATGTATAATAATATTACAAAATCAAAAATAATATATAATATAACATTTATACATATATTGTAAATATATATACGATCACATATATTTGATTTTCAAAAATAAAAAAGTATAGTTGAAATCTTTGTCTTGAATGCTTTGATTTTGATATATTACTTATCAACTTTTTAAAAACTTGAAAATAACAAAAAGGAGTTATTTTGGAAAAATAATTCGTAAACTAGAATTTAAAAAAATAAATAACAAACTAAGTTGTTTTTAAAAATATAATAATTTATTTGGTATTTATTTAGTTTATTAATAAGTCTAATATTAAAGG
>Ga0041059_1000737_pt1 | contig 25520 bp, 25 predicted proteins | sample AraColnosormetaG_FD_56232 | JGI IMG/M metagenome (GOLD analysis project Ga0041059, IMG submission 56232) | Arabidopsis roots microbial communities from North Carolina, USA - Col MF nosort | ecosystem: Host-associated > Plants > Roots > Unclassified | place: USA: North Carolina | collected... | reverse complement strand
AAAACCAAAAAAAAAAAAAAAAAAAGTAGGAATCTTCCAGCTTCCAAGATTTCTTGATTCATTCACAAGCAATGCTAAAGAATTAAGAATTTTAAATCAGTAGTTTTGTGACTAATCCTTATACAAAGGCAAAGAATCTAATTGTCCGTGTTAGTCCCTTTATATATATCGTCGAACCATATCAAAGCAATCAAATCAATCTTTGCTCTCTATCCTTTCCAAGCAATTAACTGAAGTCCATCAAAACCTTCTCTGACAATGGTGCCTCCAAACCCAGCCCACCAACCGGCTCGGCGAACGCAACCGCAACTGCAACCCCAATCGCAACCTCGAGCACAACCCCTGCCGGGCAGGCGTATGAACCCCGTCCTATGCATCATCGTCGCCCTCGTCCTCTTGGGACTCCTCGTGGGTCTCGCCATATTGATCACATACCTCACACTCAGGCCAAAGCGACTCATCTACACGGTAGAAGCCGCGTCGGTCCAAGAGTTTGCTATAGGCAACAATGACGATCACATCAACGCAAAATTCAGCTACGTGATCAAATCATACAACCCGGAGAAACATGTCTCCGTAAGATACCACTCCATGCGTATCTCCACGGCTCATCATAACCAGTCCGTGGCTCACAAAAATATCTCTCCTTTCAAGCAACGTCCTAAGAACGAGACTAGGATTGAGACGCAGCTTGTGTCCCACAATGTGGCACTGTCTAAGTTCAATGCCAGGGACTTAAGGGCTGAAAAATCAAAAGGGACGATCGAAATGGAAGTGTATATAACGGCTAGAGTGAGCTACAAGACGTGGATTTTCCGGTCGAGAAGACGTACGTTGAAGGCTGTGTGTACGCCGGTAATGATCAACGTTACATCAAGCTCGTTGGATGGATTCCAGAGAGTGTTATGCAAAACTCGTCTTTAGTTTGATTTATCCTCATCTTGAATTGGTTTCATTTGTGTGCAAAATTTGCTATATGTGACATTGATTGATTGTGTGTGTGTTTTTCCTTTTTAAATTTCCTCTTTGGTTTTGTTCTTTTCTGCCAGTCATTCCATTTCTCTTTTCTTTTCATCATTAATTATTATATTTTTTATTTTTTTGGGCTTAAAATGCTTTACATTTTTATTGCTCTGTAAGTGATTCGATTTTTATTTCTAATAATATATGACGATTTAATAACTTCATCAAGATTTTTATAACGTAAGATTACATGCAAAATCCGTATATGTCGGGATCTCTAACAAAACTTGGATAGACACAAATTGATGGAGGTTCTTAAATAAGCAGAGAGGTAAAACAAACATATAAATTAGTCGCCAGGTACGTAAACAGACAGTTAACAACAACAAGATAAAAAAAAAAAATAGAGAGAGACAAAGATTATCAACTATTTTTAGTAGTGTTAATTTCTTCTAATAAGACAATGTAACACCAAGATTTTGTAATTTTTTCTGGAAACTGTAAATCTCTTTCTCTTGATCTTTTTCTTCTCTTGAGAAGAAAAAGAATCTAGGAGAAATGGAGTCGCGTAACGAGGCATATGAGGGGGCATACAACGCAACCTTCTGGGGGGATTTCTCATATCATGGATATGGCTTTAGTGAAGACGGGTCCAAGTTCTGCGAACAAATACCGATTCTTGTGAACTCTTTTGGCGTGTGGGAGAAGCTAGATTTACCTATACGCGGGATGAAGATATGGGACTACAGTCTTCCCCATCTCGAGAGCGTAATCGTCCTAGTTCTCTGTTTATGGCAGTTTTTTTATTTATCCCTAAAGAAGATAGGCCTCCCTGTGCCAAAGATCACCTCCATGATGATTGTAAGAACCCTTTCTTCCTCTTTTGTTCTTTTGTATAAAAGTTGTTTGCATTGACTGATTGATCGGAAAATTATGTTGAAGGCCGGGGCAGCTTTGAGCCAAACGAATCTTTTGCCGAATGACTGGACGATCCAGCACATTTTATTCCCGGATGATACTAGGCCAAAAGTGCCTGAGACGCTAGGTGGGTTCGCTTTTGTCTTTTATTGGTTCATCGAAGGTGTTAAAATGGATGTTGGGATGGTTAGGAAGACAGGTACGAAAGTGATTGTAACAGGAATTGCCACTGTTATTCTCCCCATTATCGCGGCCAACATGGTGTTTGGTAAGCTAAGAGAGACCGGGGGGAAATACTTGACAGGAATGGAGTACAGAACAATTTTATTCATGCAGAGCATCTCGGCATTCACGGGTATCTCAAGGCTATTAAGGGATCTCCGGATCAACCACTCAGAGTTCGGCAGGATCGTGATTTCGACCGCTATGGTGGCGGATGGAACGGGTTTTGGTGTTAATCTATTTGCCCTTGTGGCTTGGATGGACTGGAGGGTTTCTGCGCTGCAAGGCGTAGGAATTATCGGATATGTCATATTCATGGTTTGGGTTGTGAGACCGGCCATGTTTTGGGTGATCAAACGGACACCACAAGAGAGACCGGTGAAGGAATGCTTCATCTACATCATACTCATTTTAGCCTTCGGTGGTTACTACTTTTTGAAGGAAATTCACATGTTTCCGGCTGTTGGACCCTTCCTTTTGGGTTTGTGTGTGCCTCACGGTCCTCCTCTAGGGTCTCAACTGGTAGAAAAGTTTGAAAGCTTTAACACTGGAATCCTTTTGCCACTTTTCTTGTTCTTCTCAATGCTGCAAATCGATGGACCTTGGTTAGCTAACCAGATCGGTCAACTAAGGCATTTTGACGGTCAGTTGTATGAAGCCTTGACCATCATCATCGTTGTCTTTGTCGCCAAGATTATCTTCTCAATGATTCCTGCATTGCTAGCCAAAATGCCTCTGACCGACTCTTTCGTTATGGCACTCATCCTCAGCAACAAAGGAATTGTTGAGCTGTGTTATTTTCTGTATGGAGTTGAAAGCAATGTGAGTTCCCATATTTAACTTTATATTCAAGACAATTCAACTCTCCAACACTTAATGTTTTTTTTTTTCTTTCTGTCTTATAAGATTATTTTGTTGTGTTACAGGTTCTTCATGTGAAGTCCTTCACGATTATGGCAACGATGATTTTAGTGAGCTCTACGATATCACCAGTGTTGATACATTACCTATATGATTCGTCAAAACGATTCATTAGTTTCCAGAAGCGGAATCTAATGAGCTTGAAGCTTGGATCAGAGCTGAAGTTTCTAGTGTGCATTCACAAAGCAGACCACATCTCAGGGATGATCAACCTTCTAGCACAGTCTTTTCCTCTACATGAATCCACAATAAGTTGCTACGTGATTCACCTCGTCGAGCTTGTGGGTTTAGACAATCCAGTCTTTATCTCCCACCAAATGCAAAAAGCCGAACCTGGAAACCGGTCTTATTCAAACAACGTCCTAATCGCTTTTGATAACTTCAAACATTACTGGAAATCGATATCGCTGGAATTGTTCACATGCATCTCAAACCCTAGGTACATGCATCAAGAGATTTACTCGCTCGCTCTCGACAAACAAGCTTCTTTTCTCATGCTCCCTTTCCACATTATATGGTCCCTTGACCAGACAACGGTGGTCTCAGACGATGTCATGCGTAGGAACGCTAACTTAAATGTCTTGAGACAAGCACCTTGCTCCGTGGGGATCTTTGTCCATCGTCAAAAGCTTTTATCTGCGCAAAAGAGCAGTCCGTCTTTTGAGGTAACACATATTTGAAGGTTTGATTGTTCCATACGCTAATCATTAGTTTCCGTGCTTGAATTTGTGTTTACGTGTGAAACTTGATTTGTCTAAAACCAGGTCTGCGCAATTTTCGTGGGCGGGAAAGACGACAGAGAAGCCTTGGCATTGGGAAGGCAAATGATGAGGAATCCGAATGTGAACCTGACAGTGTTGAAGCTAATCCCAGCGAAAATGGATGGGATGACTACAGGGTGGGATCAGATGCTGGACTCGGCAGAGGTTAAGGAGGTTCTGAGGAACAATAACAATACTGTTGGACAACATAGTTTTGTGGAATACGTAGAGGAGACAGTTAACGACGGTTCCGACACATCAACACTCCTTCTCTCGATTGCTAATTCTTTTGATTTATTCGTGGTGGGGAGGAGCGCCGGAGTAGGGACCGACGTGGTGAGTGCATTGAGTGAGTGGACGGAGTTTGATGAGTTAGGTGTGATTGGAGATCTGTTGGTGTCTCAAGATTTTCCCCGTAGAGGGTCGGTGTTGGTGGTGCAACAACAACAGAATGTAGCTTGTAGATGATATTACATTGGCAACTACTCTTTATTCATTTATAAGATACAAAAAATAGAAATACACTTCTCACACGAGACACATTTGTAGCCCCAAATTTTTAAGTGACAGTTCGTCTCCGTGGCCTTGTGATGATAACATTTGCAAATATGACTTTAAATTTAATTGATTCCACATAATTTTTTAAAAACAATGAAATCAGAAAAAAATAGTACATGTTTTATAATTAAATTAACATTCAATGTGAGAGTTACATCTATTTACATGTTTTACAAGTTTTAATCTCCTTTTCGCTATACAATAAAGAAAAACGGCAAAAATAAGCAAACTAGACAAATAAATTACATAGCAAATTAGTATATAGTCTTAAAAGACCTACTTGCCACCAATTTGATCATTAAAAATGATGAGAATTTCACGCACGTAGTATACATTCAATGAAATTACCCAATTAAAACCTTTAGAGGAATCTATTACCAACCAATAGGAATTGAGTTCAAAATGGTTTGTAGGTGATTTACACTTGTTCTCATTTCTTTATAGTCTTAAGACCACAAATACGACTAGCCAATGAATATTTAATGCCTAACTACTTGGAAGAATCTTAATCCTGTGATTATGCTTTACGTATACGTAGGGTTCAAGCATTAATTAGTAATTTTGAATTTGGAGAAATTTTATAAGAGAGTAATTTGGTATCCTGACCTAGGTACAATATTCTTTAGTTTATATTGTTATTTATCTTACCCTGCCTTGATTAGTAAGACTCTTTTAGTATCCATTTTCCTTTGCTATATTATTTGGTTTAATTTGCATGCTTAGCTGTTTGAATGACTTAATTTGTATGGTGATTTTAAAGTATAAGTTCCTATTTCACCAAACATAGAAAAAATTGTCAAAACAAAAATATATATATCCCTGAGAAAGTGTGCAAGTGGATGCAAAATTCCCTAAATATATATCGTTATATGTATAGCTTTGGCGTTGTTGATTGGTGAAATAGACGATGTACAATCATACGTGTGCTAATGTTGACAAGGAACAAGAGATGGAGAAGAATGAAGCTATAAAAAGAAAACAAAATGGGTAAATATTAACTGTACCTGAGATGCGTATCTGTTGTTTGCTGGTTATTCGACCTTAATTAGTCAACGTTTATAACAAAACCATCCCTAGTCTTCTTCTTTCCCAATCGAATTACAAACCCTAAATCATTCCATTAGATCTTCTTGATCCCTAAGCAAGTCTCTTCGTTAACTTTTGTCTTTCTCCTTAAAATGGCTACAGAGGAGATAGACATGAGTTATTGGGACGTGTCATGGGGAGAATTCAATGAAGACAAGAACTCGTCTATCTTCTGCGAGTCACACCCTCACATAGTAAATTCGCACGGGATATGGGAGGTTATGACTTTCAAGAGAGGGATGAACTTCTGGGAATATCCGCTCCCGAATCTCGAGATCTTAATCTTTTCTACTTTTTTTATATGGCGGCTTCTCGACATCTCATTCAACAAAATTGGTCTTCGAGTACCTAGATTCACATATATGATGATCGTGAGTTTTCTTAATCTCCCTCTTCCCTCCACGTTTTAAATTTTAAAATCAGTACGGTGCATATTCCTAAACGTTGTAATGCCTTGTTGTTGAAGGCAGGGATAATTTTAGGTCAAACTTGCCATTTCAGCAACAAGTCTTGGATCCATGACATTTTTTTCCCTGATGATAACCGACCAAAGGTGGCCGAGACCCTAGGGGCTTTCGGCTTCGTTTTATATTGGTTCCTCAAAGGTGTGACCATGGATGCCGAATTGCCATTTAGGACGGAGAAAAGGTCTAGTGTGATCGGATTCATTACAGTAATTATACCCTTGATTTGTGGCAGCCTCACTTTTAGATATAGAGAACGAAGAGGGGACTCAAGCATATTAAGGATGGAATACAGGTTGATCATATTCTTGCAAAGCATATCCGCGTTCACGAGCATCGACACACTCCTAAAAGACCTCCAGATCAAACACTCAGAGTTTGGGAGGATAGCCCTCTCTGGGGCTATGGTGACTGACATGTTGGCTTTTGGTGTAACATTTTTTAATGCAATCTACTACGAAAAATTGTACGGCTTCATGCAAACCGTAGGTTTCTGCCTCTTTGTCGTCGTTATGATATGCGTTGTGCGGCCGGCTATGTATTGGGTGATCAAGCAGACTCCAGAAGGGAGGCCGGTCAAGGATTTCTACCTCTACTCGATTTTTGGGATTGCTTTCGCCTGCTTCACTTTTTTTAACAAGGTTATTCATCTTTTTGGACCCGCGGGATCATTTGTTTTCGGCTTGACGGTTCCAAATGGATATCCTTTAGGTACTACTTTGATTCAAAAGTTTGAGAGCTTTAATCTTGGCTCTATTTTGCCACTCTTTGGATCATTAACCATGATGCAAGTAGATCTCTTACGGTTGTTCAAAGAGAGTGGAGATTTAATACGGATGGAGGGTCAAATCTATGAGGTCATTTCCTTTATTCTTTTGGTGAATACCACAAAATTCGTTGTTACCACCATAACCGCGTATGCTTTTAAAATGCCCTTGAGAGACTCTTTTGCTTTAGCCCTTGTGCTTAGTAATAAGGGGATCTTCGAGCTCGCCTACTACACGTACGCGGTTGAATTAAAGGTGCGTACAATTAAACTCTTCTATATATATTTAAAGTCAGAAGAATTAGTTTATTTTCATAAAAATTAATCAAATCTTTGGACATGTTTCACAGCTAATAAGGCCAGAGGTTTTCACAATCCTAGCTGCCTACACCCTCTTGAACTCTATCTTTATACCAATGCTCTTGGAGCTCGTGCATGACCCAACCAAAAGATTCAGATGCTACCGAAAAAGGAATTTGGGCATCTTGAAAGACGGTGCGGCTCTCCAATGTCTTATGTGCGTCTACAGACCTGATCACATAACTTCCATGACCGACCTCTTGGAAACTTTTAGCCCATCACAAGATTCCCCAATGGCGTGTAACATACTTCACCTCGTCGAGCTTGTGGGTCAAGCCAATCCTATGTTCATTTCCCACCAGTTGCAAAAACCAGAGCCCGGAAGTACTTCTCTGTCTGACAATGTCATAATCTCCTTCCGTGGCTTCCAAAGACAATTCTTTGAATACACATCGTTGGATATTTTCACTTCCGTCTCCGTGTCCCAACACATGCATGAGGACATTTGTTGGCTAGCCCTATCCAGAAGCCTATCTTTGATTGTGCTTCCTTTCCACCGAACCTGGTCCGTTGATCGATCCACGGTTATCTCCAACGATGATAATCTGAGAATGCTCAACGTTAACGTCCTGAGACGAGCCCCATGCTCTGTTGGAATCTTCGTCTATCGCAAGCCCATCGTTGAATCTCATATGGCTAAGTCCCACAGCAAGGTGCTTTTCATTTTATTTTGAAAACTAATTAATTATCCGTTTGGGTACGTGAAAATACAAATTTCAGAATTTTATAAAATCTAAAAGAATATTTTTGCAACGTCTAAATGAAATTAAATGCTGAAAGAAAATCTTTTCATTTTCCTTTACCATTTATGATGAACAAAAGAAATGGTACTAATATATTAGCATTTTTAACCTGATAAAACTCTCATCTTTGCAGATATGTTTGATTTTTAACGGTGGAAAAGACGATAGAGAAGCTTTGGCGATAACAAATCGAATGAGACTGACAGAAAAACGAACAAGGCTAACGATCATAAGATTCATTCCAAAATCTTCTGAAATGGATAACGATGAGTGGGAGCAACAGCAATCGATTAACCTAAAGGAGTCCGTGACTAGCATCGTTGGGTCCAACATCAAAGAAAATGATGCCAAGGTGACATATATCGATAAGGCGGTTTCTGATGGATCTGAGACCTCAAGAATCTTACGAGCAATGGCAAATGATTATGACTTGTTTATCGTTGGAAGCGGCAGCGGAATAGGAACTGAGGCTACTAGCGGAATTAGTGAATGGACAGAGTTCAATGAATTGGGACCTATTGGAGATTTATTAGCATCACATGAATATCCTTCAAGTGCATCAGTGTTGGTTGTTCAAAAACAAGTGTACATTCATCATACAAAAAGCCAAAGGAGAAAATCTTTCTAAGAAATAATGCGAGATATGTTCAATGCTCAGCTTTTCAATGTTGTATTTCTCTACATCAATAAACATTAGTTTTAGGCTGCTTGAAGTTATGGAGTAATTGATTCGAGTTTCTTCTGGATATGATGATATAAACTTCACGATTTTTTTAATCAAATTTTGAGTTAACAAGATTAGAGTAATTTCTTGTGGCAGTGCCTGCTCTATGATAACGCCTTCCAACTATAGCTGCCTTTGTTATCACAATTCAAAAATATATATTCTCTTGTAGTAACAGGGTCTGTTTAACATACACACTTTGTCACGTTATAATTAAGTTTAGTATGTGTTAGAGATATCAGAGGGAACAGAGCAAAATACTCTGTTTTTCTCAACAAAAAGAGATTTTGGTACCTAACAGAGTACTCTGCTCTGTTCCCTTTGATAAAAGATTGAATTTGAGGTCTTAATTAATGGATCATCTTATTAAAAATGGGTAAAGCGTTTATTTAGACTGCCTAAAGAGGTCATTTTATTTTAAAGTAATACAACTTACAAGCGCCAAAAACAAAGACAACACCTGGACGAGACAATCCCTATATTTATACCCTTATCCTAATTTTAGAGATCCTTTGGGATCTGTGTGAAACCATCAGACCGGTTTTAATTTTAGTTCTTTTTTTGACTGCAAAATCTTTTCATTGTCAATTTTTTTTTTTGTTCTTTTTGGTTTTACGTAGACAAGATTTGTCCCAAATGGATGCAGAAAATGCGACTTGGCGCAAAGAGTTCATGTGGAACAACGATGAGAAAAGAGCAGAGATGGGGACGAAGATGTTTTGCGATGTAAGTCCACATATAATGTTGAACTCACATGGCGTTGCAGAGAAAATGGCTTCCGGATCTAAGGGAATGGATTTTTGGGAGTACCCTCTTCCACAATTGGAGATCATTATTCTCTCCATATTCCTATTATGGCGTTTATTTGATATGTTGTTCAAGAAGTTAGGTGTTCCTATCCCCAAGTTCACCTCCATGATGCTTGTACGTAATTACGGGTTTCAAATATCCGCATGTCATTGGGGATGTTCGAATAATATAACACATTTTCTTTTCTTGTTCTTGAAGGTCGGAGCAGTCTTAAGTGAGATGTTTGGATCTATGCAAATACCATGTTTAAAGCATATATTTATCCATTATAACCAGTATATGACAAAGGTTCCTGATACTATAGGCGCATTTGCTTTTGTCCTAGATTGGTTTCTAAGGGGAGTGACTACAGATGTTGGAATAATGAAAAAGTCAGGAACTAAGAGTGTTGTAATTGGGATCACCTCAATGATCATCCCATGGCAAATAGGAAAACTCCTTTATTCATCTAGAGAGAAATCAAGTATTCTGACCATGACAGAAATGGAGTATACCGTAATGACATTCACAATGAGCATGACGCCTTTCACTTGCGTCAACATGTTGCTTACTGACCTCAAGATAGTTCACACTGATTTCGGCCAAATAGCTCAGTCAGCGGGAATGGTAACAGATTTGCTTGCCTTTTTCTTGACTGTATCGGCTTACGTTAGCCGTGATGAAACTCAAGGAGTGAAAATGGGATTAGCTTTTATGGCATTCTTTATTTTTGTGTACCTTGTGCGACAATTTATGCTTTGGGTTATAAGACATACGCCAGAAGGAGCCCCGGTGAAGAACGTCTATCTCTACATTGGTCTCTTGCTTGCTTACTTATCTTATCTTTATTGGAGCCGCTTCTTATTCTTCGGACCGCTAGGGGCATTTGCTCTTGGTTTGGCTGTCCCTAACGGGCCGCCATTAGGATCAGTATTTATACAAAAATTCGATAGCTTCAACGAGGGCATTTTTTTACCCCTCTTTGGATCACTTAGCATGATCAAACTAGATTGGTCATTTCTACGAAAGGAGTTTGGAAATGGAAGGCATCTCCATGGACATATGTACGAGTGTTTTTCCTTCCTTCCCATCGTATACATAGCGAAATTCGCTACTTCGTTTTTAGCCGCCTTAGCTACAAAGATACCTTTGAGAGACTCAATTATCCTAGGTGTCATTATGGGCACCAAGAGTAGTTTCGAGTTGGGTTACGTACTTACAGCCTTCGAAAAAGACGTAAGAATATTTTAGCTATACTCATATAACGGATATGATGATCATCTTAATTTGTATATATATTTCTGTTTTAATGTTTCTCATTTTTAACAGAGGATTAGTCTGGAGGTCTTGTCGCTCCTGGGCGTATACATTCTCGTAAACTCTTTGTTAACACCAATGGCTATACATTTCCTGTATGACCGGTCTAAGAGATTTGTGTGTTACGGAAGAAGAAACTTGAAAGAGAAGCCAGAAATGCAAACGCTGGTGTGCATCAACAAGCCTGACAACATAACATCGATGATTAGCCTTCTTAGAGCAACTTCCCCATCTAAAGACTCTCCAATGGAATGTTGTGTTCTTCACCTAATAGAGTTATTGGGTCAAGCTACTCCCACGTTTATCTCCCACCAGCTTCAAAAACCAAAGCCTGGAAGTCGGTCTTATTCCGAAAATGTCATAAGCTCTTTCCAACTGTTTCAAGAGGTTTATTGGGACTCCGCTTCCATAAACATGTTCACGTCTTTAACTTCCGCTAAAGAGATGCATGAACAAATATGTTGGTTTGCTCTTAGTCAAGGTTCCAATCTTATTCTCCTCTCGTTTCACCGCACTTGGGAGCCTAACGGAAATGTCATTATCTCAGACGATCAAACCCTAAGAAGTCTTAATCTTAATGTTCTGAAACGCGCCCCTTGTTCTGTCGGAATCTTTGTTTATCGCAAACCAATTTGGCAAACCAAAGCCCTAGAATCTCCGTGCCGTGTAAGTAACTACATTCTTTTTTTTTTGTTTTTTTTTGTTTATTCTAAATGATGTTGAATATTTTTTATTTTCATACATTAAATGCAGGTGTGCTTGATTTACGTGGGTGGGAATGACGACAAAGAGGCCCTGGCATTAGCTGACCACATGAGAGGTAACCAACAAGTGATTCTAACGGTCTTGCGTCTGATCCCTACGTCTTATGCCGATGAGAGTAGCTTGAGGATTCATAGCCAAATGGTAGACATGAACCGTCATGAAGACCAAAGGCCTGGAGATAAGTCAACCATCATTGACTGGACGGTGGGAGATGGCACAGAGACATCCAAAATTTTGCACTCCGTGTCTTACGACTATGATCTATTCATAGTCGGTCGAAGAAGTGGGGTTGGTACTACAGTCACCAGAGGACTCGGGGATTGGATGGAATTCGAAGAACTTGGAGTCATTGGAGATTTGTTAGCATCTGAATATTTTCCTTCTAGAGCCTCCGTGTTAGTCGTCCAACAACAAGAGTGAGAAGCATTTATCCTGAAATTGAGTTAGCTTCAATCTTGGTTTATTTTCCTTATTGAAATTAAGATCCTTTACAAACAAAGTGTAACGGATCTTATAGGAAGCACACAATAGATTTTTTTGTGTTGTAAGGACTACAAAACACATGTTCATCATTCATGTATAGGGGAGAAATACATATACTAGGTGATGAGAAGGTAAATCATCGATCCCACAAATTAACAGGCGGATTTAGTGAAGAAATACAGGGTGCATGTGCAACCACTAAATTATTGAAATATGTGTTTTATTTTAATTCTACACTAAGATTTGTATCCTAATTGGCCAATTAAACAAGATAAAGATTAAAAGTTGAGGAACTCGTAAACAGCCCTTCACGCGCTTAATTTTTTAATTTTACGGAAAACAGCAATTTCGCATGGATTTCGGATAGGTGGCGTCTACGCGCTCATTGTGCGAATGAGTAAGATACTTAGATTTCACAGTTCGATAACCATACGCGTCACGTTTGGGCTGACATTATACTGTCTATTGGGCTATAACGATATTTTTTCCATATCATAGACCCACATAAAATAAAAAGGCCCAATAACAAAAATTTAAAACTAGGGCACAGTTTAGTGTATGAGTATCCATTAGTGATAGCATTTGATGTAATTTATAAAATATTATATTTACAATAACCTTTGAAATAATCATCACAATTTTGTCCAAATTTGAAGTTTTCAAAAAAATAAAATTTGATCATTGGGATCTATTAAAGATTTGGACTAACCCTAATTAGTAATTACAGGTAGAAACTCTGGATAAAAAATCGTATTCTTTCGGCAAATCCGAACCATCTTAAGATATCTTAGCCCGCTTCTTCAGGTGGTCCTAATTTGGCCCAACATAAAGGAGAGAGTGGCGGGTGAGAAATTCTGCCGCCAATATATTATCACCTTTCTTCAAGGTTGCAAACTTGCAACACCTGTCCTTTCTAAAACCCTAATTTCAAAATCGACTGATGTTAGCGATTCGATCGTCGAATTACCTCCGATGCATACCTTCTCTCTGTACTAAAACCCAAATCTCTCAATTCTCCTCCGTGTTAATCTCTTTTAGCCGCCAAATTTCCCACTTGCGTCTTAGCTCGTGCCATAGAGCCATGTCTTCTTCCCGCCCTTCTGCATTTGATGCTCTCATGTCCAATGCTCGTGCAGCCGCCAAGAAGAAGACTCCCCAGACAACTAATTTGTCTCGCTCGCCGAACAAAAGGAAAATTGGAGAAACCCAAGATGCTAATTTGGGCAAAACTATTGTTTCCGAAGGTACACTTCCAAAAACGGAGGATCTGCTGGAGCCTGTTTCTGATTCTGCAAATCCCAGATCGGATACATCGTCAATTGCGGAGGATTCAAAGACGGGAGCGAAAAAGGCTAAGACTTTGAGCAAGACAGACGAAATGAAGAGCAAAATTGGATTGCTGAAGAAGAAGCCGAATGATTTCGATCCTGAAAAAATGTCTTGCTGGGAGAAAGGGGAGAGAGTTCCGTTTCTGTTTGTCGCATTGGCTTTTGATCTGATCTCAAATGAAAGTGGCCGGATTGTGATTACTGATATTCTGTGTAACATGTTGAGAACTGTTATTGCCACTACTCCTGAGGATTTGGTCGCTACTGTTTATCTTTCGGCGAATGAGATTGCCCCGGCTCATGAAGGTGTAGAATTGGGAATTGGTGAGAGTACAATTATCAAGGCTATCTCTGAGGCTTTTGGTAGAACTGAGGATCATGTTAAGAAGCAGAATACGGTATGTTGACTTTTTAAAACTTTTGTTGCCTTGTAATTCAATGAGCTTGTCTGGTGTGGAATTGCTATAAGGTTTTTGAATAAGAAAATTAGCAGTTCTGAAATTGAACTTGATTTATAGGAACTGGGAGACTTGGGACTTGTAGCAAAAGGAAGCCGTTCGACTCAGACTATGATGTTCAAGCCCGAACCATTGACTGTTGTCAAGGTTTTCGATACGTTTCGACAAATTGCTAAGGTATTTATAACCTTGTGGCTTTTGAATGCTTGAAATTTTGTTTATGCTTTCAATTGAGATTCAGTCAACCGTCTTTTTGTCTGACTGCATAGAAGATGAGTGGGACTATTGCATGTTAACTATTACAGGAAAGTGGAAAAGATAGTAATGAAAAGAAGAAGAATCGAATGAAGGCACTTCTTGTGGCGACAACAGACTGTGAACCTCTTTACTTAACACGATTACTTCAGGTATGCATCAACCGCCACTATTTTTCTGCTTATCCGTTTGGGTTCCTTATTTCGCCCTTCTTAATTTACCTTGCAGGCAAAATTGCGGTTAGGGTTCTCAGGTCAGACTGTCTTAGCCGCATTGGGACAAGCCGCTGTATATAATGAAGAGCACTCAAAGCCACCCCCAAATACCAAGTCTCCTTTAGAAGAGGTCTGCTATCTCTTTTTGTTTTTGTATCTCCCACTTATATATCAGAATCCTTCTTTCCGAGTTTTGTGAGTAAAAATATATTTTCTGAGCTACTCTAAGGATGTTGTGTTGCTGTAGGATCTCTATGTAGTATTCTTTGAGAGACGTCACAATTTACCTTCTATGCATTTCTGTAATCTTATGCCATTACACTTCTTTCCTGGATCCATCATTCTGCTCTGTTCTTGTAGGCTGCAAAGATTGTTAAACAAGTATTCACTGTACTTCCTGTCTATGACATTATTGTTCCTGCTCTTCTAAGTGGCGGTGTGTGGAATCTTCCAAAAACTTGTAACTTTACATTGGGTGTTCCAATTGGACCCATGCTTGCAAAACCAACCAAAGGTGTAGCTGAGATACTGAATAAATTCCAGGACATCGTTTTCACATGTGAATACAAATATGATGGGGAACGTGCACAGGTGATATTTGGTGTCTACTGAATTAGGATGAATGCTATTCTTAGATATGAGTTATTTAAATATGGTATGGCTTATCATCAATCAATTTCTGCAGATACATTTTATGGAGGATGGTACATTTGAGATATACAGTCGAAATGCTGAAAGAAACACTGGGAAGTACCCGGATGTTGCTCTTGCGTTATCAAGGTAAACATCTGGTGTAACTGGTTGAAAACATTAGAGATTCAATCTTTCTACTGAAGTTAGTGAAACATCTCAATGCAGATTAAAGAAGCCTTCTGTGAAATCTTTTATTCTGGATTGTGAAGTTGTTGCTTTCGACAGGGAGAAAAAGAAAATTCTTCCGTTCCAGGTAACTCATAAGTGAATAGCGTTCTGATATTAAAGTATGGTTGCAGCCTTATATTTTGTCTATTCATTTACGGTATGTTATTTTATAGAAATGCCAGAGAAATGTTAAATGTGTTAGAGTTTCCATCTTGTTAGCCAGTGAATTAAGAAATAAGCATAGCTGTAATGCTCTTTTAGACCAGATTTTCGGGTTTTGGACACTGTCTAACCTTTAATTTTGCCAACGTTACTGAATAAACCTTGTTACACTTATGGATCTTTAATGGCACTCAGACAGTTTTGGTGATTCACCTAATTTTTGCTTATGTTTAGTGTTGGTGTGAAGAGGATTGTTAATATATATCAATTGTTATAAAGCTCCTGTTATTGGATTAATTTACATTAGTTGAAGTTAGCTATTTCAAACTATTTGACTTGATGTCTTTTTTCTCTCTCTTTTTTTTTCTTTTCTTTTTCCAGATTTTGAGCACTCGAGCCCGTAAAAATGTGAATGTCAATGATATCAAGGTTGGCGTATGCATCTTTGCTTTTGACATGTTATATCTAAATGGCCAACAACTTATCCAGGAGAATCTTAAAATTCGCCGAGAGGTGAGCAATATCTGTATATCATTATAATATTTTGTTTTTCTTTGGTTGCAGTCAAGTTCTTGTTGTGCAAATATGTAATCATTTGTGTTCACCTTGCTTCTAGCAGAAGCTATACGAATCATTTGAGGAAGATCCTGGGTATTTCCAGTTTGCAACTGCTGTAACATCTAACGATATCGATGAAATACAAAAGTTTCTTGACGCTTCTGTTGATGTTGGGTATATCTCTTGACACTTCTCTGTATCTCTAAAAAGTGCAGTAAACTTTGGTGTAAATTGTTGCATATCACTTTCTCTTTAGTAGCATATTAGTTAGAGATTTTGGTAGATATTTACTGCTTTCAGGTATTTTTTATTTTAGAGAGTTATCTTTATATGTTCAAGGGTATGATAATTTAGCAATTTGATCATACTCGTACTGATTGTTGCCTAGCATCTTCTCTTTAGCACCATCTTTCACCTTCATCTGAGTTCACATAAATTTAGAGATTCTGGTAGATATTTACTCATTTCGGGTATTCTATTTTAGATAGTTATCCAATTATCTGTTACATGTTTAAGGATATGATAAATTAACAATTTGACCATGCCTGTAGTGATATATGATATGACATTGAGTTCTGCTTCAATATCTCTATGCTGTTTCGATTTTCATGATTTGCCTTCAGGATGAAAATTGCATTTTTAGCAATTTGACCCACGCATGTTGTGATTTCTCTACACCTATGTCTATTACATAGGCCTATGCCTTTTATCTCTATGATGTTCCCGTTCATCTATATATTCTTTTTTTCTTTTGCAGCTGCGAAGGTTTAATCATTAAAACATTGGACTCAGATGCTACCTATGAGCCTGCAAAGCGATCAAATAATTGGCTAAAACTGAAGAAAGACTATATGGACAGGCAAGACTCTCTTAAACATTTTTCTTAAAAAAGTTTAAATCGAACAGTTTTTTACTGACTATAGGATTACATGTGCAGCATTGGGGACTCTGTGGATCTTGTACCAATTGCTGCTTTCCATGGACGTGGAAAACGCACAGGTGAAAACCACGAAAATACATTGGATGATACATTCTTCATTCTCTATGCTCTTAACAAAGCCTTATGATTTCCTTCTAGGTGTCTATGGTGCATTTTTACTCGCTTGCTATGATGTTGATAAGGAAGAGTTCCAGAGCATTTGTAAAATTGGTCAGTCGAATACATGAATACACCTTGGTATTTCATATTATGTATGTGTGTTCAGTTTTTCAAGTTTCTTAAACCTTGGTTATACGGTTTGGGCTACTAGGTACTGGATTTTCTGATGCCATGCTTGACGAGCGGTCGTCCAGTCTTCGCTCTCAAGTGATTGCTACTCCAAAAGTAGGATATTTTCTTCTTCCTTATCATATATGTCTCTAGCATGAATTCTTATTTAATTGTAATGATTCAAATATCCAGCAATACTACCGAGTTGGAGACAGCCTCAATCCAGATGTTTGGTTTGAGCCCACTGAGGTAGGATTATGTTTGCTTGTACTCAAAATGTTATCTTATATTTATTAGTTTCGCCATTCTATCGTATGGGTTGAAATGAAAGGTAAAAAATATGTTTGCTTAAAGGTCTGGGAAGTGAAAGCAGCTGACTTAACAATTAGCCCTGTGCACCGTGCAGCTACTGGCATAGTGGATCCTGATAAGGTTTAACTTTCTCCGACTTATTTTCTTCTTTTTCCTTTTTGGTTTGAATATCTCTGCTGATATATTGTTACGTATTGGTTTTCAATTTTGTTTCGTTAAAAGGGGATTTCTCTTCGTTTTCCTCGTCTACTTCGTGTACGGGAAGACAAGAAGCCCGAGGAAGCAACATCATCTGAGCAGGTGAAGTTTCATTCTAATTACACTCATATGTTTTCAATACTGGAAAGACAAGACCAGACTGGTTTTGAAACTCTTTTCCTTTTTCTAATTCTCAATTTTCCCTGCACATTTTCAGATTGCTGATTTGTACCAAGCTCAGAAACACAATCATCCAAGTAATGAAGTCAAAGGTGACGATGATTGAACAACAGTAATCTGGCCTCAGAGCACATTTCCTCGTATGTACGACATTGCTCGTAACTTGCTAATGATGCACATTGCGTGTTTGAGTTTTCAACTGTAACTGCTTATGTAAAACTGCTTTTAGGAAAAGTGAATGAAAGGTTCTGGAAAAAAATTGGTACACTCATCAACTGACTCTGGAATGAATAAAAACACTGCCCTGATTGACATCACTGAGCTATCTATGATTGGCAGAAATGTGGAATATGTTTACAGTAGAAACAGGATACTTGAGGCAAGATACAGTAACTACATCATTGGCTTATGAGTTTAATAGTTGTCAGCAGAAGACGAGCCTCTGGTTTGTAGTCTCACTCGAAGCAAGATAAATAAATAGTTAAATACTGTATAGTAGGTGGGCCTAAACCGTAGGTTTTAAAACCAATAAACATGTAATTGTAATAGGTCCACAAATTAACTCATTAAACTGGATTTGGGCCGAAGTGTAAAAAGACGAAACCTCAAAAGGCTTAAAACCTCAAAAGGCTTAAAACCTCAAAAGGCTTAACACCTCTTGGTGAGGCAGAGGTTTTGGCCTTGGGCGTCGTTTCCCATATGCTCGACTGGAACTTAAACGCCTTTACTGAAAATCTACTTGAAACGATAAATCGCCGTAGTTTGTGTTTCGATCGGACGACGAACAAATGGATCCCGACAGGTATTCCACTTTATCTATCCTCTAACTTGGCTTATGATTCATTATCAGACAATTTTTTTTGTTATAAGCTTTGCGCAAACAAATATGAAAATGGTCTTTGGTTACGGAACAATCATATTAGCTTATAGAAGCTTTAATTTCTTCGGTGGTTGTTATCTTTGCTGTCTTTCGTTAGTAGGCAAGTCGAGATCTTTGCTGTTTCAGGTAAAATCTTTGCCAGTGAGATTCTCTTGTAGATTCATTTGAGAATTAAGTTTTACATTTTTCTGAAATACTTCAGTTATTTTTTTGAGTTTTGAGCCAAGGTTTTCCAATTGAGAAGTTGATTAAATTTGACACTTGCTGTCTTTTAAGGTTAAATTCTCCAAGCACCTGTACTGTTACCATTGAGGTTTTGGGGCACGAATTAGACTTTGCTCAGGTATGTGTGACTCTTATATTCTCCTTGAATTCTTACATTTAAGGTCAATGATGCTACAATTTTCTACATGATAGGATCCAAATTCGAAGCATTTAGGAACGACCGTGTGGGATGCGTCCATGGTGTTTGCCAAATATCTGGTATAAATAGATCTTTCGTATCCCGCTTAAATTCTAGGATTCTCCTCAGAGATTATCTTCTTTATACTGTGTAATTTAGATTGGTAACTTAGGGCTGTTACTCATTAATAATAGATCTTCGGTGAGGCTTTAGTTGGTTATGAACCAGTGAACTCCTTCTTTATTTTATTTACCAAAGAACTACAACATAGAAGAGACTTGATTAACTAGGAAAGTGTCTAACTCTTGACCAAAGCAAAGATCCTAGAGACCTAGACCAATACAGAATGATTTCAATGCACTCTCCTTGCTCCCCTTTAACCCTTCCACAACTAACCGTGTAAGGTCTGTTGTTAGTCTGGCAAAGCTAGACCTCCTGCTCAAACCCTAGATTAGTTACAAATAGTCATTTACTAGACTTAACAAGAAAGCCTTGTCTGACTTCCTGACGCTTAAAATATTTACAGGGGAAAAATAGCAGGAAGGGAAGGTTTAGTTCATCTAAACTGAAAGGGAAACGTGCTATTGAACTAGGAGCAGGTTGTGGCGTTGCAGGATTTGGTACGTAATACATGTATGTATTGATATCTGGAGTATTCCCCTTTCTTATCCATGACTATATCTTTGCTTGAAACTGGAACTTTGGCATCTTCAATTGGAGTTTGTGTTCATGTGTCAGCTTTGGCGATGCTGGGGTGTGATGTGGTTACAACTGACCAAAAGGAGGTATTACCACTGCTAAAGAGGAATGTAGAATGGAATACGTCCAGAATCGTACAGATGAATCCTGGTTCAGGTTTGTGTCAATACTTTATTCTCTAGTAGCTAGCTCGCTTCTTTTACTGCTTCTATCTACAGCTTTCTTCATTTTCTTATGCCAAGGAAAAGTTTGTAGAACTAACTCTCGATGTGATGCTTACTTTATCCAGGTACAAGAAAATCTTGACTTGTTATAATTACTGTCTAATGAAGTTTTCATTCCTTGTGGCAGCATTTGGATCGCTCCGGGTTGCAGAACTCGACTGGGGAAACGAAGATCATATAACGGCCGTTGAGCCTCCCTTTGACTATGTCATCGGTACTGATGTTGTAAGTTCATCGGAATCTTCAAATGATTCACTCTAATCATGTAATCTAGAAAGACTGAATTCAGCTCAAGGGAGACTGACCTCACCTTAAATTTGGTTTTAAGGTATATTCTGAGCAGCTTCTGGAACCGCTATTGCGTACGATACTTGCATTATCAGGGCCAAAGACAACAGTTATGGTATGAATTAAGATACTTGGGATATTTGCTTTTAAGATATCATTGGAACTACAAGATCATTCGTTGTTGTTGTTTTATAGTTGGGATATGAGATACGTTCGACGGTTGTTCATGAGAAAATGCTTCAGATGTGGAAAGACAACTTTGAAGTCAAAACCATACCGAGATCCAAGGTACGTTGATGGCACAGTTACTGTTTAAGTTTCATGAAATATACAACCGCTTATTCTGGAACGCAATCTGCAGATGGATGGTGAATACCAAGACCCGAGCATTCATCTGTACATCATGGCACAGAAATCTGCTGCCGAGAGCTCTGGAAACGTAAGCCGAGATGAAGTTGTTATAGACACAGACGAAACAAAGTGTGAGACGAAAGTCCCAACCGGAGAATGCCATAAGAGGGTGGAAGAGGAAGCTGTTGTTACACATGGTCCTCGTCTTAATGAAGATAGTTTGTTGATGAGACTACGGGATGGAAAGCTAAGTGAATGGGAGATGAGAAGGTATGGTACAGTTGCTGCACAGCTTCTCCGTGACGTTAAGATAGATGTTCAGGTGCGTATATACATACCATTGTGGTTACGTAATCTCTCATAAATGCAAGTAAAATAATCTCTTGTGTAAATTTTCTTTGAATTTGCTTGTAGGTGAAAAAATAATGTTGCATTAGCTACTTTCAGAGCCTTGTTCCTCAAGATCCACCACTTTAATTTTTAGTTTTGGTATCATGGAGACTCTATACAATGAATGAAATCTTCCTTTTCTTATTTTCTGCATTGTTTTCTGATATAATTGAAAAAGCGATCACACATCACATATCATCCTTCAACCTTGGATAGCAATCGAAAAATGATACAAGGCAGTGTTACATGTGTTTAGACATCCAAGGCATGGTGTCTTCCCACCTCTATTCGATCATATAGCAGAATTTGGGTGGCTTTGTGCTCAAAGTTTTAAGGACAGGACAATTGGAGATCTTGGCTCATGGCCACATCCAATCATAGTCCGCTTTCTCCCTCGTTGCCGCACTTGGGCGAGCTTGTTAAATGTGGCGGACCATTGCTTTGAGGAGTTCCTATACGCTGTCAGTATACGATCCATCACATTCCCGCATGAAGAATGCATTGAGAGTAACAGCTTTGTCTTCAGGCAAGGTATATATTTAGATCAACAGCTTTGTCTTCAGGCAAGGTATATATTTAGATCAACAGCTCTGTCTTCAGGCAAGGTCGATGTGACACTCAAGCCAAAATCGATTAGTACCAGCTGATTAAATCAGCCTGATTTGTTCCACTTCTGACTAACATATTTGATGTGGTCAAATCACCGTGAGCCAAGCCACCATCATGGAGCTTAGCGATGGCCGTCCCAATCTGAGTAGCAACATCATCTAACCGTTCCTCAACAACCCCATTCGCCCCAAAAGTCAAGGAGAATGTCTTTAACAGAGACGCCCTCAATGTACTCAAGTGTTAAAGAGTGAAGCAGAGTATCCACAGCATAGATGACTGGAGTACAAACCCCTAGCTTTCTTGCCTTTGTCATACAAGCGTTTGAGTGTGAGTTTGGCATCCAAAATCGGGTGGCGATATTTCTTCGAGAAACGTTCTTTCACAATGGATCTTCTTCCAGAAAATGTAGACTCCAATACCCTAGCTTCTGCTCCTTGTTTTATCAGAACTAGCGATTCATTCCCAACGTTTTCCTCACAATCCATCCTATTTTTCATTTAGACTTGTCACCTTTCCCACCACGTTTGTTCTTAGAATTTATCTCAAAACCGCCTTGTTCAAATTATGGCTTCTTCAATGGCGAATTGAAGCTAGACGTGTAGAATAGCTTTCAAGCCTGCCTTCGTCAAACCCTAACCCTAGAGAAGAATCGCGAGAAAGGCCCAAGTGTGACATGGTCATTCTAAACCTAGTAAATAATTGAATTTGGGCCAGGGAGAGACCGGCCCAGTATATGATAGCTTAATATTAGCGTTTCATTCATTAAGCCTTTCCGACACGATGTGCGTGGAAAGCGAAAACTACAGGCTGTGCATGTTCAAAGATTTAGAACGGTGGAATATGTGGAGTTTGGCAAAAGTCCCACATCGGTAACAAGAAACAAAGGAGGCTTCTAAAGCTGAGTATAAATAAGAGAGTCATGACTCCATACAAATTACTTACCTGGACGGGGTCAACTCGCGATCAAGAAGACGAGTGGCCTAGGCTAGTGACTTCCATTGCACATACCGGAAGGGTGCTATGCTTAAGGTCTTCCCTTGAGGAAGAGCCTACGTCATTATTTGTGGCAGAGGGGGTTTGCGTTCGCGCAGCCCCTACCATTAGTTCCAGTCTTGAATGTTTTTTTCTAACTAACAATTATCGTTGTAATTGTGACAGTCTTTGATTAGTTCTCCGATTGTGGCCGTCTTCCTCGCCCCCTAGCAAACCCAATCTATTAGTTAGTGATTAAGACAGACCAGATTAGAACAGTACCAAACTGATTGTCATTAATAATGGACGTGTATGTTATTTTTAACAATGATAACGACCTAGCTCATTATATATATGTCAAGAAACAGACCACATTGATAAACAACGACCATCTTGTTCCGATTATTCGATGAAACATGAAAATTCTTTAACTGTATGCACACACTCGGGTGGAATGAGCAAAAGAACACAAATAGCGCAATCGCTACTTCCTCAAGCTGCGTTTCCGGTAGTAGTCCCGATAGTCTTGAGATCAAGCTGCGTTTACGGTAGTAGTTCCGATAGTCTTGAGATCAAGCTGCGTTTACGGTAGTAGTTCCGATAGTCTTGAGATCAAAGATCTCGATCCAGTAGCCATCAGGATCCTTAATGAAGGCTATATTCTTCATCTTTCCTGCAAGGTTTTCATCAAATAAAGGATTAAATATAGACTCCCCAAACAGAGTTGCAAAAGAAAAAAGAAAATTTCAAATGTTTATTGGACTCAGCTGGTAATAGTAGTACCATCGTTTGGTTTCTTGGCAAACTCTACTCCCAATTCTTCAAATCTCTCGCATGCCTTGTGCACATCATCAACGGTAACCCCAATGTGCCCTGTGACAACAACATAGTTTCTTTTTTACATGTGTAATAATATTAGACTTGCCATTACTCAAGCTTCAATTTTTAGGCTTATTAACTGGTTCATATCGATGCTATACATTCTAGCCACCATATTTAAAGCTCCCCTAAAACATAACCTACCGAAACTCTATTCAGTTACTTCTGAATGTAGAGAGATAATAAGATAGAGATATTTTTAGGAGGAGGTTACCAAATCCACGAGGCTCAGAGTTCCCATTGTGATAACCTTTAAACTCAGGATCACTCTCTGTACCCCAGTTGCTGCAAGTAAAATTCATATGTAAGAAATGTTCAATCCAAGAAAGGAAAGAGAGAAAGTAAGGGATTAGTATTTGTTTCTTACTGAGTCAATTCAATTGTTGCCGGTTGACCAAATGTCCAAACCGTTCTCTCTGTTGGATCGGTTGGAGCTGTTGTAGTATCCTGTACCATAATAAAGAATCAAACCCAGCTTTTTCAACTCTCCACTAAAATCAGTAGGATTAAGCACCCAAGAGAAACATATCTATTCATCTGAGTGGTCCACAACAAGGAAATCAATATTTCAAAAAATAACAATTTAACTCCACTTAAAATATCAATAGATTGCTCGCAAAGTTCCATACTTTTTGTTTTACTAGAATCACCTCTAGCTTAGTGAATAGTATAACTAAGTAAGGGTCAAAGTTCTACCTCGTAGCCCAGGAAGTACAAACTAAATTTCATCTCAGAGAAATCCAGCCTCTTCAGCAATCTGGAATAACGTAAAATATAAGAGCCCATAACCCTTAATAACAGAAGAACCAGTATGCTTCCATGAGGAATTCAGAAAGCAGATGATTCAAGATTTGGAAAAAACTTACGACATCCCCAGCACACGTGAGTAAAAGTCAAGACTAGCCTTAGGGTCCTTGATCCGAAACATCTGAGAGTTACAAAAAGATGGAAAAATGGAACAATATCAATTGTTGAAGTGGAAAAAAGAAAGCACAAAAAAATCACTATCTAAACAAAGGAGATACAAGACGGCTTACAACACCTAATCAGAGAGGAACAACACTCAAAAGACGGTTTTTCCGAATGTTTATATACTACAGGGTACATTCAATGAAAAGACACATTCTTCACCACACCAAGAGTTAATGAAATCTATAACTTGATTCAATCTCTAGCAAACTTTCTTGTCGTTTCTAGATATTAAGATTATATCTTCAAATGAAAGCTACTTTGATGATTATCATAGTTTCATTTCATCCATAATCACCAAATCGAAAGATACTATGCAAAATATGTTCATGAACACAATGTCAAGCACTAGAGCAGATCAAACAACAGTTCTTTAGAAAATCTCAGTCAAACATGTAAACTCAACGATTAAGCAGCTAGATAACACATACGAAAGCCCTAACTGAGATCAAACATCTATCCTTCACCTTAAGAACCCCAAGACATATAACTTCCGATTTCGATACGGAGATTACAGGTCATGATCAACCAAATCGCAAATAGAGGCAGAGGAATCTTACAGTCTGTTGCATGATGTATCCTTTTGTAGCCTCATCTCGATTCGTTGACAAGCCAGGATTGTTTGCTGGTGATTCCCTCGCTTCCGACGCCATGGAAAACACACAAAGCTGATCAAATCTCTACAAAATCGAATCGACCCAGATGATTAATCAACACAAAAAGTCCAAATCAACGATTACAAGCAAGTGAGTGCCGAAAAAGCAGACACCTTTGGCCTCCGGGTACTGTTGCAAGCGCAAGTGATGAAAGAAAAACCGGTGGAATAAGGTTTAACGAAACGAATTAGAGGTGATATGCGAGATATAGCACTTGCTATTGAGTACGAACTCATGATTACGTATCCTTGGATTAGCAATTCGTGCGACAGAAAATATTTGAGCAAAAAAAGGAAAAAGGAGAGAGATTTACCTCTGTGGCTGTGACTGGAGAGTGGAAGAGTTCGGGGTCTGCTCAAATGAGTAAAATGCCGTGTTTGTGTCCAGAGACTACGGGATTAGTTGTAAACGACGTCGTTGGTTTCGAGAAATCTGTTTTCCTTACCGGTTTTGCTCGGTTCCGGTTTGGATCGACGATAACCAGATTTTATCTACGGATGAGGCCTAGAATTGACTGAATTGACGGTGACAGATTTGATTATTGGCCAGTGAAAAAAAAGTTATTGTTTGTTATAGTGATTTTTTTTTTTTTTTTTTTTNGTGAATTGATGTTTTTTTTTTTT
>Ga0041059_1000736_pt1 | contig 25538 bp, 18 predicted proteins | sample AraColnosormetaG_FD_56232 | JGI IMG/M metagenome (GOLD analysis project Ga0041059, IMG submission 56232) | Arabidopsis roots microbial communities from North Carolina, USA - Col MF nosort | ecosystem: Host-associated > Plants > Roots > Unclassified | place: USA: North Carolina | collected... | reverse complement strand
CGTGGTCTAGAGTACTTACACCATGGTTGCAGAACAAGGATTGTACATTTCGACATAAAACCACAGAATGTACTCTTAGATGACAATCTTTCCCCGAAAGTTTCAGACTTTGGCCTTGCTAAGCTATGCGAGAGGAAAGAAAGTATCTTGTCACTAATGGACACAAGAGGAACGATAGGGTACATTGCACCCGAAGTGTTTTCAAGAGTGTACGGTAGAGTCTCCCACAAGTCAGATGTGTATAGCTATGGAATGTTGGTTCTTGATATAATAGGAGCTAGGAACAAAACATCAACCGAGGACACTACATCAAGCACAAGCTCAATGTACTTTCCCGAATGGATATATAGGGATCTTGAAAAGGCACACAATGGAAAGAGTATCGAGACTGCAATCAGTAACGAAGAAGATGAGATAGCAAAGAAGATGACGTTGGTAGGTTTGTGGTGTATTCAGCCTTGGCCATTAGATCGCCCAGCAATGAATAGAGTCGTAGAGATGATGGAAGGAAACCTGGATGCTCTTGAAGTCCCTCCTAGGCCTGTTTTGCAGCAAATCCCCACAGCAACTCTTCAAGAATCTTCTACTTTTTCAGAGGATATCTCGGCATACACAGAAATATGCTCCATAAATGTTGCATAAAGAAAGAAACCCTCTTTGGAGCCTATTAAAGCCAAAAAAAGTAGCCAATACATTTATTTATTTTTACAGCTTTCTCTGGCATGTTATAGAATCATAAAAGTATGATCCATGAATGTGAAATAAACAAAGTAACCTCTTTGGAACCTACTAAAGCATGAAAGCAGAAAATACATTTATTCACGAAATGTACTATACTGTTTACATTCCAGATTGACCCATTGTGTCACCAGACTAGACCTTTTTTTATCTTTTAATGACTAAACCTATTACCACTCTCATCTTGAATCTCTCAGGCTTATTACTTTCTTTTGAACTTTCTGTAGCCAACTGTCTAGCCTTCTCTGAAAATAACCCATTTCAAACATATCAGCTATCTCGCTATGTGGGAGCTTGCTCTGCTTGTTTGTTGCCAAGTGATACAACAAATTTCTTCAGATGTCTGATGAAATCTGGATAGAGTTCAAGGTCACAGTGTCCACCTCCACTTATCCACAAAGGTTCATACTTCTCTTTGCTGAGTTCCCAGAGCCGTTTTCCGTGAGACCAATCAACTACTTCATCCGCAGTACCCTAATAGACCAACAAGAGAGTTCAGTGACCTGTCTTATAACAATCACACTCAAAGCCAAAGCAATGCAAGAAGTCAGATGATGGTGTCACTTACATGGATTACTAATACAGGACAGGTAACTGAGCCGATCTTGTCAATATTCTGAAAAACATGAAATTGCGCCATTTTAGAAGCTATATATGTAATCAGAAGCAAATTTGATGTTTAGTAAATCACCTTGTAAATGTCAAACCAATATGTACATTTCACAGGATACAAAACCCTCATCCCAGACAGGATAGGACACTGTAAAACCACGCCTCTTAAGTTAGGTGTGCGTGAAGCTAGATCAACCGTAGGTCCACTACCAACAGATTGACCATATACTATCAGTTGATCGTCTTTTACACCGTACTTTTCCTTGAGGCATTTATATGATGCCTCTATATCAGCATATGTATTACACTCGCTAGCCTGATTCATATACCAAGTCTATATCAATGAGAAACAATCCATGAAAGTTCATATTTCATAACACAGAGTAGTAATCTCGAAACTACACCTGTCCAGTAGACTGACCATAACCAGAGTAATCATACCTGAGAAAGAAAAACCGATGAACACATTAGAAAACAATCTAACAGTCACTAATATATGAGAAACAATTTATCAACGGTGACGAAAGCAAGATAGCAAGTCATAGAAGACCTTTAGATGGAAATGAATCAATCACGAAAGGAAAGTTGAAATGTTAAGTCACACATTATAACAAAATGTAACAACAGATCCTAGTTTTGGCAATGACAAGCATAGGGAAAGTGTGACTGATATGGATTAATTGCCTCAGGTTAAAGGCACAAACTTTGAAACTATAACACACTGTTTGTTTTACATGGATTGATTCTTCTAACAACATATTACTATAAGACCACAAAAACCAATTCTACTTAAATTCTCAAAAACTTATCCTTTACTAAAAAACCTAAAACACGAACAATTCATTACATGTCTATAACAATGTATCAACAGATCCTAGTTTTGGGGCAAATTATAAACAAAGAAAAGTCTTAGTTTTTCGATGAAAATGTCTCAACTTTGAAGCTCTAAAGCACTGATCTTTACAAAGCAAAGCAAAGTAGTAATCTTTCTACAAAATGTCTGAACTTCGAAGCTGTAACAAACCAATTATGCATAATGTCTTAAGATTCAATAACATAAATGTTTTACCCCATAAGATTGACGCGAAGGCGATTGCTAAGCTCAACGAAAAGCTCAAACATTTGACCCAAATCAGCAGCGTTACCATGAGAATACAAAAGCGTGCCATTAGCTTTTGAATGTTTCACATAAACAGCAACGATCTCATTACCACAACGAGTACGAAGCTTCAATATATCAACATCATCACGGCGAGGAATCTCCGGTATGTATAAACGTCCACCGCAGCTATCGTCGGCTATAACCTCATACGACGGTGGCGTTGGTGGAAAGAAAGCAAATTTAGCAGCGATCGATGATGTAACACCTCCCATGATGATGAATTCTAATTCATAAATTAGATACCTTTTGATCGAAGTAATTGAAACCCTATAGTTAAATTTGGATTTTGTGAGATCTTGATGAATAAACGAGAAGAGGGGATGGAGAAATTGATGGAGGATTTGAAATCGGACCGCGGCGCGTGAGAGATTAGAGGCGGCGCGTGGTTTGGATGATTGAGGGAAATGGGAGAGAATATCTGGTTTTTGTCAAAAGGTTTTAAAAGTCAAAAATTAGGAAATGATTTTATTGGTGGATGGAGATTCCCCATGCTGCGATTGTTTTAGTTATTTATCGTTAAAAAAACATAAATAATAATTCGTTTAATTAACAAAACAATATAAGTTGGTGATTTGAGTTTAGATGAATTTTTAAGTCAATGAATGAGAAGAATTTTTGTATGTAAGCAAAAGAAGAATTAAGAATCTTAAATTTGAATATTTTGAAATTATTTAACAATTAAATTTGAATACATTGTTGGCAAAAATAATAAATATAATTTACTTTTTAATGATAATGAGTAGAAAGTAAGGTATTCAAATCTTATTCTTAACATAAAAGTATTCATTAATCATATGGTTACTGAAAAATTAGAGACTTTTTTAAGGTATACTATTTTATTTTATTTTTTGAAAAAAATTCAAGGCAAATAAGTTTGTAAATTAATAGAAAGTAAACTATTCGACGTCAAAATAATTATATTAACAAATGTAAAATTTATCATGGATTTTCACAATTGAGGTAGAATATTGTTCAATAGCAAACACAACATCCGACTCAATTGAGGAATATTCTCTGCTTACAAAATTTGGTATTTGATTTGACAATGAAGAAGCCATTTATGATTTACCTCTTCACAAATCTAGTGTTTCATTCTTGGACGAAACATATTGCCATAAATGGCTAACACCAACAATTGATTTAACTAGCAAATAGCCTCATCAAGTCACTAAATCGACATTGGTTCACTCTCATTATAGGTGACAAGATTGGAGTTCCACAAATCCCTCTATTTTGAGAGAGCATGTTAGTGATATATTTATATATGTAAAAGAAAATTTGATGATACTCCTATATATGCTCCTCATGTTCTTCTCATATACTTTACAAATAGTTTTTCTCTTTTATGCAAAATATCATTCTCAATAATACAAATAAGACAAGTACAAAGTTCATATCCATTGGTGTTTTAGTCAAAATGCCAATGATGATTTCTCACACAAATACAAATAATTAATTATAGCAATTTTAACCAAAAACTTGCAATTACATAGTATATAATATTAACTTCAAGAAGAAAAAAAATATATATCTACTTTGAGGAATAAACAAATCACAATAAAATTCCGAGAAACAAAATCAGAATTGGATTAAAATCCTAAGAAAAAACAATTATCCTAAAAATCAAAATTTCAACATAGAAAAATGTTAATATAATTTATTTGTTTCAGAGTTTATTGTTCAGGAATAGTTACAAGTACAGGACGCCAAGATCGTCTAAGTAATCTACATCGAAGTGTAACAGATGACATGGGCCTAACAGACCCGTTAAAGCCCACACGCCGAGCCGTTATCTCTTCTCCAAAACCTGCGTTATTACTAACGCCGTTAACCGGTACATCCCTCTCCATCTCCACCTCCATCTTCGTCCCCTTATCTCCGCCGCCGCCACCGCCACTTTCCTCAAACGGTGGCGACGAAACAAAAAGATCTCCAAGCTTCCGGCTAGATCGGATCTTACCTCTCTTATCCGTTTTCTTCGATTCATCTACGTTGTTTTGGATCTCCGGTAATCTCCATCGGTCTGATGATCGAGTGAGTAACAAACGCAGCGTTTTACGACGGCGGAGGTGGATGACTGGACTACGTGTCGGACTCTCTGCGACGGTGCTGCAATGAGTTGCGAGAAGCTTAAACTTTTGCAGAGACATTGGTTTGGTTTTGTGTTTCGATCTCTGTGTACTGTCTTGATCATTTGGATTGGTTTGGGTGATTCTTTGCTTCGTGTGAGTAGTAATGATAGTGGAGGGTTAAAGGAATAAGGTGGTGACTAGGATTGGCACCATTCTTGAAGAAGATAGGTTACACGTGGCTTGTAAGAATGAGTGTCGTATACTTTTCGCTGATGATATTTAAGATGCCAGCGAATTTTTCTTTTTGTATTTTTTTGCTGATGATGGTTATTAATTAATAGATGACTGATTGCTCTAAAATAGTGGATGTAGAAGACTAAACAACTGCCGGCAAAAAGAAAAAGAAGACGTAAAACTAATTAAGTCAGAGATAAGTACAAATTTAAAGAATATGAAACAAAATTAACACAAGTAATAACATAAGTAACAATATTTCTCGACATTGGTTTATACAAGCTATAAAGAAAACAAAAAAAGTAAAATAAAATTAAAATCAATCTTTAGACTCAAAACACAATTGAACATATTAAATATGGATAAGTTCACATTGTGTTTTTAATTGTAAGATTACTGTGCCACAGCAAGGAGTCTTTTTGTCTCCCGATCAAAACCCCTTATACATACGTATTTTATAAATTTTAAAGATCATGTATTGAAATTGTTGCGTGACCTCGCTAACTTGGAAATATGTTCCATTAAGAGTGAAGTTACTTCTCATAACTGTTCTTCAAGGTATTTTCGTGAATTCATAACATATGCTTTTGTAAGAATATAAGTGTAGTTAGCGACAAAAGAATTTGATGCAATTTTTTACCAAGATTGTCCCTCTCACCGTTTGAGATCTCACTTTATTAAGGTTGTTTCATGAGAAACAAGCTTCATCATAGAGCTTACTATTTGCATGAGATATAATACACTTACTTACGACCGATTGAATGAAATATTAAAAACAAAAATAACCATGTCTAAATAGGGGCTTCCACAAAATATCCACAGTATAACTTTTTTCATGTACAAAACTTGTTTTTTATGTATTCAATTAAAGTTTTATTTTAAGTTAGTTTAAATCTTCTCATTGGCTTACTATCCCTCAAACCCTCTATGCAATACAATGTAAGGAATGTTTATTTGAAAAAGTCACATTTTTAGTTTAAAATGACTTAAACAAAACATAATTTACAATGATCAAATCAAACAAGAAAGAGCTTTACTTAACAAATTATGTTTATTTATCTTCTTTCTTAATAAAATCGAATTCATCACCTAAAATATATAAAACTGTGTTAGAATTCATCACCTATATAAAAGTTATAACTATGCAAAATAATGTTTTAAAATTCATTACCTATTAAATATATAAATAAAAATGTAGAATTCTTGCATAAGTTAAACTAAGTTGATAGAATTTGGAAAATTTAAGTAAATAACTATGTGATAAATTAAAATAAAATATTAAAACAGAATATATTAGGAATATATATTTTAAAGCAAAAAAAATTGAATCAACTATTAATGGAGGAAAGCTATGTTCTATTTATATTTTATAAAAAACTCTAAATTTAGAGTAAAAAATAAAGACACCATTGAAAAGGATCTAGAGATGCAACTACATATATTAAATAATAATTATGAATTAACATTATGATAGGGATACTAAAAATATCCGGTTCCTGAATTGCTCTCGATAGCGGATAGTCTCTTTTCGATCGTAGATTTCTTTGGTCTTAATCCATTTTGACCAATGGTAGCATTGATGTACAAGAAATTGACAAATGGTAAACGTTGTTGATACAATCCCAAATCATAACACCTCATAGTCAGAATTCCGCTGTTGACAAAATTTGAAGAAATTCTCACAAAATATTTCGCTGTCCACCTCATAGTTTCGTCTATCAATTCAATAATTGCGTGTTGTAAAATAGGCTAACAATCTCAACGTAGTAAAATATTACTGAACGTTACATTTGCACACACGTGACATAGCCACATAGGATTGGAAGAGTAGTAATAATATTACTGAACGTTACATTTGCACACACGTGACATAGCCACATAGGATAGGAAGAGTAGTAATATGTATGTATATCTCTAATAATAGTAATGTCATTTTAATTGGTAACCAAAAAATGTAAACACAAAAATAGAAGAATCCTTTTTTAACACAGATTAAAAAACCACTTACAGTAACCCTAATTACAAACTCGCCGCCGTATCAGAACTACTAGTCCACTTATCAGTCTCCGGCGAAATCGGCGGCGGAACACTATTCCTCAACAATCCAACATCATCACCACCACCGCATTCAATATCCACAACATCCGGCGACTTCACCAACACACGCTTCTTCTCATCATCCTTAATCCCTCTCAAAATCTCCACAATCTCATCCATCGCCGGTCTAACATCTCTCTCTTGTTGCAAACATCGAAACGCTAATTCCGCCACCGCCATCATCTTCCTCCTAACTTCAGGATCATTATCGTATCCTAAACTCGAATCCACAAGCTCGTGTAATGCATTGTTCTGAATCTTAGATACAGCCATGTTCGCTAGATTGATATCGTGACGGTGTCGAGTAATGTCTACTGCTTCTTTTGATGAGATTAGTTCCGTTAGTACGACTCCGAAGCTGTAGACATCGCTCTTCTCGTTTAATTGGTAACATTGGTAATACTCTGGATCCACGTAGCCTGGTGTGCCTTGTGGTGCGGTTGATATGTGTGTTTGATCCATTGGAAACAACCGTGAAAGTCCGAAATCGGCGACTTTGACTTGGTAGTTATCGTCTAAGAGTATGTTAGTAGTCTTGATGTCTCTGTGTATGATTCCTGTAAAACAGAGGAATGAGATTTGCGAAATTCTGATATTGGATTTTGGTTATGATCTTTGTTTACCTTTTATGTGGAGGAATGATAATGCGCTTGCGGTTTCGATTGCGATGTTTAATCGGGTTGACCAGCAGAGAGGACGAGCTTCTGCGCGGTTGCCGTGTAGATGTTCGGCTAGAGTTCCGTTTGAGATGTATTCGTAGACTAGTAGAAGCTCTCTGCTGTGTCTTGATGTGCATCCGTAGAGGATCACGAGGTTCGGATGTTTTAGTGATTTCAAGATTTCGATTTCGTTCTTGAATTGTTCTACGCGTTTTAGTGATCTTTCGTAGAGTCGTTTCACTGCTACAGCTCGTCCGTCTTTCAACACGCCTATAGAGTAATGCCGAAAAATGTTCGAATCAATACTCAAAAGCTTTCAAGGAGATTGAAATGTAGTGTCGAATTGCTTACCGTAGTAGACAGTACCGAAGCCACCATCCCCGAGTTCTCTAGAGAAATTCTCAGTTGCTTCTTCAAGTTCTTCATAGCTAAAGACTTGGACTCCACAGTAGTCGCTTCGGTTTGCAAGGTTAGAGATTGAGGGAAGAAGAGAGTGATTGCTACTGGAGGAGATTGTTGTGGAAGTTGGATTTCTTGATGTATCTCTACTCGAGTATGATGTGATAGGCAAGCTTTTGCTTGTGTATTGAGCGTCCTGAGTCTTCCTTCTCCGTCTGATGCATAAGAACAAACCTGCGAGTAGAAGAATGGCCAAACCCGATACAGAAGCAACCGCAATGCCTAGAGAGGAAAACAAAAAACAGTTTTCATAATAAGTATATGCTGTTGTCAATGGTAATCAAATCAGGTGTTGCGAAAGAACGGGGAAAGGGGAAACACCTGCTTTTGCTCCAATAGAGAGGCTTGTATCTATGGAATGGCAACAGAAAAAAGGTTAGTTCGAACTAAACACATAACTGTGAATCTTACTGGAAATGAATAACTTAAAACTCGAGGGAGTTTCTGTATATAGTTATCAGAAACTAAAAGGATTTTTTTTTTTGGTCAACTAAACTAAAAGGATTTTCTGTGGTGATTCTTGTGGAAGAGCCATTAGGAAATTAGAACATGTAGGAAATATTACCCTTGTTTCTAGTAGGGTTTGGTGGAGTAGGGGTTTGTGGCTCTTCTATAGAATAGCAGACGAATCTACTTGAGGTTTGACTATATCCACAAGCACCCTTAGAGTCTATGCACGTCCGACAATCTTGGTTAAGTTCAAGCTCGAAACCGTATTCGAGAGCCTTCTTTAGATTATCGTTACTCGGAGTGCTCTGCAGTATGTTAAGCGTCGATCCAGATGCGGGAATACTGACGTTTCTATCGCAAGATTGACTGAAGTCGTATAAAAGGTCATTAATCTCACTGAGTGGAGGAAACGAGAGGTTTCTCGTCACATAGTAACTTCTATCATCATCACTATCATCCCCACAAGCAAAGTCTCCAAAATTAGTAACTTGCTGTGGAAAGTCTCGGCTGCAGTTGTAAAAAATAGTCAGCAGCTCGGTGTTAGGAGCAAATGGAAGGACACTTTCGCTGAATGGTGCATTTATAGGATCTTGGGGACAGAGATCGCCTATATATTCGGATCTGCCGAGTCTTATGATATTAGAGCCATAAACCGACGCTAGAATTCTAAATTTCACAGAGGAAATGCTAAGCTCTGCGAATCTTCCGCTACAGTCGTCGAGCTTGAAGTCAGGGTGGCCACAGTCTTCTCTACCAGATGTCCAGAAAGGGTAAAAGAGTTCTCTCTGATCGCCGCAGCTAAACGTGCCATTGCAGCGTCTGTGAAGCTCAAGCTCAGTAGCTGATAAAACACAAGATATATGGATCACAAAGAGCATCCATATGAAGCTATAGGACATGTATTTGGTCAGGGAAAGAGACAAATTGATCATCGTGTTGCAGGTGAATAATAAAAAAATGGTGAAGAAGAAGAAGATGAAAACGAAGAGATGAAGCAAATGGAAAATGTCTTTGGTTTTGTAAGAGTTGAACTAAAGGAACATGTTTGGTCTTTCTGGACCAACCTCCACTTTAATATCTATTTAATGTTTCTTTCTGGAATTTAATATTTTTCTGAATCGAAGTTTCTTTGGAATTAGGTGGCTTACAACGACGACTTTGAATGGTACTAATATATTGGTAAACGATAATGGGAATAGTGATTTTAAACGAGTTTTTATCTTTGTTGTTTATAGAATATAAACGACTTCTCACCTTGGACTATACAAAGTTGGATTCTTCCTTAACTTTTTATTTTTCTATTCTTTTGTTTTTTTTCTGTAAGACGACTTCAAAGTCTGGTGGTTGGAAATTTCTTAGAATGGACCTTATGGAAAAAAGAATACTCCATTATAAAAGTAGGACCCTTTTTACATAAATTGACCAGCACAAAAACCATGTCCTAGTTTTGGTCCATTGTTTTTCAGTTGGAGAGAATCTAAAGATATTGTGGAAAAAAAATGGAGTGTGGACTAAGGCAAAAATCATTAACTAATGAAACTGACTAACGTGGAAAAAAAAAAATCAATTAGTGAAAGAGAGTGAGTGACTTAAATGCTAATTTGTTGGAGATAGAAGAAGAATCAAACAAGTGAAGTTTATATCTTGTATTAGTTTCTTGATTATGGTGGCTAGTGGCATTATCAAGATTTTTGTAAAGATTGTGGAGATGTAACGGGTTTTGAAGAAACTTACCATCAGGTAGTGGATGGACTTTATTGCATCCTAATGATGAGGCTTCCTTGCAGCAAATCTGTGTTGAATTTTGGAAGCCGCAGGTTCCACCAGAGGATGTACATTTTTGACAAGTTTTCTCATCAACCTTTACCTTCACCTCAAATCCTTCTCTTAAAGCACTTTCCAAATTGGTCACATCCAACTCTTTCTCTTCTGGAACAAAGCTCTTTGGAACGTTAATCGTGAAACTGTCTTGGCAGGAGTTATGGTAATCAGAATTTTGAGACACTGAGACAAGGCCTCTACCAGGACATGTATAACTCGAACGGTAAGAAACCTTAGGGTCGCAGAGGTAGAAAACAGTGAGGCTCTTGTAGGTTGATGAAATCTCAAAGATTTTGGAAGGCAAGGTTGTGGCTGTGTAAGTAGCGTTGCAAAAAGAACCTTCCAGCTCTGCTCTAGCAAGTCTAAGAGTGTTAGATGTTTGATCTATATGGAGAACATTGTAAAAGTGGTCTGAGATGATTATAGAGGCCATGTTGTTATAGCAGTGAAGCTCCAACGATGGATGACCGCAAATTTGAGGACGATTCCCACCGGAGAAAGGGAAACCAGCGGTGATGTTCCCACACTGAAACTTAGCTTCACACCACCCGAGTTCTTGTTTACTTGAAGCAGAAAGAAGAGGGTGGAAAGAGGAGAAGAGGAAAAACAAGAACATACAAGAAGTTGGGAGATAGTACATGATTTGTTGAGAGTTATGAACACTGTCTTTTGTGTTTGGTTTATGTTGAGAGAGCAAAGGAAGTGATTTAAACAAAGAGAGAGAGAAAGAGACTTGAAGAGGAGACTTGTGGTGTCATTTATTAGTTTACTTTGGAAGACTTTTTGTACTTTGTTTTCTCTTTTGTCTAAAGCTAAGATTTTGGAAGACTATATGGATATAGTGCACTTATTAAAGTTGATGGACGGTCCGGTCATATCAAACTCTTGGAAATTAAACAAAAAAGCAATATATAGAGATACATAAATTGATTTAAAACATTGTTAATCAATTAGTGAAATAGATTGGCGACTAAACGCTAAATTAATGCCAAATCGGAAAAAAAATATATCAAACAAGTTATGTTATATATCTTGCATCACCGTCTTTCTAAGCTCACTAATAAGTTATGTCTAATACGTCAAAGAAAATTGATAGGAAATGATAGTGATGGATAAGAAACTTACCAGTTGGTGAATGGTGTGGTTTGCATTTGACTTCGAATGGAAAGTTTTCATCGAAGCCACAGGATTCATTAGAGTATGAACATGCTTGACAAGCTTTCATGATGACATTCATGTTCACCTCAAAGCCCTTTTCCAAAACACTTTCCAAATTGGCTATATTCAATTTTTTCTCTTTCGTGACGAAACTCGTGGGAACGTTTGCGGCAAAATTGGGAAAGCAGGTTTCGTGATCTTCAGGGTTTCCAGACACTGAGATTGGACCTATAACAGGACATGTATAATTCGAAAGGTCAGGAAGAACCGGGTAACAGTGGTAGAATGTGACGCTCTTGTAGGCCGGAGAAAGTTCGAAAATTTCTGGTGGTAAGGTTGTGTTGGTGAATGTAAGGGAGCAAAAGGAATGTAAAAGGTCTGGTCTGGCGAGTGTAAGACTGTAAGATGTTTGATCGACATGGAGAACAAAGAACTCTTGGTCTGAGATGAATAAAGAGGTACTCTTGTTTTGGTCGCAGCGAAGCTCTAGCAATGGATGACCGCAATGTTTGTGACGATCCCCTCCCCAGAAAGGAAAACTGGCGGTGATGTTCCCACACTGAAACAGACTCTCACACTTACTTGATTCACAAGGAAGATGGTAGAATAAGGAGAAGAGGATGAAGAACATCAAACTAGAACTGAGGGGATAGTACATGATTTGTTTGAGATCTATGAACAACGTGTTTTATGTTTTTGGTTTGTGTTGAGAAGAAATAAGAGGAATTGATTTAAACAAAGAGATATAAAGAGAGAGCGATAAGCATAAATGAGGTGGAAACGGCAACGGGCCTGAGGACTAAGTCAAGTGAGGATTGTGACACAAACAAAGACTAATTTGGGATGTCAGTATTAGTTTACTTTGACAAGACTTTTTGTTCCTTGTTTTTTCATTCCTTCTCCCTAAGCTAAAAATTGAAAAACTCTTATTTAGTACATGAATCATGCTGCGCATTTGAGGATATTGCGGGAACATGATATAGACTATAGAGCATGAAAAATGTCTTAAACAGTGGTGGATTCTCAGAAATCAATTTTATCAAAATATAAATAAGTTCTATATAATAGAAGGTAAAAATTCCTAAATATAAATTGTGAGAAAATTTGGAGGTTCAAACACTAAATTTTTCATTTAAAAATTTAGCATATATTATATATATGTTAAAAACATGGCTTACTATAGTTGTTTGATATGTCTAAGTAAAGTGTTAAACAAAAAAAAAGGTATTCAGAATGAGAAAGATTCAATAAATATCTCGAGTTGTTCAAGAAAATGGATATTAAATGATTGCGAATCTGTGATGCATACGAAACTTACCAGGTTGTGGCGGTGGTTGTGTTGTTGGATTGAGTGGACTGCATTTACCTCCCACTGGCAAGGTTTCATTAAAGCCACAACTTCCATGAGAGGATAAACATTCTTGACATGATGTATCATCGATCTTCACTTTTACTTCAAATCCTTTACTTAAAACACTTTCCAAATTGGTCATATTCAACTCTTTCTCTCCTGCACCAAAACGTGTAGGAACAATCACGGTGAAAGTGTCACCGCAGATTTTATGATATTCATGGTTTTCAGACACAAAGATAAAACCTCTCATAGGACATTTATAACTCGAAACGTAATGAGTCAATAAGAAGCAGTAGTAGAAAACGGTGAGCCTCTTGTAAGTTGGAGAAAGCTCGAAAATATTTGGAGGCAAGGTTATGGTAGTGAAAGTAGAGTTGCAAATTGAACCTAAAAGGTCTGTTCTAGCAAGTTTAAGTGTTTTAGACGTTTGATTTAGATGTAAAACATAGAACTCTTGACTTGAGATGAATAAAGAGGTGATGTTTTTGCTGCAGTGAAGCTCCAGCGATGGAAGACCGCAATGTTTTAGACGATTCCCTCCCCAGAAGGGGAAACCAGCGGTGATATTCCCACACTGAAACTGAGTCTCACATAATCGAAGTTCTTGTATACTTGAAGAACAAGCAAGAGAAATTAAAGAAAAGAGGAAGAACAGGACAAAACATAAAGTGGGGTAGTAGTAGTACATGTTGTTTGAGATATGAACAAAGTGTCTTCTGGGTTTAGTTTATGTTGAAAAGAGCAGAGGAAATGAATTAAACAAAAAAAAGAGATAAGCATACAAGTTGAGGTTGAAAGGTGAAGGGCTTGAGGACTAAGTCAAGTGAGGATAGTGACAGAAGCGAAGACTTGGGATGTCAGTATTAGTTTACTTCGAAAAGATTTTTGTTTTTGTTTTGTTTTGTTTTTTCTTCTTCCTCAAAGCTTAAAAAATTGAAAAATATTTCCTAATATTTTGAAATTTCTCTATTTAAGGAAATTTCCGAAACATTACGGTGTTTTGTAACACTTTTAGAGCCTGATCAGGTTTCGAACTGTTGGGTACTTGGGTACAATCATGAATCAAGGTGCAGTCATTTGAATTGATGGACGATATATATGAGCCTCTTAGATCATTTCCATTGGCAGTATCTCATAAAAGTTTTTCACAATTAAAAAAATAAAAATAATAAAAATGAAGGAGAGAGTGTAGAAAGTTTCTCACTTGAAAAACTCTGAGATACTCTATACAACCCATCATGACAATTCTCATCTCACTATTGGTTTAATTTTTTAACAAAAATACTTTTTTAATCAAATAATCAAATTATAATATAATATTAATATTTTTTTGTTTGAGAAATTTTGTGGGTTTCTCATGGAGATGGCCTTAGAAACTATAAGCTACATAATTTTATGACTTTTCTCCACGACACACAGAAAAGTATTTAACGTTGGCCAAGACACGGAACCACACCACATTAAATGTACTAGTACAGAAGGAAGTATGTATGTGGCACCTGCCGTTTCCCAAAAACTCACACCGTCAAAGGGGCTTGCATTTGGCCGACCAAGTCAGATATGTCGCCGTCAAACCCATCCAAACATATCTTTCTGATATTTATCGAGGTAAAATCACACGAACGCAGAAACTCATACCATCAATCCGGTAACTTGGTGTATGAATCTGATTCATTAAAAACTAGAAATACCCTCTAATATTTTAAAATTAGGAGACTGACAAAAACTTCAACAAACAAGCATTACTTTCTTGGGAATATTTTTTTCTCTTCCGTTGCAACTCTCTTTTGACGTACTTCGTTAGATATCAGAATTTCCTTGTAGCTTCCTTTTACTCTCACTACAAAATAGATTAGACTGTGAACTGCCCTTGAATATAGTCTAGAAAACTATAACTTTAATTTTTTCCAAATCTTTTCTAGTTTTTAACTATTTTATAAATCATGTTAATGAAAAGACACGACACCAGGTGTTCCATGCATTTGTTTTCACCATTTGCATTTGCTCTGAGACTAACATGCCTTCGAAAGCCCTTCCATTCCACGACCACGATAAATAAGGTCCAAATTAACAAAATTTAGTCAAGCAAACAGAATTTTGGGTCCCCACGGTTACGTTAAGCTACCATTGCTTTATAACGATGTCTTACATTTTCTGTAAATCTATATATTTTAGTTGTGAAAAATCATTACAAAAGGGTAAAAGTCGTACGCGTTTCTGTTTCAAACACAGTTTTGGTTTTTTCTCTCGTACACTATAGATCAAACGTTTTTTCCATGTAATAGATAACCTCTAAAGTTGTTGTGCAACATTAATCTAATCAAAACTTTTTTTTTTGGACGTTACTGATGTCTACGTGATGTTACAATCTAAAAATCACGATAATTTATAATATGAATATAATTTATAAAATGAATATAATTTTGTTAATCATTTTATGAGTTATGAATATAACACCTCACTAGAGATCTTCCCCATCAAGTGGTAGAAAGCCATGAGCTCAGAGAGTCGCTCAAAGTTCATGTTCTTCATTATGTTCATAGCCTTCCTCTACTTCTCCTTATCAAGCCTAAGGTTTTTCGTAAATGATCTCCCGTTCCTCATCATTACTCCCATCTCCTTTAGCCTCATCTCTTGCTGTGCACTTAGAGTAGTATTTAATTGTAACCACATCAAAGAAAACCAAACATGTGTCCATGGTCATTAAACTAAGTGTGCAAGACTGTCCGGTCCTATTTCCATATGCATTTTCAAATCCAGGTTCGACCCGATTCACTCCAGACCTGAGTCATCTCCTATTTTTTATTTAACCACTACACTCGACTTTTTACATGTATCTTTAAATACTTTTAAGTCATAAAAATTGCTCTTTGCATGTTCTTCATCTACGTCTTCTTTATTGATTTGTGTTGCATGTTTAGGTGTGAATAGTTCTCTAATTGAGTTTTATGGTTCTAAGTAGGAGTATCTATAATTTGCTGATTTAATTGTTGTTTGAACATTTTTATTATTTGGTTATTTGATTCACATGTTTTTAATGATTAAATTGGCTTGATTCTGTTTAGATTACAGGTTTAATTTCAGAAAAGTACACAAAATTGGGACTGACATTATACCAGCTGAAGCACACGACCATCCGCCAAATAGGCAAGTCAAATACGAAAACTACAAAATAAATTAAAAAGGTTATATATATATATATATATTGTCATATTTTAATTAAAATAATATAATATTTATTATAAATTGCTAGCTTAACAACTCATAATTTCATAATTATGTAATTTATAATATAAGGTAAGAATTTATAAACTGTTAATATTATATGTTGAAGAGCATATTAATGTTTCATTAGTCAATAATTCTTAAATCATATCACAAACTTTCATTAATTGGTCAAAGATTTATGAAATATACTAAATTATTATGGCAAATAAATTATTTTGAGAAGAAATTTTGTCATATTATATATACTGCAATATCATTTGAGTTATTATCGTTCACAATCGAAACACCACAATATTATTTTATTATATATATTATAATATCTTTAAAATTATTATTCACAAGTAAAACACCACAATGTTTCCGCAATTGACAGTTGTATTCCTTTTCTCTCTCGTTGTAATCCACCCTCTTCATGTCTCGGCCAAAACATGGTGTGTGGCAAATGTATCGGCGGCAAGTACACAATTACAAGCTAATATTGATTGGGCATGTAGTGAAGGAAAAGTTGATTGTGCAACAATCAATCCTGGTGGATCTTGCTTTGATCCGGATACTCTTGTTAGTCATGCATCATTTGTGATGAATGATTTCTACCAGAATCACGGAAGCACTGAAGAGGCGTGTAATTTTACTGGTACTGGTCAAGTCGTTACTGCTGATCCAAGTTATGGTAGTTGTGTGTATACATAGATTACATAGTTTAATGAATGGTTTTGCTATTACAAAGTTTGTTTACGAATAATACAATTATGTGGAATCAAAAATATTTATAAAAATTATGTAAGGTTTATAAAAAGTAATGTTATCATTCATTCATCTTTATTCCTATTAAGTGTTTTTATCTTGATTAATTTGACATTATATTCACCATTTTATGTGATTCTCTCATACAACTAATAAGTCATTTCTATTTTATTGCAAACACCATCATTTAGTGATTTGTTTTTATAAAATTATCCTAAAGGAACTTTTGGTAAGAAAAATCAATACTAACGTAAGCTTTTAATTTCTTAAGGTTTTGTCAAACAATCTCAATTTCTAATTCCAAAAATTATAATTTAAGATATCAGAAATTACACTTTCTATGGAACAATAACTAAATTTCCAAGATCAAGAAATATTTATATGTTGTAAATTCTAGGTAATACAAATATGAAAATAAAATATTATTGATAATATAACACACTAGTATGTTTATAGATTATTACTGTCTTTTTCCTTCTTAATCCAATTTCTAGAAGAAGAAAAACAAGTTCGTCCAAAAGATATATTATTAAAAGTTTCTATGCATTTTTTTACCAGTTCTTGTTTATGAATTGTAAACTTCTCAAAATACTTCAACAATTATTAGTTAGAGTTATAAAAGTTTGGTAATGAAATATGCATATATAGAGCGTATACCTGAATAACTTAATAAACTCAATCTAATATCAAATAAAGATGCATACATTTACTAAGGTAATAGTTTATAAATTATTAAATCTTCTATCTTTTATAAACTATTAATATTCCATAATTTATATTGACTTCATTAGTCAACAAGTCTTAAATTTCACCTAAACTACCATAAATGAGTGAAGATTTACATAAAATAAATAAAAATATTCGTTTGTGTTTAGCATTTATGTTTAAAATTAGAATGGATACATTTTCATTGTTTAAAAATTCCTTACAAGTTCATATAGAGAATGTATACACTAAACATTAAAATAAAACGCATTAACAAAAAACTGAGACATCAACCAAAATCTTTCATTGCAAGTCGTATGCATATTGACATAAATCATGCCATACATTTCCAAAGCACAAAGTAACTTAAAACACACACAAAAACAATTGAAAAGCCAAATTTAAACATTCATCATCATTATTTGAGACGTCATTGAGGAGTTAGATTGAGGTCACTGACTGAAGCATGAAGCTTTCTCTCCAACACCTCACTAGAGATCTTCCCCATCAAGTGGTAGAAAGCCATGAGCTCAGAGAGTCGCTCAATGTTCATGTTCTTCATTATGTTCATAGCCTTCCTCTGCTTCTTTTCATCAAGCCTAAGCTTTTCCGTAAATGATCCACCATTCCTCATAGTCGCTCCCATCTCTTTTAACCTCATCTCTTGTTGTACACTTAGAGCGGTATTTGACTGTAACCACATCAAAGGAGACCAAACATGTGTCCATGGTCATAAGTCGAATTCTATTGACTTTGGAAGTCATCATTATTCTAATCAAACTATACAAATTAATAATAATAGATTATTTATGTTTTTCATTTTTTTCTAATCCGAAGCTGATCCAACAAAAAAATAAAAATATCAAATGTCCACCCTTAAGTTATTAATTTCAAAAATAAGGAAAAAGAAGAAGTTATTAATCTTTGCAGATAAAGAAAGGTTATTATTACTAACGATTCAATATACGAAAGGTCAAAATATGACTCCTAACTTTTTTGGCCCTTGCAATAGTATGGATCAAGATCTTGTTTAATTCACATAAAACGGTTTGGTGTTATGTACCTCAAGAAACTCAGCTCCAACTTCAAGTTCTGATTCTGTGGATTGGTTCTTCAACGAATGAGATCTGGTGTACATAGACCTCGCAAGCGAGAAGCTCCTGACAAGTATCTTTCTTTTGTTCTCCATTTCTGGATTGAGTTCCAATTTCTTAGGAACAGACAAGAAACTATTCACCTTCTTTTGACATGCAATCACTGCTTTTGCAAATTCCTGTCAAAACCACATAAGACTATAAAGTCATTGATCAACACATGTAGTTTAGAGGTTTGTGGTAGTGTTGTTCATCTGTCACCATCAAGGTTCAAACTCGCATAATGCATGCTAATGAAAAGAAAAAGAAAACATGAACTCAATAACAAACCTGATAAGCAACAGGACAACCAGGGAAATCAAATTCATCGCTACCATTCTTCCTCATTCTCTCTGGATGAAACTGTAAACCCATTAGGAACTTTCCCTCTTCAGGATTGTACATATCAGGATCATAAAACCCTTCAATCAATCCATCAGGAGCAAAAGCCATTGGCACAAATCTTTGCGCCAATCTCTTAACCCCTTGGTGGTGATAACTGTTGACCAAGATCTCCATCTTTTCTTCATCTAAAGAATCTTTGAACCATTTATGCAAAGGGCTGTTTTTTACTATCTTCACCTCATGTCTATAACCATCATAGTCATCATAATCTATATGGTTTCTTTTATGTTCCTCGGGAACCTTGATCGTGACCTCTTTCTCCAAGTCTTGATAAAGACTTCCACCACAAGCAACATTCAAAACCTACAAGTTTCAATAACACCGTTAATCAACCGTGGTGTCCTAGTAATTTAAGAACTCACCCACTTGGTCAAAGCCAAAGATTGAGTCCTTCGCGTTGTAAAACTATTTGGCCACTATACACTCTTTAAGTGGCAAAACTTTTTTTAAAAAATTTATGTTCCTTTTTCAGCGGAGAGGATACTTTACCTGTGAACCTCTACAAATCCCTAAGTAAGGAATGTTTTGTTCAAGGCAGAGCTTTGCGAGGGCAAACTCAATAGAGTCTTTTTCTTTGTCGATAGCTGTATCACTTGCGTGTGTTTTCCGAATCTCGTCGAGTTCTTGAGGTGAAAGGGACGATATTTCGGACTCGTAAAGAGAAGGGTCGATGTCTTCTCCTTCACAGAGTAGAACTCCATGGATGGGCTTGAAGCTCTCTAGTAACTTGTGAACACCAGCCACTCGTGGGACAATCACCGGTACAGCACCGTTCTCGACTATAAGATCAAGATGGTACTCACCTAAAGCAAAACAATACAACATAATTAAATCTTTGAAAAATATAGATGAAAATGTGAGAACAAGAATATAACATTTTAAGGATGTTTCAAAATGTCTATTACCAACGAAATCAACAAATTTGTTCTTGCGAAGAGTGCGTCTAGAGACAACAAGGACGCGAGGGAGGACTTGAGAGAGATCATTCACGCTAGGATTTCCCATCTTCTATGTGTAGGAACTAAGACACAAGATAAAGTGTGAGTTTTTGAGTTGTGAGAAGGAGAGAAAACTGAAGGTAAATTTATAGCGGAGAAGGAGAGAAAACTGAAGGTAAATTTATACAGTTAACTATACTATTTAACTATTTATGGTGAACAATATACAGTTAACTATTTATGTTGATGTTGATTGAATGATTATCAAAATATACTATTTTTGTTATAAACTTTTCTCACGTTTATTTCAAGGGATGTGAAGATAGAAAATTTTCTGATTCTTTAAAATTCATATTCCTTTAAATTCACATTTTCAAGACATTTCCAATGATGAGGGTCGGGTCATTGACTCATTAGGGGCGTAGTAAGATTATCGATTCTCTTCTTTTTTTGGAAAAGATTATCGAGTCGTATGTATCTTATTGTTTTTGCTATAATCGATTATTTTATTTTATTTGCATCGGTCGAGAATCAATGAATTTAATAAAATCTTGCTTCCTGCGCTGAGTTAATTTAGTGTCATAATATATTTTGTCACATGGTGGATATATGTAAAATTATATATAGCTACCGAGTATATAATATGATCTTGCTTTCCGAATGGTGGATAAATTAAATAGAAAATTTGTAACAATTACTGATTTTTGGAAAGTTGATCAAATCCATAATGTAAAAGGGTTATTTGTACTTTTTAACGATGAAAAACGTAATATTTAAGAAAATGAGACATTTTTGATAGTTACATAACGAATCGCTTTTCCATAAACATGTAATTTTTCTACTTCGATATCTAATTTATCAAATCAAACCTTTTTATATGGGTTTACTCCTCTAATTTCAGTATCATAAAACGTGCAATTTCTTTTTGGTACCATTTTCTTATGTAGACATCTCGTCTGGCGATACTATTATGTAAACATCCGAATCATACTAATTCAGTATAATTTGAGCATCGAAGCTTATAAGTTTTTTAAAACATTTTAACAATCTGATTTTCTTCCTATGATTGTTGGGATGATTTTCCACCCTTTAAGGCAATATTTATATAACTAAGAAACGTCTTCGAAGAGAGTATTCAGGAACTATATATTTTATTGCATAAATAATTAAGATATTCTATATCTGTTAAACTTAAGGTCTAGAGAAATAATAAGATCCAATTGAACTAATTCAATTCATTTGGATGAAACATTTGCGGAAAAATTGAATCAACATAATTTAGAAAATTATTTCTCTAAATAGCACTTTACTGTGAAAAAGAAAAAATTAAATGTTCTTTTTTTCGTTCATCTAGAAGGTTATATTAAAATGATATGGCATTACGTACGCTGGTAGAAAGAGAAAAGACTTCCTCAGAAAAAGAATTATTTTTTTTAACAAAAAAAAAATAATAATAATCTAAAACAAATACTTTTCACTCAATTTTGAAACAATTTTTTTTCTAATGCGCTAGAGAATCTGAGAACAGCGGAAAAGAAAATTATGTGATAAAAACAAGACTTTCGAATGAAACTCTTGAGCATCCAATGTTGATATGACAGTCAAAACTATGTAGAGGATTTATTAGGATTGTAGAAGAGGATGTGCTAGTGATGTCGAGCTAAGTGACTTTGATCCTGAAGGAGAAGCCATAAACTGAGAAGCCCTCATCCAAATTTGAGAGTTGATTAGAATGGAAGAAGCCTAAAAAATAGGCAATCTAAAATCGGTTCAAAACCAAAGTTACAATCGGTTGAGAGATTTTATTTTTTCCAAAATAATTGTTATTTTTTCCAAAATAATTGTTATTTTCAACTTTTTGTGTAATAAATAAATGAATATAATATTTTGACCAATTTTATTTTACAATATTTTTGTCTATTGGTTGAACTAGTCATAACTAATGATATTTTATGTAAAAAAGGTAAATTAAATATGATTTTTATGATTTTTTAATCTTTGTGTAAAATCTTAAACTACAATTATATTGAAACAACGAAAGTATTTTTTAACTAACTTATAATATAAGGTAGTAGTCTATTAATATTCTATTGTGAATAACATATTAATATTCCATGATTGTCATTTACTTCATAAGTCAATTTATCTTAAATTCTACTACAAACTACCATAAATTGGTCAAAGATTTATAAAATAAAACTAAAATTGTATGAAAATAAATAACTTTCACAAAAAGTTACTCATATTATATATAATGCAGTATCATTTGAGTTATGAGTTAAAAGCAAACACCACAATGATTTCGCAATTGACACTAATCTTCTTTTTATCTCTCGTTGTAATCCAACCTTTTCATATTTTGGCCAAGACATGGTGTGTAGCAGCTGCATCAGCGACAGATACACAACTTCAAGCTAATATTGATTGGGCATGTAACGAAGGTAAAGTTGACTGTGTAAAAATTAATCCTGGTGGCGTTTGCTATGAACCAAATACTCTTACTAGCCATGCATCATTTGTGATGAATGATTACTATCGGAATCATGGGAGCATTGAAGAGGCATGTGAATTCAATCATACTGGTCAAATCATTAGTGGTGATCCAAGTTATCGTCGTTGTAGGTATTCGTAGAATACATGATTTGATGTATGATTTTGTGATTGGAAATTTTTCTAATAAACAATAAAATTATATAGAATCAAAAGTATTTTTAAACAATTTGTAAGATTCATAAAAACTAAAGTTATTTTTCATTCAGTTTTAGCCATAGTAAGTGTTTTTATCTTGATGAATTTGTCATTATATTCAACATTGGTTTGGATTCTCTCATACAACCAAGTCATTAATTATGTTAACATGAATACAACCAAGTCATTAATTCCGTAGAATTATAGATTTTATAATTATATAATTTTGTTTATTTATTAGGTATTATTTTCTGATTATCTGAAATAAAAAAAAAAGTGAATATAAGGATTCACCTCTTAAGGAAAAACTTCTACGGACAAAGAATAACAGTTTTAAAATTAAACAAGACACAAAATTCGGATAGAGGACATGGCTGTGGAAGCCCACGACCAATGGCCTAAGAGGCAACGAAGGCTTAAACTATTTTTTTTACAAAAGATAAAAATAAATATGTGTTATATTTTAATTAAAATAACATCGTATTTATGATAACAATGATTTGCTTAAATACTCATAATATTTTATTTAAATAATTTATAATATAAGGTAATAGTTTATATATATTAATATTATATGTTGAATAACATAATAATATTCCATAAATTTTCATTTACTTCATTAGTCAATTAGTCTTAAATTCCACCACATATTTTCATAAATTGGTCAAAAATTTATAATAAAATAAAAAATATCATGGAAAATAAGTTACATTAAAATAATTTTATCATATTATATATAGTGCAATTTCTTTTGAGTTATCTATTATTTACAAGCAAAAACACCACAATGTTTCCGCAATTGTCACTAATTTTTCTTTTCTCTCTCGTTGTAATCCACCCTTTTCATGTCTCGGCCAAGACATGGTGTGTGGCAAATACATCGGCGGCAAGTACACTACTACAAGCTAATATTGATTGGGCATGTAGTGAAGGAAAAGTTGATTGTGTAATGATCAATCCTGGTGGACCTTGCTTTGATCCAGATACTGTTATTAGTCATGCATCGTTTGTGATGAATGATTTCTATAGAAATCACGGGAGCACTGAAGAGTGTAATTTTAGTGGTACCGGTCAAGTCGTTACTTTTGATCCAAGTTATGGTGGTTGTGTGTATACGTAGAATACATGGTTTAATGTATGATTTTGTGATTACAAAATTTTCTTAGGAATAATAGTATTATGTTAAATCAAAGTATTGTTAAACATTATGTAAGGTTAATAAAAACTAAATCTATTTTCATTCAGTTTTATTCATATTAAGTGCTTTTACTCTTTATCTTGATCATTTTGCCAATATATTCTCTCATACTACTTTTCATACAACTAAGTCCTAAGTCATGGTATTAACATAAATACAAATTTTGGCCAAAACTAGAGTGCGCTTTGGTATGATGGTATGACAAGTGATCACTATTTTATTGCAAACATCATCTAGTGAGTCTATTCAAAAAATTATCCTTTTTCGTCAAAAAGTTGGACAAATTCTCAATTTGAGCTTTTCATCCTTGTGTAGAAGTCATGCTAATCTTCTTTGTATCTTCAATTTTACATGAGGTACCCGAAGGTGACTTCTTTAAATTATAGAGAAAAATATTTTTGGTAAGAAAAAAGAAGAAGAATATAACGTAATTTTATAATTTTGGTCAAATAATCTCATTTTTTAATTCCAAAAAATGAAATTCAGGATCTTAGAAATTAGACTATTCTTTTTTTTTGTCGAAGAGAAATTAGACTATTCACAGAACAATAATTAAATTACCAAGATCAAATAATATTTTTATGTTACAAATTATACATGCAATACAAATTTGTAAAGAAAATATTACTGATAAGATAACAGATGATAAAGTAGACAAGGGGTAAAAGGCTATTTTAAAACTGTATGATTTCGATCGTGCCTTTTTATACCCTAAATTTGATACCGTGCCGATTTTAACATGCAGATGTATGAGCTCAGTAATTCATACATTTTAGATATTCCAAATGTCTTTCAAAAGGCATCATCCATTTTCTCAAAGATTCGGCGAACATTAGTTTATTCGACATATTTCTTTTTTTCTTTTTTAATATTAAGAGGTTTTAAGCTAAAACCCATAATTCCTCAAGATTTGTAACGATTTAACATATTCCAATTTTATCTTTTCGAGTGCTTTGCATTTGGTTATCCGTTTCTCCCGGAAATATATATAAAACAACCAAGAAAATAAACTTTATTTAACCATGTAAGCCAGTACATTAACACAAACGGTTGAATTGTATCATAACGTTTGATATAATGTAATTTATTTCCTTTCGTTTATTTATTTATAAAATCTCTAGATAAGTTTCAACAAGTGGGATAAGCAACATTGCAAGCAAGGAGCACTTTGCGAGCGTTTGGAGAGCTAATGTACTGTGCGAACGCAGGGTTCTTAGCGAAACCACAGAGGCATGACTGTTGCTCTGTAAGCTTTGCACAACATGCACCTGAGGGTTGTCCTCCTCCCGTAATCGCGGCAAGGCAAGGCTGAAGCTGCCTTGCGTCACATGTCACTCCCACATTTCCTGTATCTCCCGTGTCTTCGGCTTTGATGGCAGCCGGGAATGATGTCGAAAGTATGACGAAGACGACGAGTACCAATGTCACGATCTTCATGTCCGGAATATGGTTATATTCTATATTTTTCTTTGAGGTCTTGTTTTAGTATTTATTATGTTTGGGTTTCGCATTGCATTCCATAACGCAAAATGCATGTATCTTGAATGTTAAATAACGTGAACGTAACTAGTCGTCATGCAAAAAGAACTTAGTCGAAAATAAGTATTAAGTAATAGTGACACACGTATTAAATTAGGGCTTATTAATTTTTTTTTTTTTTTTTGGGAAACTAATTAGGGCTTT
>Ga0041059_1000735_pt1 | contig 25581 bp, 16 predicted proteins | sample AraColnosormetaG_FD_56232 | JGI IMG/M metagenome (GOLD analysis project Ga0041059, IMG submission 56232) | Arabidopsis roots microbial communities from North Carolina, USA - Col MF nosort | ecosystem: Host-associated > Plants > Roots > Unclassified | place: USA: North Carolina | collected... | reverse complement strand
GGGGGTTCAAAGGGTATTCATGGGGACTTTAGATCTGATTTAGTTTGGCGGTTTCTATGGTTTTCTTTGATCGTTTACACTATTCTGTCTAGTTGAGTTGAATCTTAATGCTTGTATGTCCGGAACGCCACCTAGTACTTGACCTTAGGTATTTCATTATTTGGCAAAATCTCGTTTGAATGCATGAACTAGCTCAACTGAATAAAGAACTATAACCGTTGCACACCCGCCAAGTGATAGGGACTTATGGACTAGAATCGAATTTGAACTTAATGCTTTGATCTTGTATTTTGAAACCATGTTAGCACCTACTAACCGATAGGGCAACTGAGTACGCAAGATATTATTGATAATAGCTGGCTTTCACCTACTAACCGTTAGGGTTAGGTGGTCTTGATAGAGTTTTGTATGTCCGAAAATTTGGAAGTACACAAACCTAACCATGTTATCACCTGAATTAGAATCTATACCTTACTGATTGAACCATGACACGCGGAGAAAACCCTAGATGATCTAGCGTTTCGTTTTACTTATTTTACACCGCTCTCTTTTTTGCTTTCTACTTTTATTGCCTTTTCATTAATTTCCTTTTATTGCTTTTTACTTTTATTCCATTCTTTACTTATTTTCACTGCATACAACAACCCCCACTCTTTTCTTTGTCTTGATCCAGGTTACCTAACTTGAATTCTTCCTTGTAGCTACACTCCTTGTGGATTCGATCCTCAAAAACTACTCTGATATACTATGCACTTGCAGTAGTCGTGTGGTCTTTCAGGTAAAAACCTGAGGCGAAATAAAACACGCATCAAGGTTTTTGGCGCCGTTGCCGGAAGTGATTCTAGCTACCGTTGAATTCAGACAAGTTAACCTCTTGTCAAGACACTTTAAGCTTAACGCTTATTCTCTTTCTCTTTTACTCTACTTTGATAACTTCTTTTTCCCCTTTTAGCTTCGGTTCTTGCTCATTAGGGTCAATTGGTATTTGAAAGAAACCACTATATCCATTAAGAAAGCAATAGTATGGGTGATTAGCTAAGCGTTCAAGCATTTGATCAATGAATGGTAAAGGAAAATGAATTTTCCTAGATGTAGCATTTAGCTTTCTATAATGAATACACATTCTATGCCCAGTTATAGTTCTAGTAGGGATCAATTCATCCTTTCATTTTTAACAAAAGTCATTCCGCCCTTTTTAGAGACGCAATGCATTGGAGAAACCCAGGTACTATCAGAGATAGGGTAAATGACACCAGCATCAAGCAGTTTCAAAATTTCTTTTTACACTACTTCTTTCAAGTTAGGATTTAACCTCCTTTGTGGTTCAATGCTAGAATAGGATACGTTTTCAAGATGGATCCTATAATTGCATAAACTAGGTGAAATTCCCTTAATGTCAGATAGTGAATAACCAATTACTCTCCTATACTTTCTAAGTTCAGATAATAGCAAGTTCACTTCACCATCATTTAACTCAGCATTAATGATCACGAGGTAAGTAGAGTTTGGACCAAGGAATGCGTACCTCAAACCTTGAGGAAGTGGTTTGAGATAAACCTTCGGTGCCTTGAGTTCAACCCAGTCATCTGAAGTCAGAATGATTAGCTCCCCAGAGTCGATGGTGGTTGCGGTCGAGTGATGGGTCGAGTATGTACTCGAGTGAGTGGGTTGAACTTGTGTTGACCTTTCTTCACTCATTACCATCACCTCTGTTGTTGGTCCATTCAATTCCCAAAGAGTTCTGATTCTTCCATCGCTCTATGTGAGTCTAACAGCTTTTGGTGTCCCAAAGTCTCCAAATGTAGAAACCCATCTTCACCACTTTTGGTTAAATAACTGTTAAGGTGATCTTCTTCTGCAAGCTCTTCCAGTAACTCATCAGCAAGAGTTGTCCTTCTATAGTAGGCTTCTTCATTGTATCTTTCACGTCAAAGGTCATCCTAAAATCTTTGCCAAGGTTTAGATTGATTTTCCCTTTCTTGATATATATCATAGCTCCTACAGTTGTTAAGAATGGTCTTCCCAAAATCAAATGGTCTTTGGGCTCTTCATCCATCTCCAGGACTACAAAGTCAGTAGGTATCTCTACAGCTCTAATTCTGATTGGTATGTTTTCGAGAAAATCATGAGGGATCCTTACTGATCTGTCAGCTAGGATAAGGGATATATTGCAGGATTTGTATTGAGTGAACCCCAATCTTTTGGTAACAGAGAGTGGCATGAGACTGGCTGATGCTCCTAAATCACATAGGCATTTGTTGAAAGCCAATGGACCTAAAGAGCATGGTAAAGTGAATGAGCCAGGATCACTAAGCTTCTTGTGAATGATCTTCTTTTGTATAATAGCACTGCATTCGTCACTCAATACTACCATACCTTGCAATTCTTGAATTCTCTCCACGATCAAGTCTTTCAGAAACTTGTGGGAATCCATGATTAGTGCTAGAGCGTCAACAAGAGGTATCTGCAACTCTACCTCCTTGATGTTCTTGGCAAACATAACTCTATACTTATGTGCCAATGCTTTCTTGTGACGGCCAGGAAATGAAGGGTGTGGTTTGTAAGGAGGAGGAACAAAGACCTTTTCTTTGTTTTTGACAACAACTGGTTTCACAGCAGTTGGTGCTGTTATTGGGAAGGGTGGTCGAGTGAAATGGTCGAGTGGTTGCTCGAGTGACTGGTCAAGTGGCTGCTCGAGTTCCTTGTCAGCTTGATCTTTAGTGAGACTGAAATCCTCCCCATCATGATCTACACTGTCCTCAGTGACTATAACGCCCCCGAATCGCTATATGGCCAGACAAGCCAAGGGCAACCCGGAAAAGCCACATTGATAGCTCACACGGACAACCCAACTTAGGTTCCAAACGGATTTAGACCCTTAGCCGAATTACCCACATGAACCATCCCTCACGAACGCGGTTAGGCTTTTTAGCCCTTGCCATGATCGTGAGTTATGTCAGTTTGGACAAGACTAATATCGCATGAAACACACTCTTTATATGAAAATAATCTTTTATAACATATAACTTTCGTACACCAAGTATCCAAAACGTTTTAACAATGGCGCCACGAGCACATACGCTCAATCAAATCAAGAATCAAAACCATTAAGTTTTGCAAAAAGCAACAAACTCTGTATCGGCTTTCCTACGTCCTGAGCATCTCTCTAATGGTTCCCACTAAGGTTTCCTGCAAAACAAATGGAGTCATAATTAATCTAAGATTACTTAGTGAGCTCGGTCTACCTGCAACAGATATTAGTTCCCCATCCCATAATCATAACACGAAACACGCAACATAGAATACCAACGAAAGGTAGCTTGCCGAAGCATCTACCAAAAACATGCAAATGCAATTAAGACTCCAATTTTATTAAGTCTTTTAAATAGGGCCCGATATGCTGCCTTCAAACACCCCCACACCAAAAACACAAACTCTCGGGATCTCCTGCTTTACAACCACAAAGGCATGTAACCGGAGCATCCCTACCAAAACGCTACACCGTCGCGTAGACAACTCGACCAGGGTAGCTAGCCCGTCTCTCTGTGCCCTTCGCACTACACATCAAGACCCAACATTTCAAGATATGATGAGACATGGTTACTTAAACACAGAGAATCATCAATATCCTTACTCAACAAAACCTCCCAACCATAAGCCATAAGCATAAGAATCTAAAGGATATCATATGCGGCTTAGTACCATCATTCACACCATTAACTACTACTCATATGATTCATGAAATAAATCAATGAATGCAAGAGTATATGATCATGCAACCAAACAAGCAATCAATCACCCAAATAAACATCCAAACCTATTATGTGCCATATCACATGCATCGAGACTCACAGAGATTCGGTTGAAGGTTTAAGGTTAGCTTCAATGATTCTCGGACATTCCATGACTTCCGAATCTTGATCCCAGCTCAATTAAACTCTCCTCATCTTGATCTAACACCTCTTGATAGAAGCAGCCTTGATTCATGAAGCTTTACTCCAAATAAACATTTATGGGACGTGTTCCTCGGGAGGTTCTCAATCGGACAGGATAACGGCATGGATTTCTCACTCATGGGTAGGAATTCTCAATCACGGACATAAATTCTTTAGTTAAGGGCAAATTTTCTCAATCGCGGGCAAATTTTATGAGTCGGGCAGCCTTTCGGTTCTCTCTTCTTTCTCCCATCAAATGGCTCGAGTTTGGTCAAGTATTTATAGGTGGGACAGATTGGCCTCCAAAGAAATGCATGTCATCTGGTGGTGACATTTTGCGGGACACATGTCCCCCGCCAGTGAAGACACATATGCTTCAGAAATGGGACGATGACACGTGGAAGAGGAAACTTTGGCTACAATCCTCATAAATTTGGCTCCAAGCAACTTTTCTTGGGCTCCAAGTAAGCCAGCCCACGTGTCCATGGACCATGGCGCAGTCAAAGCTCGGGATGGCAAACTTTCACCCATGGAACGCCTGTATTGCCCAATCTTGCCCATTCTTGCCCATCTTTGCCAATTCTTTCCCAAATAGTAATTTTGTTTGCCCTTAAATGATTTAACACCTTTTGGACACATTTGGGAATTGACCATGTACTCAGGACAATTTTCTCCCGTTTTGGTTTCGTTAGGATGACCCGGTTTTGAATTAGAATTGGCCAAGGTCATTTTTACCTTGCCCATCTCTTTGGCTTTCGTCCCTTTACTATTTCTTTCTCTTCCAGTTCTTCCTCGGTCGTTCTTTGATGTTTTCCGGCTTGGCCGCTTACCCTTTAGCGAGGGTCACTACAGTGACTGTCTTAGGTGCCTCTATGGTTGGAAGTGCTTTTCCACTGCGCAAGGTGATAGCATGAGCATATTCTTTTGGATTCTGAATTGCTTTTCCTGGAAGTTGGCTTGTCTGTTTCTGAGCGGAAGTAGATGCGGAATTTCCCTCTAAGTATTGAACTTTGGTACTCAGTGTCTCCACCTTGACATTTAGATCATTGTAGCTATAGTCCAGCTTATTGTGTAACTCAAATATCTTCTTAGCAATCTCCATGGAGCCAGATGCTTGTCCGTGAAGCAGGTGTTGTAGCATTAGTTTCATGTCAGTGTAACTGTGCTGCAAACCCTGATGGTGGTTGCTGTTGGTAGTTCCCTTGAAATTGTTGCTTTGGAACAAAACCTTAGTTGTAGGGAACAAAGGGTTTGTTCTGACCTTGTTGTTGCTATGGAGGATACACTTGATCCTGTGGATCAGCAACGTTTGTGCTGCGGTAAGAGAGGTTGGGGTTATTAGTCTTAAAATTGTTGTATCCTTTCTAGCAGTCCAAAGTGAACATGCAGGAAACAAAATATTCAAGCAGAAACAGTAAAACACTCGACCAACACAGCTCGTTGCCAGGCAGTGGGTGTGGTCGAGTGACAAGTCGAGTTACAGACAGAAAATGTAACATGGATACTCGACTGCACAGTTTGTTGCCAGACAACTAGGTGGTCGTGTATCAGGTCGAGTAACAGGCAAAAATTGCAAAAACTACGCAAAAGGTATAACAAGATGCAGTAAACAATAACAGAGTAAACAAGAAGTCAATTAGATGAAAAATTCCGGAGGATGGGGTAATTGAGTAGTTTGTTTCCTCAGTTACAGGTGATTGACATGCTCAATAAATTATTCCTAAACAACAAGTTCGATAACCAAATCTAAGTGCCACCGCAACAAAGACCCTCAAGTTAAACCAGTCCCAGACTCAATCACCATTGACGAGAGCTAACCTAACAGGCATTACGAATCAACAAGTTAAAGCCAAAACGCTTCCTGCAACCAATACCTTGGTACATAGTCACGAATCTCTGGAAATAGTGGTTCATACATTTCATCGAACACGTTTTGGGCGCAAAAAAGTCTGGGCTCAAATTACAGTTGATCAGAAAGCAATAGGCATTAAGAACAACTAATCCAGAAGGGATCGAAAAATCAAACTCAACCACCTAGCATAATGAGAATTCTAAACTACTCTAACTCATCCTCAGAAACCTACTCACTACTCAGACATCATTGCAAAAAGCATAAACGACGATAAGAATGAAAACATGATAGCAACAAAGTAATAGCAAGATGATAACAGGATGAACAACTTAGTAAAAGAAATGAAAAGCAAATACTGAATAGATTAATAGAAATCCGGATTACAAAATGTCAAGAACACACAGAGTTTGCGGAATAAAACTTTGTCTTCGAAAATGTAAAATACATGCTACTTATTGGGCCGAATTAAGAACTGTATTGGGACGACATCATATTGGGATGGATTAAGAACTCTACTCGACCCAGGTGGTCGAGTGATTGGTCGAGTGATTGGTCGAGTGGTGGATGATGGTGAGACTCGACTTGGTGACAGAGTGGACAATCGAGTGGCTGATGACAAGGGACTCGACAACGTGGTAGAGTGATTGGTCAAGTAGGTGGTTGTGGTAGTACTCGACCTCGTGGTCGAGTGGGAGTGATCGAGTGGACGGCGAGAATTGGATGTGGTGATACTCGATCACTTGGTCGAGTAGTGATGAGGAATGGTGAAGGCAGCTACTCGACCAGGGGGTCGAGTGGTCTTGTGAAGTGGTGGAGTCGTCTACTCGACAAGGGGGTCGAGTGGTATGTTGAAGAGGTTGTGGCCAAGTATTTCTTGAAGTCCAGGATGACGGTACTCGAGCAGTATTGGTCGAGTATGTTGATTTGATCAGATTCACTTCTTCCAATTAGCTTAGCAACATCTCCAGATCACCTGAAAACAACACAAATATGCAATATGCAGGCAAAGTGATGACAAATGATGTGAAATGGTATAAAACAGTGGTGATATGATGCTAATTTCGTGACAAATGGATGCTCAAAACATGTAAAATACACAGTTATCACTTACCGTAGAAGCTGGGGCAGCATATCAATACATCAAGGATTCCCAAAGGAGAAGCGATCCCTGAAGCTCCTCCTCATTGAACCTAATTGGTTCCCAAATGTCGAGCCAACGACGTTAAACAAGTGCGCTATGTGGGAGCCAACCCACTAGGTAAATATTTTCTTTAGGATTTAAACTTTGCTTTTGCTTTTGATCTCTCCAGTATTTGTTTCAAGACTTTTTAAAAACAAAAAAGAAAAATAGAAAAATAAAAAATAGAAAAACCCAAAAAGAAGAGAAGGAAGGAGGGTCACCAGAACCCGTCACTAGGCACCCTGACAACCGGCCCGGCTACTCGCCCGAGTAACCGACACCGCCCATATGCGCCATCCTCTGGCCAAAGACCACCGGACTGTGCCACACCTTCACCGACTTGCCCCACCTGGCGGCCCAAGTAACATCTTGTCCACCGGTCCGGCCAAACGCAAACGAAGCCGGCCAAGACTCGGCCAACTACGGCCAACACGTGAATAGGTAAGAGAAGTTGCACCGACACGGCCGATCGGTTCGTCGATGGATTCGTTTAACCTGCGACCATTCCACCCATCCCAACGACCGGTGACCCCATCCAACACATGGTCGTTTATTAACCAACCCACTCCAACCTTTTGGCCAAGCCCGCAACTGTCCGCCATCCATTCACACCACTCGTCAGCACGAATTTGATCTTATTCGTTTCCGTATTGACAACAACAAGATCAAATCTATCTTAGGTATCTTTTTATTTATTTTGTTTTGTTAAAGTTATTGGTTGTTTTAGGTTTTTGTTTCAAGGAAGATGCGAATGGAGATTAATATCATGGAATTCAACCATACTAAGCCGAGTATGAGCGATGTTAAGCAAGGAGAGAGACCATCCGGTTAGTCACCACAACCAAGGTGACATTGTTCTTAACCTATCTTTCTCACAGATTCATCCCTATGCTCATTCTCACACTGGGGACGGTGTGAAGTAAGTATGGGGGGTTAATGAATCTGTTACTACTAATGCTACTCATTATTTTGTTGACTTGAGACCTTTATCCACTTTTTACACTGATACGCTCTAACAAAGCAAAAAGCTTTTATTTTCAGTTTTTATTTCTTTTCAAGGTACCATTGGGCAAGGACAATGTAGGGAACAATGAACCTACTATATGATTAATAAGACCATTACAATGTGCTAACTCATACCCTAAGTGACAAGTTTTGCAGGACTCACAAGGACGGACAATACCTAGAAACCCACTACCGTATCTATCCCCTGAATTCTCACTACAGAGACTTTGTTTGACCTAACGTTAACTCTATTTTATTTGGACGAATTAACCTGATCTTAATTCTTTCTCATGAAGGGGTGTTAGAGCGGGGAAACGAGCATATACATTCAGGACTTCTTATCCCTTTTTACTACTCTCTGCTGATCTTGAATGGCCACTCATTTTTAGTGGTTCCTACCCTTAAACCCTATCCTTTTTTCAAGCCTCATGCATTCTCTTTTCCTTTTTCATTTAGCAGATATGTGCAAAAACGTTGGAGAAAATGGAACAACACAGTTTCCCGCCATAAAGACAAAAATGAAGCAAAAATAAGAGATTGCAACAAACGGCCTAAGAGTTTATTCTTCCTTGGAACCAATTCAAAAAGTAAGCTCATTAGACTCGGTGTTTCAAAGTTTTGTTTCCCCTTCCATAAAAATAAAAAAAAATTAAAAAAAAAAAGAAAAGAAAAGGAAGGAAAGGAAACATTACAACCAAGAGAGTCTAGTGGCATAGTTCGAAGGAAAGACATGGAAACTTAAAGGAGAGATGAGCCAATTGCAGTAGAGGGCCCCCTCAGAAAAACCTAAGTCTAGGGGAACCGAAAGTAAGAAAGAAGTAAAGGAGAAAGAGGTGTTTAATAGAAGACGTGGTTGGAAACTGTGGACCTCAACCAATTTGATAGCTCTTGCGGTTTTGCAACATATCCTGCATTCGAGACTATACGGTAACTCTAAACACTTTAACTCCCCCACTTAAACACCAATTCATACCAAGTTCCGTCTACCCCGAATGACACCCTCTAGTGAGAAATCTCACGCTACTTTTAATAAATGAAGAGGGTTAACTGATGAGATTCTTGAGTTCTCTTGTAGGTCCGAGACGGATGGATAAGGATAGTGAATGTTTTGATTATATAGTGAGAATGTTCTAACGTGAAGTTTTTGTCTTTACGCGTCCACATGATATCTTTTAGGACATGGTCTCTGATAGTAAGAGACTTCTGCTTTTTTCAAAATCTCTCCACCAGCTTGGCTTTGTTGTTTGCTTGAGGACAACAAAGTCTAAGTCTGGGGGAGTTGATAACATCGTATTTTCGCCCACTTTTACTATATTTTTATTAGATTTTCCATGGAGAAATCAAGAGTTAAAGGGCAATTAAAGGCATATTTCAAGTATTTGAGCTTCAAGGAAGAATTATTAATTTTTCATGCAAAAAGGAGTAGAAGTCAACAAAAATCCGTTTCAGTTTAGTTTATGTGCCTCAGATGTTTCACATCCGGCCAAGGTCTTCCCGATTGGCATGAGGGTATCTCGGTTTCATTGGAAAGCTAGAAGAGTCAAGATTAACGTCAAAGTTGAATCGAAGCAATCCACGAAGCCAGTCATAAGTTATGGCCTGAACAGTGAAGGCATGTCCTAGAATCACGGTTTTAAAAATGATCAATTTAAAACCGCCTGCCAAGGTGACTTGAACCCAGGCGTCTCCTCGAGTCTTTCACCGACCACTAGGGCGCACAACCACGTTCCCTTCCTCTTGCCACCGACTTCCAGCAACCCTAAGAAGCCCAAGAACTTGGCCCATCACTTACTAATCAATGGAAAGACGTTTCTACCCTTTGACCTAATGAAGCCCTGTAATACAAGTTTAGGGGAAACCCTAGAAAACAACCACGAAAAAGGCTGCCTCTTGCGGCTCTCACCGCCCCAAAAGTCGTCCTCCTCTTGTTCTTCTTTAGATCTCTCTTTTCTCTTCAATTCTGTATTCTCTACTTGTAACAGGAAGAAGATTTATAAAGCTTTGGAATTCCAGAGAAGATCTCTAAACCCTTGTCTCTACTCATACTCTCTTTTATGAAATTTCTTATTCATATGATGTTGTGTTCTTTGAGTATGTGTGAGTAGATCTCTAGTTAGGTTTTAGGGGGGTTTCAAAGGGTATTCATGGGGACTTTAGATTTGATTTAGGTTGGCGGTTTCTATGGTTTTGTTTGATCTTAATGCTTGTATATCCGGAACGCCACCTATTACTTGACCTTAGGTATTTCATTCTTTGGCAAAATCTCGTTTGAATGCTTGAACTAGCTCAACTGAATGAAGAACTATAACCGTTGCACACCCGCCGAGTGATAGGGACTTATGGACTAGAATCGAATTTGAACTTAATGCTTTGATCTTGTATTTTGAAATCATGTTAGCACCTACTAACCGATAGGGCAACTGAGTATGCAAGATATTAGTGATAATAGCCGGCTTTCACCTATTAACCGTTTGGGTTTAGCTGGTCTTGATAGAGTTTTGTATGTCCGAAAATTTGGAAGTAAACAAACCTAACCATGTTATCACCTGAATTAGAAATCTATACCTTACTAATTGAACCATGACGCCTGGAGAAAACCCTAGATGATCTAGCGTTTCGTTTTACTTATTTTATACCGCTCTCTTTATTGCTTTCTACTTTTATTGCCTTTTCATTAGTTTCGTTTTATTGCTTTTTACTTTTATTGCATTCTTTACTTATTTTCACTGCATACAACAACCTCCACTCTTTTCTTTGTCTTGATCCAGGTTACCTAACTTGAATTCTTCCTTGTAGCTACACTCCCTGTGGATTCGATCCTCAAATAATACTCCAATATAGTATGCACTTGTAGTAGTCGTGTGGTGTTTCAGGTAAAGGCCTGAGGCAAAATAGAACACGCATCACCTAGCAATCACTGTGAAATGGATTGACACCCCTTATTGTTGCATCGACATGTTAGTGTTTAAGGTAAAATTGAACACAACATAGTTAGACCTCAAAAAACTAACTATCAGAGAGGAGCGTAATTCATCGTGGTTTGGTTGTGCCGACGGCGTGGTCTCTTCATGTCTTGCTAAGGGATTGACCTACGCTGAAGTAGGGTTATATTGGTGGATGCACTCCTGGGGGATCTGCCTACGTACCCTGTTACGGGATCAAGCCATGACGTAGTTTGATTGCGGTGGTGGCTGCACTCTTGGGGGAGCTGCCTACGTACCATGCCAAGGGGTCAAGCCTTATCGTAGTTCAATTTTGTAGAGAGCATTTTCGTGGTATTTTTTTAGATGCATGGCATTCCAAGACCGTAACTCAGGTATTCCCTTGATTACTTTTTCGAGCTAATAGACGTCGTCGCGAACTACCTCGGAGATTCGATAAGGACCTTCCAAGTTGGTGCCCAATTTTTCGGCATTTATCTCTCTCGTGTTGCTGAACACTTTTCGTAGGACAAGTTCTCCCACGCTAAATCTCAGAATTTTAATATTGGAGTTGTAGAAGCGGGCGGCAACTTGTTGATAATTTTGAACTCGAATCATTGTCTGATCTTTGCGTTTGTCGATGAAGTCCAGGTTGTCCTGCAACATTTGGGTGTTCAGGTCTGGTTAGCAGGACTGGCGGTGACCTCATCAATATATTTATGTTTATTAATTACAAAATAAAAAAGGTAAATGCTTAAGAATTCAAATTTTTCTGATATAAAGTTATCTATAGCTACCTGAAATCTGATTTTATAGATGAGAACATTCTCTCCACAAGTGCTACTGGTAAAAATATCATTCTTACTATTTATATTAGACTTTTTGGTGAATTTGTCAATATATTTATGTACACTAATTACAAGATAAAAATGATTTCATGATTCAACTCTTTCTTCCGATATCCAGTTATATGCAGCTACCAACAATCCAATTATAAAGACGCGACCATTTTCTTCACAAGTGCTACACGTAAATAATTTATTTTTACAATTTATGTTTGACGAAAGTTACAGAGATTTATTTTTTTGCTATTTATATTCTTACCATTTTTAGTCAAATTTTTCCTGATTTGAAATTTTATATTTTGTAGGAATTTGACAAAAGTTACCGTGATTTATTGTAAAACTGGATCATTTGGAAGACAAAAACGGAAAACATATGGAGTTGCCTAAGCTTTACTATTAATTATCATGGTTTTTTTTTTCTTTTTTTTGTAATACTAGATATTAACCCGCGGTATACCGTGGGCCTATATTTTTATTAAATAAATTTGAATTTTTGTGTTAAAATGATCTATAAATATATGCTCTTATTTTGTTTAACTTAAATGTATGGTACACGGCAAGAAAATATTTTTTAACTTAATATTTGAAATTTTAAGTTGTATTTGTTTTCTTAATATTGTTTAGTGTTTAAGATTGTATAATTGTATTTGATTGTTAAGTTTACCCGTAATATACATTCATGGATTAATATCAACACAAATCCGTCAATTCTAGGATTTCACCCGTAGTATAAAATTTACATGTTTATAATGTATATAATTTTTATAAAAAATTTGAGATGTGTTTTAAAAAAAAATTATTTAAGTTGTATTTGTTTTGTTAATATTTTTTGTGTTGTTTAGTGTTTAAGATTGTTTAATTATAGTTTAATCGTTAATTTTAGGATTTTACACATAGTATAGTGTCTCGTATTATTATCGACCCAAAACCATCAATTCTAGGACTTCACCCGTAGTATACAGTCACAAATTATTATCGATCTAAACCCGTCAATTGTAGGATTTCACCCGTAGTATAAGGTTTATATATTTATGATATTTAAATTTCTTATTTAATTATTATAAATATAAAATATTTATAATATTTAAAACTTCATAAAATATTTTAGTATTTGAAACAGTTATAATAGTTTACTTTAAATAAAATTTAAATATATATAATATTTTGAAACTTTTTAAAAGTTTCCATTTTTGACATAATGAACCGGAGTAAACCGAACACTTTTAGTTTTGGCCGTCTAAGAACTCAAGTTTCTTATTCACTCGTATTCATAATCATTTTGGTCTTTTTTGTAGTATGATTCATTGTCCAATTTTTTAAGCGATATGAGATATTGTACACATATTATTTCTTCATCGATTGAATAATATATGTCCGTTTTAAAAAATTTGAATCACATCATATACAGAAAAATAGAAAATTTTATTAACAATGTGTAATTTATATAAATTCAGAATAAATTAAATATAAAATTCAATAAAAGTGAAAGAAGAATCATATATTTATGTTTAGATTAGGTAGAGATGTTTTAGGAAATTAGTTAAAGTAAATAACAAATATGGTTAGTTTAGAGATATTATATATATTAAATTTGGTAATTAAATAATTAAATTTTATTTTGAATTATTTTTTGGTAGTAAATGGTAATTGTTTTCAAGAATTAATGTTATCCAAGATCCGAACAAAATTAAACCGGGTAAAACCCAACCATTTGAAATAATTGATGAATAAAAGCTCAAATTTCAAAACTTATTTTCAAAAAAAGTGTTGCAAAAATGTATATACAGATTTTTAACTAAAGACAAAGAAAAATAATATTTTAAGAGAGACGTGAAGGAGATATTAATGGGTATTACAATTAATTAATTTTTGGGCTGTTTTTAATAATTTAATTTATTTGTTTTTTTAACTAGATGACATGTCAACTTCAAGAATTGTTCTTATGAAAATTAAAAACAGGATTTATTTTAGAATATTTCATAGCTTATCACAAAACGATACATATTTTTAGCGGATACATAAAATTGTATGCAATACTTGATTGAGAATAAAATATAGTTGTAAGAAAAATAGTGCAAATACTTATTATTCTTAGTTATTTTGTAATACAACAGGACATATAATCAATCAAAACCTTATAAATTTATTTATGTTGCAAATTCAAGTATTTTGCTTTACTGAATTATAGCCCTAAAGCATGATAATTCAAATACATAGCCCTAAAGCGTGTCGATTAGTTTGGTGGGCTCGACTTGGTGGGCTCGGCTTGGTGGTGTTGTTTCTTTTGCGGCGTTGTGTTTGAGCTCGCGTGGAGGTGATTCTAACCTAATTGTTCTTATTTTGGAGAGATTGACGGCGGAGGAGGTGATGGAGCTCAAGGACGGCTCCGGATCTGACTCATTCTCGCCTTCGATTTGGTCTCTCAGACAGTTTATCTGGTTTGGTTTAGATTTGCTTCTCTCCTCGGGCTCTTTGTGGTTGTGGCTAGCTGGTCGGAGTTCTCAGAGAGGTTTACTATATTCGTTCAATGTGGATGTGGCAATAGTTTGTGTGGAGGTTTTTTGTTTGGCTTCGTCTTACGTTGAAGCTTCAATGTGGCTCTTTTGTGGCTCAGTTAGGTTGCTTTTTTCTTTTGTTGTAGGATCAGCCTATAGCAGTTTGCAACAAAATTTTCACTACGTGTTGCCTTGGTGGGGTTCTCCATGGGGAATTGAGGCGGCGTTTGGATTAAGCGGCTTCGCTATTTTGTGGAAGATGTTCTGTTACTCTCAATGAATTGGTGGCTGGAGGCGGCTTTTCTGGCTGCCCGTAGATGCTCATGTGCCGTCGAGTGTGAGTTTAGTCCGCTTAAGCCGCTCTGTTTTTGTGTTAGTTTTCAGAGAAGCGGTAAGTGCTCTTTCTTGAGGTTTGAGGACAACTTTAAATTTGGGTTGCTTGTGATAACAAAGATGAGGACATGAGCTCTTTCGAGCCGAGGAAACCACGCAAATGTAAAAACTTTATTGTTTAGAATCAATGTTTCGTTTTGGGTCTCCACTAATAGGGTTTTCGTTGTGATTTCCTTTTCTTTTTTCCTTGTCTTCTGTTGTGTTGTAGTTTTTGGTGGTTTTTATAGTTTTCGGTTAGTCTGTTTTCTTTGTAATTTAAATTAAAAATTTAGATATAAATTTAATCTTTTCTCAAAAAAAATTTAAAAAAGAAAAATCAGATGCATAGAAAAGTCTACGAGATGCAAAAAGCTTGAAGCTTTATGATCGTCAAAAATCGATCCAAGCAAAGATCAATTAACTTTATGTGAAAGGCCAAAACAAAATAAAATAATAATAGAAGAATGAGAGAGTCCGGAGAAGAAAGGTAGACAAAGAGACCTCCGTCCCGGCAAAGACGGGCTGTAACCTTCTTTTCCTACTACATTGTCCCCACCACCCACATGCCTCCATGTTCTCTTTTTTCTCGTCCCAACATTTTCTTTTTCTTTAATGTAAAAATAAACATTAACATCGCTTATATCAAATATTGGTCGATTAACTTTTATAATGTTTTTAATCAAATTATAAATACTACTTCAATATTTCACACTAATATTACTATTGTATTACCATCTTAATCTTAATCCGATAAAAATGATGATAAACCAAAGAATATTTATTAATGTTTCTTAGTTTTATTTAAGCAAAAATAAAAATTAACGTTTTGATGTATTTCTTTATTTAGAATAGGTATTGAACGGTCATATATATTAAGAAATATATTCCAACCAAAACTAAACGAATTTTACGCTTCAAGTCTTAATTTTAATGAAGTAAGATAATGCTTACTTGATTGTTTATTTTATCGTTTTGTGATTAATTACCAGTATTTTTCATTATTGGTGTCGACAGTCAAAAAGTAACTTTGTTTACATATTGTTCAAATTTAATAAAGTTGTTGTTTTTTCAAACCGAATAACCATCATTTTCAACATATTTGGAGGAGCTTCATAGCAATAAAAAAGAAAAAATTAACTATCTTTTCTTTATTTTTAATCACTCATAATTGGAAAAAAATTTGGCACGAACAATTCGTGCAGAATCGCTACACATTGCTTACATAAACAATTCATGCAGAATCGCTCGTCTGATTTCTAAATAATTTGATGACAAAGAAAACAAAACTATGTTCCCATTTACTATACCAAAAATAAAATAAAAAAACATGCACATATGTATACGATTCCTAACTTGTATTAGAGAAAAGTTCTTTTTCTATAAACGGATTGAACTTTGACCAAACACTATGTGTAATAATGTCATCTGTACATGAATGACAAGTCCTCAAGAAACAAAATCACAAAATCATTTTGAAGAAACAAAACAATTCAAAAATACCATATTAATTTAAAATGTCAAAATATCATTGCATACGAAGTACACCCGCTACTAACTAGCAACCACAAATAAAATCATTTAGAACAACACAAGATGTTATGGCAAAGACGAAAGATAATGAAATGAAACAAAGGATCAATAGCAAATACACCATCTCCTATTCCACAATATTTAAAACCAGAACGATTAATATATGGGGGACAATATAGTAAACCGAACATTTGTCGATAATTGGAGCTCATGTAACATGCTTACCTTACCGCTTTCATGGAGATGGATATCATGCAGGACAAGTTTATTCACAACATCACCACACTGGTAAATTGAATGCTAAATAATTCATAGACCAGGTCATTAAACTTACGATTTGATCACAATGGTCAATTTATCTCCAGGATATATATAACGCACTGCCCGTGGAGTGAGATGTTAATCATGTTATTCGTTAATGTTTGGTTTAAGGGACTCTATAGGTGTTTTAAGATCAAGATCTACAAAAAAAAATAGAATAATTAAATAGATAAAGTTAGAATTTGTTCTAATTAGTTTATCTAGTAGTTAGAAATACAGACAATTTGACTATCCATTCACAATAGTCGGCAGGAATTTCAAACTCGAAGAAAGACGTGTGGTAACCCAATTCTACGGATCGAGAATAGTCCATTCTATACCATTTCAGTGTTCTACCGGATTAAATAAAATAAAATAATAATAAAAAAGAAAAAAAAACTAAATAGATAAAGTTACCTTTTGTTTTGGTCATTGACGCTTGGGGTGGCAAGTCATATTACCTGATACAAGAAGCACTTGTGAATAAAGTGATGGTTAGACCAAAAGAAGCAAATTTCCTCCACCCAATTTTGCCTGATTATTGTAATCTTCAACTCAAAAATATCTACATAGACGATTTTTCTATACAGTTATTGTCATTACAATATTTTTATTTATTTAGTCTATTTCCTAGTTATATGTTTCCATATCATACCAATAAAAAAAAATTTGGTTGAAATTCAATATCTGGTATCTACATAAAATAGTACCAACTTTCACAAATTTTTTTACTACCAATTAATTCATACATGGCCATTTAAACAGTATATATTGTGTTAATTTTAGTTTTTACTATCTAGGCATTTCTCTTATTTGAATATATATTTATTTTATTCAAAGAAAAATGTTAATTAATTTTATAATTCATAATACACTAAACAAATTACGATCTTAATGTCTATTTGAGATTTTATACGATATATTTAGTTTTAAATATTTATATTTGTTAGAAGTGTCATCAACATAGTATTGGTTATAGTATTGGTTATATGACAACGATTTTGTTTTTTGTAATAATTATCATATGACAACTATAGTATCATTATTTTACGTAATATGAATACAACCATATTATAAAAAAAACTGAGTCGGACTACACCAATACGACACATGCAAATGCAAAGAAATAAATATTCTATTACTGATGAATACAAATATTTGTTACAGCAGAAAAAAAAAAGCCAATATTCTCCTCGGGATTAGTGCTGTAAAAGAATGACCCTTCTCTTCCCTTGTCCCCTATAAATATCTTTCTATCGACCATCTTCCTTCTCACAACTTCAACTTCCCTCTTTCTCTATATTACGCTTTTGCCCCTCACTCCCTCTTTCCACAATTAGGGTTTCGTCTGCTCTACATGACCCTCTCTGTATTCTTCCACAGCTTTCTTGAACTGCAAAACTTCTTCAGATTTTTTTTTTTTTCTTTTGATATCTCTTACGCATAAAATAGTGATTTTCTTCATATCTCTGCTCGATTGATTTGCGGTTCAATAAAGCTGTGGGAAGATACAGACAGAGTCAAATGATTTTCTAAATTTCGTTCATATATATGAAAGCGTGATTGATTCCATAATCAGATCTGATCACAGATCTTTCGTTTACGTGTTTTTTGTTTTGTTCTCTTTGTTATTTTTTATGACTACCAACTATATTGTAGCTAGATTCAAGATTCTAATCTCTAAATAAGTTCTTTAAAAAAAAAAATGATTCATTGTTTAAAAACCCTAACTTCTGTCTATGAGTTTAATCGGTGTTTATGAATATAATACATACAAAAATGTTTTTGAAATGGGATCTATAAATTTTGTATAATTTAATAATATTGGTATGGGGAGATTGTGTTGATTGTCTTATTTAGATTGATGATCTGTAGATCTGTCTAGTCAAGATATATATTATATAATTATGAATTCATTTCCTTGATGGATCTCTCTATTTTGCGATCATTTAGATTTTGCAAATTTATCAAGGTCAAAAACTTTTCATAAGATAGCTAAATATACGGAGCATATAATTGAGAAGCAAATTTTGTTTGGTTGATGAGTTAATAATGTGTTGCTGGACCACATTTTGAATATTCATGATGTAGAGGAAGTAGTAGCGAAGTAGGTTCTTGGGTCGATCCACATTATTTGTAATGCTTTCATATTATTTATTTTTGAGATAATGATTTATTGGTGGAGAAAGGATTGGATGTTATGTGCAATCTAGGATTAAAGAACAACGAGATCTTGGGCTTTATCGAATATTTTAACAAGGTCTTAATGATTCATATTTATTTGATACTAGATTTTACCTTTTTAAACAACTTCAAGAGGTTAATGAATATTTTTTATTCAACCCTCAATTGTTTGCAAAACTCTCGCTGGTCTAAAGCGTAACTTTGTCTTTTAAATTTATCAACTGCAACGTGTTATGAAATAAAAATCATATATACGTATATGAATTTCAAGAGGTAAATTCACATTTTTAAGCCTTAAAATATTATTGGATAATACTTTAAACATTAAAAAATAATTTTATTAACACTTTAAATCTCCAAACAAGATTTTCTTTTTCCAAAAAATATTCTACATTATAACAATCAAAGAATGTCGACGCTTAGCCAAAAAAATGTATCATTCATCGTAGCGGAAAAATCTGCTACGAGATTTTTTACATTCATAAATACTCTTCTTTTCGGAATATTTGATTTTTTTGATAAAAATAACAAATTTAAGAAATTAATTAATTTTGAGTTTATTACATTAAAAACAAAAATTAATCTCTTTTAAAAATAATTTGACCAATAATATAACTTACTGTAAAATACTAATAGTTGAAAATTGTTTAATTTAATATTTTACATAGAAACTTGAATTGTTTTTTTTTTGTCATCCTCTTTAATTTAGAGCTCAAAATAGCCATTTTTATGGTATGTTGTTTACATAAGTGAGTGATGCTTTTCGGAACAGACTTTCCGTACCGAATTATCCGGTTTATATTTGCGCATCGACAAATTTGTGAACTCATCTTTGTCGCTCTGAAAAATGAGTTCATCTTGGTTTTCTGAAGATGCTGTCCATTCGGTTGGGAAAGACATCATCTTCACCGGGTCGGAACAATCTGTAAAAAATGGTACATCTTGGTTTTCTCGACCAATCATACACTTCATTGCCCAAAGAAGGGCTTCAACTTTTGTATGGAGTGGGGAGAGACTTTTACAGGGTTAGCAGCGCCCATGCTTCATGTTTCTTCATTTGATGATGTACAAAACCATCTTAATCCTAAAAACTTATCAATCTCTTTCCAAGATCCATTTACAAAACAACGAAGTCCTGCATACGTAATATCCCTTGAGATATTTCTCACAAGAGTTCGTGTTTCCAAAAAAGAGACCAGATTTTCAGTATGAAGCTCAACTTGAGCTAATTTCCACGATTGTGCCTCTTGTTCTGCTAAACATAATATCTAGAGTGGATCATTATCCACATTATAAAAAATCTTTTCATCTCATGCTTTCCAAATGTACCAATTGCTAAAATCTTTTCATGGGTATGAAAATGAATCAATTGCTAAAAGTTGGCCTCCAAAATAAATGATCCAGATTCACATAACTAGAATCTGAGGGAAAAATTCTTATAGCCGTGGGAATCTGTGAAAGCGCCCAAATCTGTCGAGCTGGGTGACACTGAAAGAGTGTATGATTAATTGTTTCCTATGTGGCGCCACATCTTGCGCAACCTCTATCACAATTTATGCCTCTATTCCATAAATTTTGTGTCACTGGCACACATCCTGCTAAAATTTGCCATAAAAAGTGGCGTAACTTAGGCGAACATTGCACTTTCGAAGTTTATGCTTTTAGTATTTTGATCTCCGGACCAATAAAAGATAAAGTTGCATCCATATGTTCTATCCGAGAAGTATGATATCCAGATTTGACATTATATTTTCCGGATTTTGTAAAATGACTACCTAAAGTATCCTCTTTGTTGGGTGCACCCACATGCATGAAACTTATCAGCGGGATATTTTTGGATTAAAGATCTCTTGTAAGAGATCTATATTCCACAAATTTGTCCGTTTGTCGATAAGGTTACTTACTTTTAAAAATGAATCAATAACGAACCCATTACTTTTAAACTTAAATTCTGTTTTCAAAACATCATATATTGTGAAACAAAAAAGTTTAAAATATCATATAGTATGAAATAGAAGGAATAATAAATTATGAAATTAATTAAAATTAAAATTAAATTGAATAAATTTTTATCAAACAGACATAAATTATTTTACCATCATTTTTATGGAAGTGCAAATAAGAGTTTGGAAGTTTAAAGTGTTAGTTAAATTATCTTGGTGGTTTATAGTGTTATTGAAATTCTTTCGAGGTTAAAAATGCTACCTGTTGACACTTTGAGGGTTAAAAATGTATTGTTTCTTGTTATTGTTTAAACATAAACTAATATCTTCTTGTTGTAGAAAACAAAACACCAACTTATGGTTTAGTTAAGAACAAAATCGTTTGCTATAATCAATATAAAAAAACTATATAGAATCTGAATAAAAGTGTTATCAGATCATGAACAAGTGGAATAAATGATATACCTGGATTTTTACCGATTTTAGGTATAATATGGGTATAGTTTTTAGAGTCTTTTTTGTTATTTGTCGAGTCTTATCTAGTCTTCTTCTGTTTTTTACACTTTTGGATACTTTTGAAGAATATTGAGCATTTTGGAGCGAAAACAAAGGAAAATAAGCTAAAATACAAATTTGGAATCTGAACGGGTGTCCGTCGACACCATTCACAGCTCAGCCTAATTCTGACGGTTTGAAGAATTGAAGTCTCCAGAATATACCCCAAAATACTTCCCTACACGTTTTTTAGACATTATATATAGATTTTCAAGGTCATTGTTTAGACCTAACTATTTTTACATGTTTTACAACTCCCTAGATTCTAAGTTTTAGTTACTTTGCTCTGCAATTCCCTAAGGTTTGTGGAGAGTTCTTAAGAGATTTCAAAACCCTATAGAGAGAAGATCTTTTTGAAACTCTATTCTCCTTTTGATTTTGTTATGCAATCTTATTCAAACATGATTGGTGTTTCTATGATCATGTCTGAGTAATCTACTTGTTCGGTATAGGGTTTCTCATTAGGGATTTAGATGAATTAGTGAATTGATAAACTGTTAGGTGATATACCGCGATTTTCACCAGTTTTTGTATGATTTAGGCATAGGTTTTAGAATCTTTATATTATTTCTAGAGTCTTTTCAGGTATTTCGAGGACCGGGACAAGTTTTGAAATAAGGAAGCATTTTAAAGCAAAATCTGAAGAAGCTAAGCTAAATGACGAATTCAAATAATATAAAGATGGCTTAGCTTAGTGTTCACAAATCAAGAGTGTCGACCGACACCGTTCGTGGTCCAACAAAAGTCCAAGACGGCTTAAAGATTTAAGAATGGCAGTTTTGCCGAGAAGACTTTTCTAATCGCATTAGGAGCCCCTCCACATTTTTGAAGACTTAATAAATAGTTTTTATGGTCATTGTTTAGACCTAAATTTTGATACTTCTACTTTTACTCTGCAATTCTCTGAGGTTTGTGGAGAGTTCCAGAGATTTCAAAAACATATAGAGAGAAGATCTTTTCTAAACTATATTCTCTTTTTGATTTCTTTATGCTTTCTTATTCAAACATGAGTAATCTACTTGTTAGGTTTAGGTTTAGGGTTTCTCACTGGGGATTTAGATGAATTAGTAGATCTTTAAAACTGTTAGAATTATCTACATAGTTCTTCGTATTAATTGGTTTTACTGCTAATTCTAGAGTAGCTAACTAGAACTTGATCTTAGGTATAGGTAGCATTCGAGAGGGCACTGATACCTGAACTACTATAGATGGGCCTAATAGCTAGATACACATATGTATGGTTTAGCTATTAGGTGAACTTATCAAACCTGATTATAATGCATGTTTAGTAATAGAGATTTCTAACTAGGATTGGAATTTTTATTGCTAGGCATAGTTAGTCAATACGGCTAGAGCTGGTTGGCCATAGTTTATTTTTTTTGAGTTCTAGAATGGTTCAATAACAATCTTAATCATAGCTAGATCCATTGTTTGTCTATTTCCTGAGAATTTCCCTAAACCTGATGCTTTAATCATCTGAATTTAAAACCAATCTGCTCTGCTTACTTGTTTCTTTTATATTTTTCTATTATTGATTTTGTTCTCGAGACTTTTACTTATTCAGTGAACAATTGAACTTAAAGGAATTTGACCCTAAAGTACTACAATTGATCTCTTATTCGAGGCAGTAGACTATAGGCAATTTGACTCATATCATTAGGATTACTTTTAGAATTCCTCTTCTTGATTGTTCTTAATGAGTTATAGATATCTAATTAGAACTTAATCTTAAGTTGATAGGTACGATTTGAGAGGACGCTATTTACTGAAACTATCATAGATGGGCCTAAGTAATTAGATACATAGAGGTCTGGTTTAAATACTCAGGTGAACTAATCAAACCCGGAGTTTCAGAAGACTATCATCTCTGCAAGCTTTTCCTATACTCACTTGTTGGGAAAGTGATATAGCTCAAATTATCCCTAAGTTTACTCCCTCAAAGAAAGAGATCAGATAACATCGTATTTTAGCCCACTTTTACTATGTTTTTATTAGGTTTTCCATGGAGGAATCAGGAGTGAATGGACACTTCAAGACATTGATAACTAGGTTTTTTTTAACACCTAGTTAGGTGATGTTCAATTTCCTCTTAAACACAAACATGTCGATGCAGCTATAGGGGGTGTCAATCCAGTCCACTGTTATTACTAGCAATCAAGATGTGTACAGAAGCAACTAAGTCAAGCTAGATATAATGATGGTGGGTTTCTAGTACAAATCCTAACCAAGTTTCAAACAATAAAAATGAGAACTAAAGTGTCCTACTCGATCATAGGGTCGAGTAGAACACAAAAAGCAACATGTTCAAGTACTAAAATGCAGTAATAGATGACTTAACAAGGGGATGAAATAACAGGTAAATAAAAGTGTAATCAAGGGGTGGATACAAATAAATCTAAGAAGAATAGAATTCCTAAGGATGGATTCATTAATAAGGGCAACTCTAGGGTTCATCAGGTGGCCAACAGGCGAAATGCAAATACTCTAGACGATAGATTCAAAACAAGACCAATTCACTCTCGTATCATTGATCCTCATAACTTTACCACTTTCTAATCTCAACTCTCGTTGATGAAACATAGCAAAGCAGGCTTTAAGCAACATAAACACCCAATCTCTTGGGCTAGAGTCTACAAATCTCTGGAATTTGTAGATCAGATATCCATTTGAACGTCTTTTGGACGCTGGAATACCTTGGGTCGAATTCCAAACTTAACTGAGCTAAATATGCATTAGGGCCAACGAATCCAGAAGGGATCTAACCTAATCTTAACCACTAGACTAACCTAGATATTACCCTAATCTAATCCATACTCAAGAACCCTAATCACTACTCAAGCAACATAATCTAGAACACAAACCCATAAATTACTCTAAACATATCAAAATGTATATCTAAACAAGATAAACAACTTTACTCAAAGAACTAAATGCATAAACGAAATAGATTAAGAGTAATTAAGGTTTCAAGATTCTAAAACACAAAGAAAAACTACAGAATAAATGATTTGTTCCTTGGAAAAACCCCAAAGTGACATATTTATACTAAAATCTCGAAAACAATTCACTAGAAGACAAGAGACTTGAGGCGGTTTGGATGAATACTCGACCTTGGGGAACAAGTATCAGGGTGCTACAAAGACTACACCTTTGCCTCTATGCTCAGAGTGATCAATTGGTCGAGTAGTTGCTTCTTCCACTTCTCTTCTTATGCCCAGCTGTCTGGTTGAGTGGGGAAATGAGGAGAATCTGAATGCGCTTTGATCGATCAACAAGTTAGGTAGAATCCGTTCGCCTTGATCGAGTGAAATGTCGAGTAGAGGGTCGAGTGATTGTCTGCTGCTTCCTCTGGTTCCCCTCTAAGGCAATAGAATAACTGCTTCTCCTCTGGTTCCCCTCTGGGGCTATGAATAAATTGTCGAGTAGCTGCTCTGTTGCTTCCCCTATGGGCCAATAGAATCCTCTGGTTCCCCTCTGGGGCAATGAATAACTGGTTGAGTAACTGCTCTAGTGCTTCTCCTCTAGGGGAATAGGGTAGAGGGTTGAGTAAACTCCATGTAATCTCCTTCTGCACCTGAAAACACACCAAAACATGCAATATGTATGCAAAATGATCCTAGAAACCTAAGTGAGCAAAATAAGCTAAAATGGTGCAAAATGATATGATACAATGAGCAAATGCATAGCTAAATGATGATAAATACATGCATAAAATGAGTAGAATACAGTGTTATGAGACATATTTCAAATATTTAAGGTTCAAGGAAGAATTATGAGTTTTCAAGCAAAAATGAGTAGTAGTTGATCAAATTCCGTTTGAGAACAGTTTCTGTGCTTAAGGTGTTTGGCATCAAGCCAAAGTCTTTCCGATCACGGCATCAAGGTATCCCAGTGTCATTGGAAAGCTAGAAGAGTCAAGATTAACGTCGAAGTCTTATTGAAACAATCCATCAAGCCGTTTAGAAGTGATGGCCCGAAGAGTGAAGACATGTTCCAGAATCGCGGTTTGGAAATAATCAATCTAAAACCGCCGACCATGGAGACTTGAACCTGGGCGTCTCCTCGAGTTTTCCACCGACCACTAGGGCGCATAACCACTCCTTCCCCTCGTCTTGCCGCGGACTTCAATCCCTCTTTCTACCCTTTAACCCAATGAAGGCCTAAAATACTAAGTTTAGGGTAAACCCTAAAGAGACCCACGAAATTTGGCAGCCTCCTGCGCCTCCCTTGCCCTCCTCTTGAGTCGAGACTCTCAGCTCCATTGGAATTCTACCTCATCGAATCAAGCTCTCAAGTCGTCGTCCATCTTACTATGTTTGTTTATCTTTTCTCTTCTTCTCTTCTCTATTCTCTATTTGTTAAAGGATGAAGATTCATCAACTTTGGATTTCCAGAGAAGATTTCTAAACCCTTTACATATACTAATTGAAACAATCCGACCCGTTTTCAAAAAAAAAAAAAAAA
>Ga0041059_1000734_pt1 | contig 25592 bp, 27 predicted proteins | sample AraColnosormetaG_FD_56232 | JGI IMG/M metagenome (GOLD analysis project Ga0041059, IMG submission 56232) | Arabidopsis roots microbial communities from North Carolina, USA - Col MF nosort | ecosystem: Host-associated > Plants > Roots > Unclassified | place: USA: North Carolina | collected... | reverse complement strand
CCCCCCCCCCCCACTCTACTTGCGCTTGCGACCTATATATAGGCCTATAACCCTACTACAATTAGCGCTATCAATCAGTGAATTTACACCACTTTTCATCAAATCATTAATTTCACTTTCTAAAATTAACATTGAGTGGGTAAAAAAACAAATAAACCTAGGGTGAAACAAATTGAACTTTTTATTTATAAGGCTATTATTTATTTTTCTTTATATAACTATTCTGGGTTATGAAATCGATTTAATGAAGAAATTTTTTAAAATTATGAGATGTTAATTGATTTTTCTTTGAAATGGTTATAACTAATATACCAAAATATAATTAAATCGGATTATTATTCGTTTGACTCATGTGTTTTCAAATGATTTTCACTTAAGACTGATCGACGAGTACATCCTACTTGGATCATCATGTTTGGGTCAACAAACCATGCTTTGATATCATGTGACAAACGTAATTTTTTTGATTCTAAACGATTTGATAATACATAGATTAGTCTATACATCCATTATACATTATTTTATATATTCTAATTTAAAATATGGATCATATACAAACGTATCCCATTTAACAATTTCTAAACACATTTAGTTTATTTTTAAAAATTGTTTATAAATCGTATATACACAAGACTGGATGTAAAATCACATAATAACACCAATAATACTAATGCAAATAAATAAACTACAGATGTGAGTCAAGTACTGTACTATATTGGAATTTTTTTGGGTGGGGAAAAAAGAAGATAACATAAATATATATGTGACTATTAATTAAGCCCGACAAATAGGAGAATTGTGGCTAGAAAAGAAAAACTTTGTAATATAAATATTACAAAGACACACTTAATAATGTCTGATAAAAGAAAACGACTTTATGTTATGTGATGCACACAAGTTGGAGATTTTTCTTAAAAAATAGATTGATATGGGACATAATGCATAACAGTTAGTTAACACAAATCAACATGATTCATATGTTTATATTTCTTTAAAAAGAAGAACCAATATCCAAAGCAACTTATAATTATTCTTTTTATATATCCTTTCCTTTACAGAAACTATAATGATGTTTAATTAATTAATTACGATTTGGATGAGTGTGGTGGTGTTAGATTAGGTTTGAAAACCCTAAGGTAATCTTATGTTGTTCTAGCAATGGAAGTTAAACTGCTTCCACTGACCCTTTATCAATCGGATGTTCCTAGAACATATAATCTTTCAGACAATGTAACACACACACATTTGAACGGATTTTCCTAGAAATTTGTCCTAGATATCTAAAGTCAATGCATTATCAAACTAGCTCATGTCAGGTGACTAAAATTTTAACTAACTTTCAAATTGGATTTCATTGCTCAATCTTGCAAGAGAATATGTGTTTATACTTGTCTTTGTATAATGTCATCCTAAAAATGGTGGTCTCACACATAAGATCTCGATCATCTTTGACAAAAGATTTATTTCCTTGAAAATGTAGTAAAAGGAATTATTCCACCTTAAATTCACCATTGTTTTTAAAATAGTCAAAACTGTCACTAGCAATGGTTCCAATTTGGATCACCACTATACCAAGAACTGAAAAACACATTGCACGAAGACACATTATCGGCCCATTCTTAAAGATTCATGGTTAGAAACTTCTGGACTTAGTTGGGCCTATTTTCGGCCCATACAAAAGTCGGCCGAACCGAAAGAAACAATTGGGTATTTACGTCTTTTCACGAAGGAACCCGAAAGAACCCTAATTATATCGTTCGTAATTGTGTGTATATATATAGATTCCTCCAAGTCAACCTTGACATCTCAAATCTCACATCCTCTCGCCGTCTCTGTTTCAGTCATATTTGATAATTTCCCGATTTAAAGGTTGCAAATTTGTTCGTTTCGTTATTGTGTTCTTCTTAGATTCTCTGTTTTCTGAAAAAGGATCGATTTTTATGTTTGTTTTGAAGAGATATGATGATGGAATTAGATTTCCCTATTGGTTTGATCGCCGTTATGATGGCATCTTACGTATTAGCTCTATCTGATCTCTCTTCTTCTTCAATTTTTCCAATTACATGAAAAAGTCTTGAGCTTTTTAATTTATTTTAGATAATGATTAACGGGTCTTAGAGATATAGAAAGAGAAGAGAATGAAGTGATGATTGAACTTTGTTTCCCTATTGGTTTGATCGCCGATATGATGGCATACGTATTAGCTCTATCTGATCATTCTCTTCCCTTTAACTCTGTTTTTTGATAATTATTCTGTTATTCTCTGTTTAGTATCGGATTCTTACTTCCAAGAACTATGTATGAGATAAAGACAACCATAAAGAGTCTGAAATAAGTGGATGGTTACATAATCTAACGATTTATGCTGCATAAGCATATTATGCATTGAAAATTTGGAGCTTATGCTGCTGAAACCTCTTTTAAGCACTCAAACATTGACTCAGTTTGAAATATATCTGGAATCTCGAAGTTCTAATGTCGATGTAGTGGCCTTGAAACAGAGTACTGCATATCTTACCTTCAAAAATAGAGTACTACTGTACTGGATAAAGGCGACAATAAGAATTCTGGATACTTGAAACGGCTGAACATAGGTGGATGGATAGTTACATAATCAAACGCTTTAGGCTGCATAAACATAAATAAATATCACTACACCTTCAAAGTACTATTGTTGTTGTGGTGGCCTTGAAACAGGATAATCGACATATTGCAGCGTCAAAAATTATCACAAGCAATGAAACTAAGGGGGAGACAGAATCACGAAAACTAAATTAGTGTACCAAATAAATAATCCTCAGCTTCTTATAACAATTGAAAACTAGCGTTAAAGACAGATTTTTGCTAACATCTATAACCAAAAAACTTGCGTTAAAGGTCTTTACAATGGGAACTTCTTATTTCATGGGGAAGTCTCTTATTTTGAAACCTAGACAGCAAACGCACAGTACCAGAACAAACGTAGTAGAGAACGTAAGTCTTCAAAGAACATCATCCAACGTTAGAGGAGAACCTCTGGTGACCAACAACTTTGACTTCTCTCTCTCCATAAGAGCTTCTATATCTGAGCACTTCTGCTTAAAAACTTTCATTTCTTGCATACGAGTTTCACCAATCTGTTCTTCCTTCTTCTTTTCCTTAACTTCCTCCAGCTTCTTCTCCAACCAATCAACCTTAAAGCCAGAAAACTTCAGGTATTGTAACGCATTGTCTCCTCCCACAAGATCATCATTGGAGAGCTCTTCCAGTGACTTGCACAGTGTCTCAATAAGACTTAGGAGGACATACATGCATGCTGTTCTCAAATGTTGCTTCTTTGCTTGGAATATTGATGCAATTTCTGGGTATCTTTCAAAAACACGGCTTACAAATTCCACCTGCAAATACAAAAGGATGAACAAACTTAAAATCCCACAAGTATACATGTCAGAAACAAATGATAAAGTCTTATAAATTATAATGTTTAAATTTCTAAAAAGTTTGCATCTTTATTTACCTGGGAAGGAAGAACATGAAACACATTGACATCAATGATTTCTTCCTTTACTGATGAAGTTTCCTTAAGCAAACCTTTCGATTCCACAAAAGCCTCTAGCTTTACCTTTTTCAGAGGTTGTGTTGCCTCTTCAGATTCCTCTAATTTGCCAAGAGCTTCAACAACATCAACCTCCACAACAATTTTGACCTCTTCATTCACCAGAAACCCACCATTTTCAGCCTTAAGTTCGGTAAGAGGAAGCATTGCTAAGAAACCCCAGGCCGGAGTCTTTTGATCAAACCACATTTGTGTTTCTGTAACAAAACAAAAAGAACAGAATCTTTGTGATTATAAAAACTGAAACTTTGGTTTGTCAACATTTAGGCGCAATCCTATAAAAAAATAATCATAAAGTTGTAACCTTTCAGTATGGAAAGTTCTTCCGAGAGTTGATTAACAACATTTAGGCGCAATCTTGTGTGTCGTTTCCAGTCACAAGGCAAAGTTTTGAAATCAGTAACAACCAGAAACAGAGAGAAACATCTATTATCCCTAACTCCTTTGGGATAGGCCATAAGACGCCTGCAAGCAAGCAACAAACATTGAAAACAATGCGATTGTGTTCATATCAACCCTACATAACATCAAAGAACAAGTTAACTTTCTTACCATTTGCAAGAACCAACTACGAATATATCAGAAAAGACTCTCTCGGATCCCAAAGATGAGAAATTTTTAATCACCCATCTGAACTTGTTATCAGCTTCTTTCTCCATTCTAAGACTACTTTGCAATTCGAACGAGTCAGATCATTCAGATGGCGTGGAACCCTAGAACCCAAGTGGCACACAAGTATAGTAACCAAAACACAAGTGTCGAAAGCACAGTGTCACCAAGACTAAAACCAGATGCATAAGCTTGTACAGTGGCTAAGTTATTACAGCTTACGGAAAATTCGGGCTATTTGTCAGCCCATAGTAAAGAAGCCTCAGGGTCACAAATTTTAGACGTTGAATTGGTCAACCCAAGAAGCTCTGGGCTAATATAAACGAAACACAGAGTCCATTAGATTGGTGAAATGGCCTAATTTCTTATTATAGCGGAGGAAGGCCCATATAGAAAAGAGGCCCAAACTTCAAAGGGGAATAAGAAAATGTGGATGAGCAGCGTAGTCAACGAAGGTGTAGAGAGGAACAAGTGTGTATCTTCCATAATCAACTAAACCGTCGTAGTTTAATTTAGTCGATCTTTGTTTTAGATCTTACACTTTTTTGGCAGTTTGAAACCAAAACTCACTTACTAGAGCTCCTAAATAGTGTGTTCTGACATAACAAATCCTTGATTACCTTAAGCAGCATAAATAAGTCAATTAATTCATGTGAATTCTTAAGAAACATTTTCCATTTTTAACTAATATGGATATTAACACGTACGTATTCTTTAAACTCAAAGCAATAATCTGTAGGCCACCTTTGAAAAAACTTCAGGAAATACATGTAATTATCATTACATATATGTCATGTGTGATGAGAGGATTAAGAGGAAGTCGTTATCACCATCATATGGATAAGTGACTTGTCTTTCAAAACGTAATTTACTTTTACTCTCATCTCTCGTATACGGTATACTAATAATTTTTACTCACTGTTTCAAACGTTTTTTTTAATCGGTTTTTAAACTCGAAACATATACTATTTCTGCTCTCGTATTAGGTTTTTATATGAGCTCACATTCTCGTTTTCTGGCTTGTGTGTCTTACGTTCGTTTCATTGCTGCTTTTATGCCAAAATCCTTTACTTTAGTGACGAAAGAATCTTCTCTAATGAGGTTTGAAGAGAATTAAAAAGTTATGATAATGGAAACTGGTTTTCCCTATTGATTTGATAGCTGAAATTGAAGGCATCATCAACCTTTGTACAGTATTAGTCATTCCCATAGGTACAAAAAGAAAGGAAGACACATAGGTCTGTCTAGCTATCTAAGTTTTAAGAAGACTCCAATTTCGAAACATAGACTCAAACGAACAAACAAACAAACAAAGACCAGAACATGCCAAAAGTCATTAAATAACATCATCCAATGTTAGAGGAGCTCTAGCTGTTAACACCTTTGCCTTTTCTTTCTCCAGCATAGCTTCCCTATCTAAGCACTTCTGCTTAAATTCCTTCAATTCCTCCTCTAGTTCTTGAATTCGAGCCTCACCAGTCTGTTCTTCCTCCTTCTTTTTCTTCACTTCCTCTAGCTTTTTCTCCAACCAATCCACTTTAAACCCCGAAACTTTCACGTATGTCAGTGCATTGTCTGCTTCCACAAGATCTTCATTTGATAGCTTCTGAGGTGGTTGGCACAATGTCTCCATTAAGCTGAGCAAGAAATTCATGCATGCTTTCCTCAGATGTGGGTTCTTTGGACGGAAATCTTTTGCAATGTCTGGATGTTTTTCAAAAATACGCTTCACAAAATCCACCTGCAAGTGAATTAAAAAAAAAAGCAAGATTTTTGATAACTCTTGTGAGGTTGAAATTTCTACAAAACTCTTAAAAGTTTTCTTACCTGGGAAGGAAGAACTTGAAAACCATTGACGTCCATGAGTTCACTAACCGGTGGAGTCTCGTTGATCATCAAATCATTAGACTCCACATGATCATAATCTACCTTTACCTTTTTCATAGGTTGGGTAACTTGGGTTTCCTCTTCAGATTCCTCCGGTACATCTAGTTTGCCAATAACTTCAAGAACATTTACCTCAGCAACTATCTTGAGTTCATCATTCACAAGAAATCCACCATCTTTGGCATGAAGTTTAGTAAGGGGAATCATTGCTGACAAACCCCAACCTGGAATCTTTTGATTAAACCACTTAGTTGCTTCTGTAAAATCACAAAAGCAGAATTCATCTAATCAGTAAATTTAACTATGAACCTGTAGATTATGAAAACAATATTCAAAACTTGGCAGAAAACTTGAAAACTAAACCAAACCCCAAAAAAAACACAGAAACACGCTTCAGAAACATATAATATTCCAAGTCCAAAAACAAGCCTCACAAGACATAAAAACTGAAGATTACTTAACTGGTTTATCTGACTAATTAATTATGTTGTAATAAGGGTAAGATATAATTACCGTTTCGTTTTGAGATTTTATCAGAATGTTGATTAACAATAGTTAAAAGATAACGTGCATGTCTACTCCATCCAGGTGGCAATGATCTAGGATCAGCCACTTCCAGAAACAGCGACAAATGATCACCAGACTTATTGAATCCCTCAGGATAGACAAGAAGACGCCTACATCAAAAAAGAAATCCGAACCGTCATCAAAATAAAAGAGAAAATCCAAATTGTAACATTAAAAGACAAGGTTTATCATGTTTACCACTTGCAGCCACCAATAACGAATTGATTAGAAGGGACGACCCTTGATTGGGAAGACGAGAAGTTTTGAATCACCCATGTGAACTTGTTATCAACGAGATTTCCCATTGAAGCTCAAACTAGTAGAGAGCGTGAAACCCTAGAACCTGAGTGGCACCACCAACCACACATCCAAATTTGTAAACTAAACCCCGCCTCTCCATATATGGGTTTCACTTTTGCACTTCGGCCCAATTTACAATTTTTGGCCCATTATAAGATCAACGACCATAAGAAAAGTCTAAACACTTTGTGCATCGTGACTAACAGTGAAATCATCTAACTACTTCATTGGCTCTACCAGACTGGTCACTGGATGAAGCCAAGGCAGTGAGATCTGTCTTGAAATAAACAAAAACTTGATGAACTTAATAGATGAAGCTCAAAACTGAAAATTGAAAGCGTATTATACACGTAATCAGCTCTTTGCCGGTGATGATCTGTTTCTTATATACTTGATGAGCCAAAAGGCATTGCTTTTTCATTACTAGACGCATGCTTTTACATTATCCTACTGAGTCATCATTACAAAATGTCGAAATCCTACTGAGTCATCATTACAAAAAGTGGAAACTTGATTCCGACAAGGGTCACTCTACCTTCCTAAGTTATAAGGGGACTCTAATTACGATATACTAAAACGAACAGACAAGGACACACCATGCAGAACCCAAGTCATCAGACAAAATCATCCAAAGTTAGAGAAGCTCGGGCAGCCAACACTTTTGCCTTCTCTTTTTCCAGCAGAGCTTCCCTGTCTAAGCACTTCTGCTTAAATTCCTTCAATTCCTCCTCTAATTCTTGAATCCGGGTCTTACCAGTCTGCTCTACCACTTTCTTTTCTTTTACTTCCTTCAGCTTCTTGTCCAACCAATCCACCTTAAAGCCTGCATCTTGCACGTATACTAGTGCATTGTCTGCTTCATCCATATCTTCGTCTGAGAGCTCCTGTGGTGACTGGCACAGTGTCTCGATTAGGCTGATGAGGACATTCATGCATGCTGTCCTCAGATGTCGGTTCTTTGCATTGAATCCTAATGCAATGTCTGGGTATTTTTTTAAAATACGGCTCACAAGTGTCACCTGCGATTGAGAAGGAAGGGTAAAAGTAAAACCCATATGTATACATATCCAGAAACACAAGGGTGGGGTTGACTCTCAAACTCACAAAAAGTTACATTTTCTCTGTATTTAGAAGTGTTACACCTTTTGTCCCAAAATCAACGAGAGTCAAATGATAACAATGTCTCAAGAGTTTGAAATTTCCACTTACCTGTGAAGGAAGAACTTGAAACCCATTGATATCCATGGTTTCCTTCACTTGTTGAGTCTTGTTGACTGAATCATTAGACTTCACACCATCATCATTCCTCTTAATCTTTTTAAGAGGTCTGCTTCCCTCTTCAGAATCCTTTTCAGATTCCTCTCCACAATCATTCTCAGAATCCTTTTTAGATTCCTCTTCAGATTCATATTCATATCTCTCTCTAGATCCCTCTTCGGAATCCTTTTTAGATTCCGCTTCAGATTCATATTCAAAACTCTCTCTAGGTCTCTCTTCGTAATCCTTTTTAGATACCGGTTCAGATTCATATTCAAATCCCCCTCTAGTTCTCTCTTCGTAGTCCTTTTTAGATTCCGCTTCAGATTCATATTCAAATCTCTCTATAGGTCTCTTTTCGTAATCCTCTTCAGATTCATATTTATATCCCTCTTCAGATTCCTTTTTATATACCTCTTCAGATTCATATTCATATCCCTCTTTAGATCCCTCTTCAGAAATCTCTATTGCAGCTACTTTGCCAAAAACTCTATAAACGTCTATCTTGACTACAATTGTGACTTCTCCACTTACCAAAAACCCTTCTTCACCAGAAAGTTTAGAATGACGAATCATGGTTTTATAACCCCAGGAAGGAGTCTTCTGATCAAACCACAAATTTTTTCTATCTGAAATTTCACGAAACAAACAACACTAGTCAAGCATCACACAATGATAAACAGAAATACAGACACAGAATCATAAAAATCTACACTTTTTTGTCCAGTGCAGTAGAAAAACTCACATTTCTGTTGGGAGGGCTTATACAAATTGTGATTTACAACTTCCATGCGCAATTCTGTGTTTATACTCCATCCAGAAGGCAAATGTTTAGAATCAGCAACTTCCACATACAAAGACATATACTTTTTAATCCTATTTCCCATGGGATAGGCTATAAGACGCCTGTAAGCAAAACAAATGAATATGTGTCACATGAAACCCTAGCTAAAATTCACCGGAAAACATCAGAAAAAAAGACAGAGTGGTTTCTTACCATTTGCAGCCACCGATCACAAATTCGTCAGAATAAATTGCCCTCACTCCCAAAGAGGAGAAATCCTTGATTACCCAACTGAACTCGTTCTTACCAAGTGGACTCCCTATTCTCCCCATTGAAGACTCCGTCGCAACCCTAAAGAGTGGAGAGTGTGGCACAGCACACACAAATCCAACCACGCTTCTCTTTCTGCTTTTGTGTTGCTGGTCTTCATATATGGGCTTCAGCCCAATTTCGGCCCAATTTAATGCCGGTTTCGTTACCGGGAACCTAATTTTTTCCATCCTTGTGCTTGTGCAGTAGATAAGAATTACGATGTTTCGATCCGCGGCGAGTACAATAAAGTTTGTTGAAATATTTTTTATCAAAGAAACTCTTTAATCGGAGAAAGAACATACCAAAGAAAACTTTTGAAATAAAAGTAACAAAGATCCTGGTTTTTATTCAATCATTCATGTGATTAGATAACGCCACATATGCTTAAGTACGTAAGAAGAAACCTAAGAACGTTACGCTTCATGACTGATGATGACTTCTCATTCAAACAACATCATCGAAACCAAGTCGAGCACTGTCGGAAACAGCTTCGTTTTCTTCATTCTTCAGTTCGGTTTCAAGAGCCCACAAAACACGCCTCTGTTCCACGATCATTCCATCGAGTTCTCTCATCCTAGCCCCACGTGCTTCCATTTTCTTCTTCTTCACGCAAAGCTCCTCCAGCCTGTTCTTCAGCCAATCCAACTTGAAACCTACCTCTACCAGTTCCAAAAGCGTGTTCTCTGCATTTCTTATTTCCTCCTCTGTGAGCTCCTGAGGAGCTAAGCAAATTATGTCAATGAGGTCGAGGAGGTTGTTCATGTAAGCATTCTTCACCATTTGGTTCTTTGGACGAATATTCGTTGCGGTTTCTGGGTGTTTTTCAAAGATTCTCCTCACACAATCCACCTGAGAACAAGATTGTTGTAAAAACTACAAACCAAACTTAATATGATGAGAATTAGATTTTAAAATTTTGCTTACCTCTGAGTAGAAAACTCGAAAGCCATTGACCTCCACGGTTCCATCACCATTCCACATTGTTACGATCAAAGTTTCTCGTAATACAGAGAAGCTGTACTTTTAGATTTGGCAAATCAATTTTTGTGTGTTTGAGGAGTTTGTTCTTGTAACTGATATATAAATGAAGAAGATGCATGAATCTCAAATAAGCGTGAGCTAATCGTAACTTAATAAAAAAACTGTCATAATTAATTGTATGAGTGTATTAATAGCGTCACACATCAAGCTACTCGTTTGGGTAAAGACTATATACTCTGTTCAGACACTCAAAGACACTTTTTGATCAAGAAACATACAATGCAATTAAAGAGACCAATAGAGCCATCTACCACAAAATACTTTCATTGTATATATTAGGTCTTCCCAAGTCAAAACAGAGACCAGAGCGCAAAAAAAACAGAACCAAACCACGTCCCTAGGAATATAAGTCATCAAACAACATCAGTGAAAAAAAGATCAGCAGATATGGCCTCCAAAATCTCTGCCTTCTCTTTATTCAGCTGAGCTTTTAGGACACAAGGATCATTTCAGCTTGGAATTTCACAGCCACATAGTCTCACAGCTGATGTTAAAGTGTTGAATTTCTAAAAAGTTAAGCGAGATTTGCATCTTTCTCAAGTATTCTTACCTGTGAAGGAAGAACTTGAAACCCATTGACATCCACCAAATCTCCTGGAATTTCCTTAAGCTAATCACGAGACACCGAACCATCATCATTCTGCATTATCTTTTTAAGAGGTACATCTAGTTTTCCAATAACTTGAAGAACATCGACCTCAACAATAATCTTGAGTTCATCGTTCACAAGTCTGGTAACCAGTGTCGTGTTACTGAGAAAGATAGAACTCTAGTCAAAACAACGTATTACGGAGCAGCACAAGTCCCACGACTAAATGAGAACAAAAGTTATGGAAAGAATCACCTTTCGCTAGTGAGGATTTCTGACAAAATTGTTTTACTAGTGTTATCAATTCTACGTGCCTTCCCCATCCAGAAGGCAAGGATTTAAAATCAGCAACTTCAAGATAAATAAGTATTTAGCTTCACATGCTGAAGCAGAGCAGAGGGCTCTTTCTTATTAACGAACAGAGACTAGAACACAAAAACAAACAAACAGAACCAAAACATCAAGTCCCTAAGAACACGAGTAATCAAATAACATCACTGAAAGATAGATCAGGAGCCGACGCATTCTTAATCTCTAACTTCTCCTTTTCCAGCAGTTTACTTACGTTTGTGTGCTTATTCATCAAGTCGTGCAGCTCTTTCTCCATTTCAGTCACTCGCTCACATTTCTTCTTGATTTCTTTGACTTCATCAAGTTTCTTCTCCAACCAATCCAACTTAAACCCTAGATTTTTCATGTATGCCAGAGCACCTTCTGCATCAGACAGATCATGTGTGGAGTGTTCCTGAGCCCCTTTGTAGAGCAACTTGATTAGGCTAAAGATGACATTTATGTATGATGCTCTCAGTTCTTGGTTCTTCGTACAGCATTCTAATGCAGTCTCCGGGTGTTTTTCAAAGATGCGATTCACAATACCCAACTGCGAGTAAAAATAGATGAATAAAGTATATAGTGAGTTTAACTTTTAAAGTAGAGATGTTATTTTCATTTTCTGTATTTAGAAGTGTTTAACTTTAACCATAAGTAATCTCTAGAAGAAGAATGCCAAGTCTGCAGATTTTCTTTGTTTCTTACCTGTGAAGGAAGAACTTGAAACCCCTTGACATTCACCAAACCTGCCTTGTCATCATCATTGAGCTCTTTGTTTTCGACAAGTGTCGTTGCCATCCCATCCCAACATTGCATTTCCATGTTATAGTCCTTCGATACATGAAATCTGCGATCAGTTTCAAGAACAGTTATCTGGGCAACAATTTCGACTTCTCCATCCACCAGAAACCCACTTTTTTTGTCCGTAAGTTCACTAAGGTGAAACAAGGATCCACCCTTGCTTCGTTCCTTCTTATTAAAACAGTGTTTTAGTCCTGTAAAAAGTCATCACAAAGCATATATAAAACTGTCTTTAAAACAAGCATTAATTATCTAATAGAATCTTGCAGCGCAAGTAAGTAATCACTAATCACCTATCTGTCTTGAGAGTTTCTTCGAGAAAAAATTTACGACAGTAAAGGAAACCTTCACGACCTTTCTCCATTCAGAAGGCAAGAATTCACAATCAACAAGTTCCAGATCCAGACAAAGGAATTGATGACCATCTCGTTTCTTGGAATAGGCCAGAATATGCCTGCAAGCAAAAACCATACAATGAAACAATGGATGACCTCGCAAACCTATATTGAAATAAAACGTTAGATAACTCTTGTTGTCTTCTTACCATTTGTTGCCACCAATCAAGAATTGATCTGAATAAATGGGCTTGGGGCTCACAGAACAAAAATTCTTAATCACCCAAGTGAACTTGTTATCGACTGGATTCCCCATTAATGAAGACTCCTTGCAATCAAACTACCTGAATATGAAAGATGAGAAATTAAAGAAATATATTCTGCCATAGTTTTTATAACAAAATCTAGTGATCCTAAAAATAGTGTTTGATTGATTCGTATACCGGGGTCATTTGATTGTTTCAATTCACTAACAAAATCTAGTCAATAACAAACGACTAAATATAGGCTAAAAATAGTATTACTTGATTATTTTTAGTGCATTCGCTTGACTTATAAAAAGATTCTAAATTTCTACGTTGATACAGTCTACTTATGTAGTAGGATTCGTGGTTTCGATTGTAACATGAAAAATCAATCGATTAGAGATTTTTAATTACAGTTTACCGTTTTCCGTTCTTCCCACCATTCTGCGTCCATCTGGATTACTCTCGTAAATGGATGATAAAAACATCCTGTTTTTTTTTGCGTATTTTAAGGTATACAGAATACTTATCTTGAATGATTGTTAAACGATTATTATGGCTAATTTTTTTTTCAGAAAACTGTTTTGATTTTTTTTTTTAATTCATTTTGTTAGATGAAAACTGTTAGTGTTGTGTTGACTGGGTTTTTTTACAATAATTTATTAACTTATCAAAAATCAACAAATTTATTAATGATGAAGCCTCGTGAATTTAAATACTTTTCAATATTATTATGAATTAATAAATGATACGACCAATGGAATAATATTGGAATCCAATTCGTTTAGCTCCAACTCTTCATTTGCCTAAGATATTTAACTTTTTTTTTCATTAAGCAACTCAATTAATGCTTTAAAGACACCTTGAGAGCCCTAGTAACATGAAGTCTCTTTAATTATGTTCTTAACTTTAAAAGGGAAAGCAAGAGAGCAGGCCAAACAAACAACCCTATCTCACTAGCAGAACCTAAATCTAATTGCCCAAGAACTCAAAAAAAGTCATCAAATACACCGTCATCAGACGACCCGAGTGGAGCTATGGCAGCCAAAACATCTGCCTTTTCCTTCACCAACTGAGCTTCGAGGTCTGAACACTTCCACTTCACTTTATCCAACTGAGCTTCGAGGTCTGAACACTTCAGCTTCAAATCCTTCAACTCTTCCCCAATTTCATGCATCCGAGTCTCACCAGCTGCCTCTTTCTCCTTCTTTTGTGTCACTTGATCAAGTTTCTTCTTCAACCAATCCAACTTAAATCCATGATCAGTCAAGGATTCCAATGCAACATATGCATCGGCCAAATCATTCTTGGAGATTTCTTTAGGTGACCGGCGCACAGTCTCAATCAGGCAGAGTAACACATTCATGTATCCTGTCTTCAGATATTGGTTCTTTATACGGAATTTTGTTGCAATGTCTGGGTGTATTTCAAACAAACTCTTCACATATTTCGCCTGTGATCAGTGAAATAAAATGGACGTAAGAAGTAAAACCAGATCAGAGAGCAATCTTGGGAGACTAAGAAACAGACCAAAAAACAATGTCTTATAATCCAAAAACTAAAGTTAAGTGAGTGATTCTTATGGTTTTGTGTTTAAAACTATCTTTCTTACTTGGGAAGGTAGAACATGAAACCCGTTGACATCCATGCTTTCTGATTCTGACACATTTAATAGGCCAATAACTTCAAGAACCTCTATTTCAACAACTATTTTGAGTTCGCCCTTCACCAGAAATCCACTATCTTCGGCCTTGAGTTCAATAAGAGGAACCAGGTTTGTGAAGCCCCAATCTGATACTTTCTCACAAAACCAGTGTATTGTTTCTGAACAAAATAGAATACAAAACAGATCTCATCTCATTACATAGAACTAGAATCTCGCAGCACCCAAACTCCCACAAAATATATCTACTAATAAGCAATAATATATATTGTGGCTAGCATGAAAATACTCACCTTTACGTTGAGAGCATTTTTCTGGAATGTGATTTACTATAGTAAAGGAAAACTGTGCGTGTCTTCTCCATCCACAAGGCAATGATTCAGACTCAGCAACGTCAAGATATAGAGACAAATGATCAGATTTAGTATCATTTCCCTTGGGAAAGGCCAAAAGACGCCTGTAAGCAAAATCAATAGAAAACAATCAGCAAAACGAAAGAGAATTTTTTTTCAAAAATAGCAAAAAAAACAATATCGCCGTATTTATCACGTAAACCTAAATTTGGACGAATAATATTAAAAGACAAATTGTCTTAATTCTTAGTTTCTTACCATCTGCAGCCGTCAATCACGAACTGATCAGAGTATATTTTCTCAGATTGCAAAGAGGAGAAATTCTTAATGACCCAACTGAATTTCTTCTTATCAGCTTGATCATTCCCCATTGATCCTCTCATGTTGACTCCTAGCTACTCCTACACACCTGAATAAATAAATCGAAATATCAGACAACAATCTCGACAAACAAAACTAAATTAACGATTAAGATTTTACTAAGGAATAGAATTGTCAGCATATTATTTTTTCCCTACAATGTTTATAGATCAATGGGTAATTAAGGATTTAATTACCACGAGGAATACGAGTCGTTAAAGGCTCCTAGGGATTTACTGTTGGTCAACATATATATACATTTACACCGAAACCATCCTTAAAAAAGGAGTCAAGGAAAGGTTCTATTAATCCGGAATTGCCGATAAATTAATCCAATTGTTAATAGGTTTGTTAAAGCAATTAATTTTTTGATTTATCCTTTAATGAATAACCGTTTTAACAATATTGTATCTTGTTTTTAAGCAAGTTCGATTTATCAGTTATTTGTTTAATTTCGGTTGAATCTTATGTGATTTTTTTTTGTCGTTCATTGATGTACGAATGAGTCATGTATGAACGAAATGATTCCAAAATGAAATATTTCAGGATATTTTTATAAAACAAAAACTAATATTTCGATTTCTAATAGCCATGTGGAAAAGGGAAGTTGAGAATCAACTAAAGAATCTGCGGTCGATTTTCATTTAAAACAATATCACTGAAATCAAGTGGAGCACGAGCAGCCATAGCCACTTCTTCCTCATTCTTCAGTTCGTTCTCATAATACAACAAAACAAACTTTTGTTTCTGCACATTTTCTTGGAGTTGTCTGATCCGAGCGCTACTTTCATGCTCTTGCTTCTTCTTTACGTAAACTTAATAAATAGTTGGGCCCTTAACCAGTATCTAAAAGTATGTAAATCCTTTTCATAACAAAATTTGCATTATAGGGGTTATAATGTAAACCCAAGTAAATTTGTTTTTCCTGAAAGTCCCAACACAATATTTTCAAAAAGAGCACTTAACTTTCCCTAAATTATGTGAATACAATGACCGTGACCATTAAAGAATGATATTATGCGTATCATTGTTTCTCCATTCCCAATTAGAACAAAGTAATGTGAGTTCCGAATCTCTGTATAAATTTCTATTTACAGATTTTCAATATTTTTTCACTAATTCTGAAAATAATAGTGACCTATTTGTTAGATCGCATATTCTAAGTTAATGAGAACAAATTAAAGTAAAAGAAATGTCCAGCAAAGGATATAGCCTATATCATATAGAAATGCAGGGCAACTGAATTAGGTGATTTGTGTGGACAAAATTTTCTTTCCTCCTTGGTTAAATTCTCTTTTGCTTTCGTATCAAGTAACCTAGCTATTTTCAACATACAGTATATATATTTTCAATTTATTTCTCTATTGAACAAAAGAGTGGAGAAGTCGAATAGTTGATCACAAAACTCAATAATGAAAAGATGCACACTTGCAAAACGTCGTAAATAACCAAGAAGCAAGATCAACACTTGTTTGGCCACAACTCTTCGTGTTCTAACACCTAGAGCTTATCAAAAACCCGAGATGAGGATGAAGCAAACTTATCAAAATAGAAAACCTGATATCAGAAGTCCATAGAGAAATAGAAGAGATCCAACAAAGCCTTGCATCATTGACGAGATTTATATTGAAATGAACAACATCATGATGAGGGTGTACATTACCGCTCGTAAGATCCACTTAAGGTCATCATCGTTAACGTTATTAAAAAACAAGAAAGGAGCTTTGGCGGCCAAAACACCTGTCTTCTCCTTCTTCAAAAGAGCTTCAAGGCTTGAGCACTTCTGCCTCAAATCTTTGAGCTCTTCCTCAATGTTTTGCATCCGAATCTTATCAGCTTCTTCCTTCTTCTTTTCAAACAACTCATCAAGTTTTTTCTCCAACCAATCCAGCTTAAATCCTACACTTTTCATGTAGGCCAGAGTAGTTTTCGCATCAGACAGATCATCCTCGGAGATTTCCATAGGCGATTGGTGCAGAGTCTCGGCCAAGCAGAGTAGGACATTCATGTACGCTGTCTTCAAAGATTGGTTCTTTATACTGAACTTTGATGCAATGTCTGGGTGACTCTCAAACAAACGGTTCACAGATTTCACCTGCGAAGTACGATTTAAATTAAAGATCGAATATCAAACTTTAAAGACTTGCAAACCATATCTTATGCAGTGGGTAAAAGTAATCACGTTTTCATCTTTCTTAAATTTCTTAATTACCTGTGAAGGAAGAACTTTAAACCCTTTGATATCCATGCTCTCAGACATCTCTGGTGCATCTAATGAACCAACAACTTCAATAACATCTACCGCAACAGCAACCATGACTTCGTCGTTCACCAGGAATCCACCATATTTGTCAGAAACATCTTTAAGGTTTAGCATTGGTGGAAAACCCCATCCAGGAGCGTTCTCATCAAACCACGCTTGTGTTTCTAGAAAAACCACAAAAAAGATTTCACCTCATAAGTTTAATAAACCAGTGCATTGAACGTGAGGTTCACAACTTGACAGGACAAAACATAAACCACCCAAACTGGAGTCCAGACAAGCATAGCACAACATACAATTTGAATATTAAACTATCAAACTTTATTTACATGCAGCTAGAGGAACTAGTAACCTTGCACTTGGGAGAGTCCTTCTGAAAGTTGATTAACTATAGTTAGGGAAAACTTTGCATGCCTTTTCCATCCAGAAGGCAAAGACTCACAACAATCAGGAACGCCCAGATACACAGACAAAGACAAGTAACCATCGGCATCGTTAACTTCTGGATAGGCAATAAGACGCCTGCAAGCCAAAAAAGAAAAGACCAAAAACTCAGCAATAATATCAACTTCACATAGATAGAAGAAAACAGGAGGATTCTCTTCTTCTTACCACTTGCAGCCACCAACAACGAAAATTTTAGAACGAACTTCAAGACCTTGCAGAGTGGAGAGATTCTTAATCACCCAAGTGAACGTGTTATTTATTTGCTTTCCCATTGATCTAGATGAAGAGTCTTGGCAATCAAGCTACCAGAACATTAACCTCAAAGTATTAAGTCAAACAATCTCGAGCTACGAAACCGAAACAGAGATTACGATTACACTGTCAAAATCAAGCCTTTAAAAGTTAGAACATCACACTAACAATGGATAAGTGTTTACCCCCTTAGAGTACAAAAGTGCAGATTTAGCCTAAACGCATCCAAATTTGACTGCGAATGGCTTTTCCTCCTCCTAGGGTTTTATCTTAGCAGCTTTTAGGTCATTCTATTAATCCACGTATTAATAGCTTTGGTTTAGCTATCAATTTTTTTATTTTTCTTGGTTGGATAATTGTTTGATTTTATTTTAATAATTTTCTGGTCTAATAATTAATCGATTAACAATCAAATTATCTCTATTTTTTGTTTTTTGGTTTCCTACAATTTTGGTTCAATCCCTGCCCGTTGTAGACCTCGTTTGCAGTACCGTCACACTCCTCTAGTCCTCTTCATACGTATAATTACCATGAACAGAACCCAGTATATATTTTGATACTTTAACCCCAAAGATTTGGTAATGGTAATTGTTAGGTAATTTTACATATTTAGAAATAGTCAAATTCAATGATAAAGTGATTTTTTTTGTGTTACTTGATCCATATGTGAACGTTACCCATCTGTTTAGTTAGAAAAGAGAAGGAAAAAATGATCCTTACTCAAAAGAAACACACCTAAACGAAACAACCAAAAAATCTGACTAATAGTCTTAGAACCACAATACTTCTTTACAAGAAACACACTGGATTAAAGAAACCTAACGAGTCAAGAGCCACAAAATGCGGAAACATCCAACCTAAGCCACTTATCTTGCAGAGTTTCAAGAGGACTAAAACACCAAACAGAACTATAAGAAGGAATCTGAATACTGAAGCCATTAAACAATATCATCGAAGGAGAAAGGAGCTCTGGCCACAGACACATCTGCTTTCTCCTTCTCCAGCTGAGCTTCCAGGTTTGAGCACTTCAGCTTTAATTCCTTCAACTCTTCTTCAATTTCATGCACCCGAGTCTCACCAGCTTCCTCGTTCTCCTTCTTTTCTGACACTTCTTCCAGTTTCTCCTCCAACCAATTTAGATTCAACCCCGCATCCGTCAAGTATGCAAGAGCAGCATCTGCGTCTGACAGATCATCCTTGGAAAGTTCCTGAGTCGACTGGCACATAGTCTTGATTAGGCTGAGAAGGACGTTCATGTAAGCTGACCTCAGATGCTGATTCTTTGGACCGAACTCTGATGCTATGTCGGGGTGTCTTTCAAATATACAGCTCACAGTTTCCACCTGAAAGTGATAGAAAGATGAATTAAGTAGAAAAAAACAAATTGAGGAGGCAGTTATCAGAGACTTGAATAAATCAGAACAGACAAAAACATCTCCAATATTCCAGTTTCGCTCATATTCTGCAAATCATAGATACATCATACATGTATCAAGAAACTTTTACAATTTCATTTCTTGTTTTTACTGAATATACAAGTGTGCTCTCTGCTACTTGAGAAACAATTCACAAAACAGAATAGAACATATGTCGGTTAGATATTTTAAGAAACAACTACACCATTCTTGATTTCATACCTGTGAAGGAAGAACTCGAAAGCCATTAACATCCATGCTTTCCTTTACTGATGAAGCTTCCTTGAGCGAATCATTAGACTCTGCACCATCGTTTTCGTCTACCTTGCTTAGAGCTTTAGTTGTCTCTTCAGATTCCTCTGGTACGTCATTTTCCTCTAGCTCGCTTAGAGCTTTGGTGGTTGTCTCTTCAGATTCCACTGGTACGTCTAATTTGCCAATAACTTCAAGAACAGAAACATCGACAACAATCTTGAGCTCTCCATTAACCAGGAATCCACCATCTTTGTCATGAAGTTTTTTAAGGGAAAGCATTGATGTAAAACCCCAGTCACTAGTACTCGCATCAAACCAATTTTTTGTTTCTGTAACAACAACGAAATAAATTCCATTTCATCATTGACTTCACTTCACATAAAATAAAGCCATCCATGAACCATGCTCTAAACTTGCTACGAAACATTGACACTAGTCTTAAACCAACCAACTCAAACAACATAAGGAAAAAAAAAACTGTTGCAATCAATTTCCAACGCATATCAAGTAACGAGCATTGTGTAGAAAAACAATCACCTCTAGCTTGAGAGAGTTCATCAGAGAGTTGATTCACTACACTGAAGTGGAAATATGCGTGTCTTCTCCATCCATCAGGTAAAAATTCACTACCAGCAACGGCCAGATACAGTGACAACTTCTCAACACCATTTCCTTTAGGAAAGGCCAGAAGACGCCTTCAAGAAAATTTAGTCAATCCTCAATTTCACGGAAAACAAAAAAAAAACTAAATTGATGAAATCATTCGAAAAAATTCACTTCTTACCATTTGCAGCCATCGACGAAGAATTCATCAGAATAATTTTTCCTGGACTGCTGAGAGGAGAAATTCTTAATCACCCAAGTGAACTTGTTATCAACTTCTTTCCCCATTGTTATCTGCAATCAAGCTACCAGTAGTACGATGACACTCTTAAACATCAATTTTAACAGATAACAATAATCAACGTAACGAACAGGAGATTACGAAATCATTAAGAGTAATATGATCAGTTGTTAAAGATTTCACCTTTTTAGACGAAGACAGAATGAGAGAAAAAGCTCTAAAGGAAACTTCTTTGATACGACGAACACCGACCGACCTGACTTCACTGATGGTATCATTCAAGTCATAGAGTTGGGCCAAAGAGCCCGGCCCAGTTGAAAAATGTTTAAGCGTTCACGTTCTGTTATACCACACGTTGTCCAATAAGCAGAGCACTAAACGGCACGCGGTGTGTATTTGAGAGAAGTTAGAAACGGCATCAACAATGAAAACTCGACTAACCTTTGCTTGTTATTTGGTCAAATTCAACTTGTAGCATTTGCCATCGACTTAAAACTTTTAAATAAAATATTTTAAAATTAATATATGCAAGTTCTACAAGTTGATTTTGACCACTACATGTTGGTCTACAGAGAAATGAAACTATGAATTTTAATATCCTTTCTTGGAATGAAAGGTTCCTTTTCGTACTCAAATTTATATTATAAAATTTTGATTCAACAGTTTCATCATAATCACTTACTCTCTGCTTTAATTTTAATTTCGTATTCAAAACCGCAGGTGGATGAAGACAAATTAGCAGAGACCAAAACGTAGTTGAGGATGAAACAATTACTTAGCAGAAAATGAACAGAAACAGAGGAGTCTTACTTATTCACCAAGAAACTCTTATATCACTTAATTTTCTCAAGTTAAAAATAGGATATGTATATGTTTTTTAACTCTACCTAAAAGGAAGATACTGAAATGAGGAAAGCTGAAATAAAAAGACTAGAAGTAGGAAACACTATTCCTCATTAAACAATGGAGAAGACTCAAATCAAGAAATCACAACTTCATCTTAAAATCTCAGTCAAACAACATCAATGAAGCCGAAGCTGCAGCTTTCTCTTTCTCCAGGTCGGCTTCAAGTTCTGTCACTGCCAGCTTTCGCTTCTTGACCTGTTTCTCGAGTTCTCCGATCCGTGTGTCGTAAGCTATCTGTTTTTCCAAAGCCTGATCAAACTTCTGACGCAACCAGTCCAAGTTCAAGCCTGCTTTAATCAGATCCGTAATCGTATTGTCTGCTTCGTTCATGTCTTCCACTGTGAGTTCCTTAGTAGATTTGGACAGTGTCTTCGTAAGGTCAAGAAGAGCATGCATGTAAGCATTCCTGATATGTTGATTCTTCAAACTGAAATTCGATATGAGATCTGGATGTTTCTCAAAGATTGCATTGACCTGATCAACCTGTGATGATAATGAAGAACAAAAATGTCAAATCGAGTTCTATCTCAAATATTGAAACAAAAGAGCTTATTAATTACCTGCGAATCAAGAACCTGAAAGCCGTTGACTTCGATAGTTACATTATCTTTGTTCTGCAAATCTTCAGAGGAATCATCACTAAGCTCTTCAACTTGTGATGCATTTAACGTGTCAATAAATTCATGAACTTCAACTTCAGCAATAATCGTGATCTCCCCATTCAACAAGAACCCAACATTTACGTTATTAAGGATGACTGCGGGAATCATGTCTTTAAACCCCCAATTCTTAGTGTTCTCATCAAACCAGCGCCATCCTTCTGTAACAATATTTAAACATATAACAAGAATATGTTACTCCGATCCATCAATAGTTATTTGACATAGCCAGTCATGATCACAATTCACAAACCATAGTGCATAGGATTATACTTTTATCTACAGAATGTATCGGAGATATATGATTGACTATAGTCATGCGAAATTCCACGTATCTTCTCCAGCCACATGGAATTAGTTCCATATTAACTTCGAGAAACAGAGAAAAGTAACCGTTTTCATTGGGAAGAGCAACAAGACGCCTGCAAGAAAGAAAGAATAACCAAATACGGTATATGGGATCATTCATGATTTGATATATACGATCACGTTTTGACGATAAAGATTTGAAAGATAACAAAAGAAACTATGCTTTTACCAATAAGAGTCACCAATTAGGATTGGAACAGAGCAACGCCTATGAGTTTGCAAGTCTTTTATCACCCAACCAAACGTCTTCTTCTTAAAACCACCTTGATTTGCCATTGAAGACTCTACTAGATACAATAAAAGAAGAAAACCCTTTTAAGAGCCTCGAATTCAAAACCCTAATCACACGCACTGAGATGAAGAAGCTTTCTCTATACGGAAGACGAAATCGAGGTTTACAAATTGCATCTACTGTGGATAGATGTTGCTTATATTTTTATCCGGTTTTTTAAGGTCAGCGGTTAAATCGTTGAACCGGATTGCTAGACTAGCTTGCTGCGTAGGTATCTACATATGCTTTGAACTTAAACCGGTTCAACCCTCTTGAGGTTCAGCAAACCGGCTCAATCCTCTTGAGGTTCAGCAAACCGGCTCAATCAATAATAATGGTTTTTGCAAAGCCATGTATATTTGAGAAAGGTTTTTTTTCCTACTTGAGAAAGGATAATGTCACCGCAAAATGTGTTTAAAATTTCAAGTGATGTTATTTTTACCCGATTTTTAATTTGGAGTTGAAATATATCTACGATTACGTACGTATGGGAGTTATTATATTCACATACTCTTTATATAACAAAAGATTAATTAAATTAAGTTATCAGTTTGTTTATTTTCTACTGTCGTCAAAAATATACAAATCCAAGAGAGAGAGTGATTAGGAGCCAATATATCAGCTTCGTTCACCTAGCGTAACCCCAAGGGTGTAACCATGAAAAACACAATGTAAAAGCAAAGCGCAATGATAATCCAGTCGGAGACATTACTTAGTTGAGAAAGTTCGGACCTAATACTTTTAATCTTACAAGTGCATTAGCCTGCGTCACAAGCTATTTGTTTCTCCAACGCCCTATTCAACTTCAGACGCAACCAATCCAACATGAAGCCTGCATTTGTCAGATCAGAAAGCGTACTGTCGGCGAAGTTTAAGTCTTCCTCAGTGAGTTCCTTAGGCAACTTGCTCAATGTCTTGATTAAGTCAAGAAGAAAACCCATGTAAACATTCTTGAGATTTTGATTCTTTAAAACCAAATTCGTTGCGAGATCTGGATGTTTCTCAAAGATTTCCTTCACTTGATTAACCTGTGAAGATAGTGTAAACAAAGGTCATATCAGTTTGTGTCAAATATGGAAACAAGAGTTAAAATCATTGTTAAGCTTTTTTACTTGCGAATCAAGAACATGAAAGCCCTTGACTACAACAGTTACATCATCCTTGTCCTCTTCAGATGAAGAGTAATAGCCAAGAAGTGTCCATTCACTATCATCACGAACCGCTGCAACTTGTGATGTGCTAACAGCTTCAAAAGTTTCTACTTCAGCAACAATCATGAGCTCTCCGTTCACCACGAACCCACTATTTATATCATTAAGTTTTGTTAGAGATATCATCTCTTCCCAACCCCATTCCGGAGCTTTCTTATCAAACCACTTTCGTCCTTCTGCAACATTTCGACTCCATTAATTGGTTAATCAACATAGAATAGTCAAATCACTACTACATCAACTAAAATCCTGCCTGTGGATTAATGGAACATCAAATTGCTACTATCAAAATGACATAGTGATGAAAAGTATTCACTTATTCAATTTTAAAACGTGTTTCCTTTGTTTCTACCATGCATGAAACTAATCAAAAGCTAGAAATATTTACCTCTCTTTACGGATGAATGCTCTGAAATTTGATTTACTACCGTAAAACGAAATTGTGTATATTGTCTCCATCCACAAGGCAATGATTCGAAATCAACTTCCAGATACAGAGACAAGTGATCACCATTATTTTTTTTGAATAACAAGTGATCACCATTACTTCCCTCCGGATAGGCAAAAAGACGCCTGCCAGAAACAAAAAAAAAGATGAACAACCCAAATGAAAAGAATCACCAAAACTTTATAGTTATATACACATATGTCTAATATAACATTATTTAAAATGAAAGAGAACATTTGGAATGGAAAGAAAAAGATATTGTGTTTTTACCAATTGACGTCATGGATCAGAACCGGATCAGAAACATAACAATCTTGTAATTGCAAAGAGGAAAAATTCTTTATAACCCAAACAAACTTCTTATCACATGGGTTCATGATTGATGTCATGAAAGATTCCTCGTTCGCAAGGAAACAAAACTCCTTTAAAACTCAAATTTTGTAAACCAAACCCTAATCACTTTCAAGGTATAAAATAGAAGAAAAAATTATAAACTAAGATTCCACTCCAAGAAATTTTGAAAATCGAGCAGAATTCTTTAAAAAGTTACCACGATATGAATTGGAATAGAGACTAAAGGGTTTTATAGAAAAGGAACGGAGACTACGAAAACAAACTTTTTAAGCGTAACCTAACGTAAAATCATATATAAAGGAAAATATATCTAGCTTTTTTTTTGGTAACAGATATTGTTAGATAAACTTTAGACATTTTCCAACAAAATAAATTCATCTATAGATTTTCTTAGCGTATAAGTAAGAAATAAATCTTTAAACCCTTAAATATAGGAGATTTATTCGAGCATAAAATTCGAATAAAGATTCTTAAATATAGGAGATTTATTCTCATCTAAGGAAGGAGTTAATAAAATTTTAGATCAAAGTGGCTAAGTTAAATAAAATGACCTTGATTTTTGTATAGATTAACAATCTTTTAACAATAACATTATGCTTACATAGCGCCGTAACGTATGTCAAATTAAAGCATGTATTGACTTTCCAATCACCCTGTTTCTTCTTATTACGTTTATTTGGCTCAAATACTCTGTTTCTGATTTGTTATGTGAAAGATGGTAGATATTTTATACTTGATTTCGACGTAGCCACTTTCTCTCTAAAGAAGACAATCTTTATCAAGGAATGTTTTTCAAACAAAAACAGAGGAACTTCTTCTAAAACCATCAATTAGTGATAAGGAGAGTTAATTGACAAAAAAAAAAAAAAA